>Ga0315909_10008526_pt1 | contig 11224 bp, 16 predicted proteins | sample LakEriMetagenome_11_FD_203527 | JGI IMG/M metagenome (GOLD analysis project Ga0315909, IMG submission 203527) | Freshwater fungal communities from buoy surface, Lake Erie, Ohio, United States - Buoy 2 MA125 | ecosystem: Environmental > Aquatic > Freshwater > Lake | place: USA: Lake Erie, Ohio...
TTGGTTTTTGATTTAATGAAATATAAAGTTTATTAAATGAATTTTTAATTTTATTTATTTGTCCATATTTTTTTTCCATCATATAAAAAGTATAATGTAAAAGAAATGTTGGCCAAAATAAAAATTCTATTTCATTTAAATTTAATTCATTTAATAAATCATATCTGTACGATTTATAACCACCAAAAATCACATATAATTTATTATTGTTTAATTTCAAATTATAATCAATCTCATGAATATCATTGATATGTTTTTCATGAGAACTAAAAATATCACCAATATATTCAGTTACATGTAAGTAAACAATATTTGTATTTTTATAATTTTCTAAATAAGATTTTAAATTGTTTTTAAAATAAGAACAATCTATTACAATTGTTTGTCTTTCCATTCATAGTATATTTTTAGAACATATTTGGCAAAATTTTCATGTCCTGTTTCTGACCAGTGTCCATCATCAACTAAACCATTAGTTTCCTCTTTTATATTTTGAAATTGATTAGTAAATCCCATGTTATACCAAGTCCACGTATAAAGAAAATTATTCATTAATGATTTTTTTATAAGTTTATTCCAATTCTTAATTTCTAAATCATATAAATCGTGTAATCTGTTTGTTAAAATTTTTTGTATAGAAACATTATCTAAATTTGGTTCAAAACTATCACCTTGATTAGCAACCGGAACCCAATAATTTGTTATATCATAAACAATTCTGAATCTTGTTTGAGAACTCCAACCTATAACAACCAAATCACCCTCTTTAATATTTTCTATGTCTTTACATATGTTTTCTAAAATTGTGTAATTATCAATACCACCTATAGCCCTATTAATTAAATTTAAATTTAATTCTTTGGCAATAAAATCACCGTAACAATTTACATTTCTTTTTTTATAATCACAGTATTGTACAAATATATCTGCGAAATCTAAATTCATGTCCATCGAAAAGGAATCACCATAAACCCATAAATTATTCATTAAACTAATATACAATTAAAAACCTATTTCAGAAAGTCTATCCGCAAGATTTTCATTAAATTGTTCTTCATCAACATCAGGTGACCACCTATCGTCTAATCTAAAATCAGGTTTAGAAAAATAATCACCAACTAATTCACCAAATAAACATTGTACATCTTCGTCACATCTGTCTTCTAATATTTCATCTACTTCATCTTGACTTATTTGTGATGATTGAATAATATTTAATATATCAATTTTAATTAATGCACCTTCATCGTTTAATCTTAAAACTTCACCATACTCAGATAATGCGTCTCTCAAAGTCTTTATATAATAGTTGTAATAACTATCTATTTCAGCATCGTGCATAGAAGAACTTAATGCGTTTCTAACATCATAGTTATCATCAACTTCTTTAATTAATTCTTCCAATGACATATCCTCGTAATCAAAATTTTTATTTTGTGCAATTTTCATTACGATATCTTTAATTTTTTGTTCATTCTCATTATCCACGTAATAATCTAATGCTGCTTGCCAATCACCATCATATCCACCATTGTCAAATAAATCCCATACATCACCACTTAATAATGTTTCAAATAATCTAGTTTCTCTTTTATTACCACTTTTATCTGTCCATCTTCTAACGACCCAATCACCATCAACATAGTATCTAATATCTTCAGGTCTTATATCCATTTCATAAACTCTATTTTCAAATTCTTTCTTTTCAATAACACCCAAATCCATCAATAATCTTTTTAATTTTCTTGTATTGAATAATTCAGGTCTTGCTGTATATATTTTTCTTACATCTTCATCAGGTAAATCTGCAATACTAAAATCATCTTTACTATTGTATTCAGAACCAAAACCTTGTATTTGTGTGTGATTAATTATTAAATCTTTTATATATGAATGAAACTTTTCGTTTGGTTTAGAATTCTTTGGTCCCTTAAGTTGATAAACAATTCCATCACTTGTACCTACAGCGGCAGTTAAGTGACTTTTATTCATTGTAAACTTTTCATTTATTTTTCTATTCTCTCTTAATGAATAAATTGTATTCTCACTATTTGTTCTACCACAGTGTCCCATTCTATCACATTCTTCTGGTGAATTGTTTGTCTCTAAATCACACCAATAAAATCCAATACCATTTTCTCTATAATCTCTTATAATTTTATTTTTCTCAACGTAGTTAAGTTCACCTTCACCGATATCTAAAGATTTGTGCCATTTTTCGGATTCAATAAACAATTCATCATAACTTAAGTTTTCATATGGTTTTATGTTTCCATTCAAACCAACTCTATACCAATCCACGATAGATGATATACCATTTCTGAAATAACCAATAATTGAACCAGATTTTAATGTACTCGCAATTTCGTCTTTAATTTGTTCAGGTGTGGCAATGTTGTTTGACCTACTTTTAACTTGTGAATATAGTTTTTGTATAATTTTTTTTCCTAACCACACAGATAAACTACCACTCATTTTTTCCAACTTTTCAGCATCATCAGGTTGAAATCCAAGTTTGGTGACCAAGATTTCTTGTTTTGACGCTTCGATTAATATATTTTCTATTATATTTTGTAATTTCATTTTAACACTTGGGTACTAAGGTCATTAAAAATCTTAATCTCTTTTTTGTTGTTTTATCCATTTTATATTTGGGGTCAATGGATTGATTCTCAATATGTTTTCTCATTATCTCCAATAGTTCTCTACCGTTTGTTGATTGATAGAATTGAATGTTTTTTTGAAAACACGGATCACTGTCCATTTCAATATCTTCTAGAATATTTAAGATTTTCATACAAATAAATAGTTTTTATATATAAAAAACATAACTTTGTATTTAAATTAAAGAATATGGCAAAGGGTGTTAAAATCAAAACCATTTGGGGTCACACAAGAGTGTCCAAATCGGGTAAAATGTCCAAAGTAAGAACACACAAAAGAAACGTTAGTAGAAAGAGGAGATAAAAAAAAAACCTTCACAAGGAAGGTTTATTTATAAATCTTATTTACCGCAGATTCAAATTTGTGACATTTTTCTGATATTTTATTTTTTTCGTGGTCGAAGATGGATAACTTAACATAGTCGTAATGTACAATCATATCAGGATGGTGATTTTGTTTTTCTGCAATCTCCATAACCTTTTTAACAAATGACATCACACCCTTGTAATCATCAAAATAAAATGTTCTAATAAGTTTTCCACCAACGGTTTCCCACGTCTCTTCGTTTTTTTCCATAAGTAAAGCCATTAGTTTCATTATCAATAAATATCAAATATTTTTTATCAAATATTCATAAAACAATTGGGCTTGAACTTCATGACCAATTTTACCGTTATGACCATCATCTATTTTACCATTGGTTTCTTCTTTTATGTTTAAATTTTTACAAATTGTATATCTAAGATAGTGTCTTAAATCACCATCAAGGTATTTGTGTAATTGTTCAGATAACATATATTTTTTTTCTCTGAATGGGTTATAATCGAATATATCACCCGCGGCCCAATAAAATAATTTTACTTTTTTACATTCACAGATGGTATCGATGATTTTCATATAATCTTTAACAACATCTCTATATACTTTTTTATCTCTATTCAAAACATTTTGTTCATGTGTATTTTTATCCATAACTGACTCATCAATACCACCTGGTCCCACATTCATCCAAATTTCACCGTCTTCTGATGCCCATCTATATCTAAAACGGTAACTCCATTGTAGAATTAAAATATCATTTTCTTTTAATTCATCGACAACACCACAAAACTGATGAAATATATTTTCGTTACCTGAAGCTCTAATTGCTTGGTTACATAAGGTTAAGTTTAATTTTTCAGATAATATTTCGGACCATGTTTGTGGAAACGTTCCACCTAAGTAATTCTTATATTCTATATATGAAGGGTGTGTATCATCAAACCCCGCACTAAAACTACACCCACAAATAAAGAGGTTATTTTTCATTCATCATAATTTAATAATAAACACTTAAACAATAAAGTATAAAACCCCGGTTCCGGACTGTGAATGGGGGTTCCGGAGCCCGAGACTTACATTATGTTTGTTAGATAGTAAGTCCTAAATGAATCAAATCCCCCTTTAGATTTAATCATCTCGTACATAACTTTATCCGTTATGGGGGTATTTGCGGGAAGGTTTAATGTTTTTCTAACCGTGTTACCGAAGAACCAATCTTTACTTTTCGCAATTCTATTTGTTAGATTATAAATCAGGGCGAAGTCCTTAACATCACCAGAGGTCGATTTTAGGTCGGAACTCTGAAGAAGGGAACTATATCTCTGCTGAAAATCTGGTGTCCCTGGTGGGGTTAAAAATTCGTTATACAGGGATTCGTTATATTTTCTAAGTTGTCTATCGTTCATTACCTTTTCGGGACGTACTCTATCTTTGCCACCATTATTATCTCCATCGGAGCACCATTTGGCATCTCGACCACATTTTTGTGGACCTGATGCTGCCTTTCTTGTCCAAAGGTCTTGCTCAACGACCAAATCAAATACGGTATCAAGAAGTTTCATTATGATGATAATTTTTTAAGAACCTCAAGGTTCTTTTTTATCTGTATCATTTTTTTAATTCCACTTCTACGACTTCTCATAGGAACGGGTTTCTTTTTTGCGTGTGCCATATTAATCTTTATTATTTATTTCATCGTTATTTTTATTGACCCATTTATCAAGGAAGAAGTTACCAAAGAACCATCCAAGAATCATAGCCCCCAATATCACAGTTATTATCATAAATTAAATACGTTTGAATTATATATAAATATGAAGTAAAAAACATCAGAAATTATTTACAATAACAAGTTGATGGTTTATTTTATATTTTATGACAGATTTTATATACAGAAAAAATTATCCCGAACAAAGAGCAATGGGAAGAAAACGAGAAAAAGTAAGAAGAACATTAAGAGACAAGGGTATATTACCACCTTATAACTCCACCAACATTACACCTGAACAACAACAAATCTTAGACCAAATCAGTAGAAATGATTTTAGTTATTGGGATACAGTTAAAAACCCTAACCTTGTACGTACACATGAACAAATGAAAAGAAAAGACTTTGCACCATATCCCACCAAAGAAGAAATTATATTTTATAGAGCAAAAATGAACGCGAGAAAACGAAAGTTGGAATTTAATTTGGAACTTTCCGATATTGTCGTTCCACAGTTTTGTTGTTATCTTGGTGTTGAACTTCTATATGATAGAAAAGATTACAGAAGTCAATACTACTTCTCCGTAGATAGAATAGATAGTTCCAAAGGATATATTAAGGGTAACATACAAGTCATCAGTAAACTTGCCAATACAATGAAGAATAACGCAACACATGAACAACTTGTTACCTTCGCCCGAAATGTTCTTAAAGAACATGATGGATTAATCCTTATAGATGCTAAAGACTTAATGGATGATATGGATAAAATAATGATTGAGTCTTACGAGAAGTTGAAGAAGTAGTATTTTTGGAAAAATTTCCAGAAAATTTTTTTTCTGATTTACTTATACTAAGGCTTGATTTTGGTTTTTGTTCTTTCTCATAGCCAAATCATTTGTTCTATTTAGAAGTCCTTGTAAGTCTTGGAATCCATTTTCAGCCCAACAGGAAAGGAACCACCAAACATTTGCATTTTCTTTTTGTTTAATAAAATACGGTTTTAACATATCCACAGTTATTTTCTGTGTTGGGTCATCAATACCAAACATTTGTCTCATACCCATTATTCTTGACATGTTTTCATTATCGTCACAAGTGTACTTATTATTACCACTTTTTTCTAAACTCTCAATAAAACTTTTCAAATAAGGATAAGTTGGGTCATTTGCGTTGATATTAAGTTTTGTTGCAATTTCTTTGATTGTAGGACCTAAATCTGTATTCGAAGATTTAGTAGAATTACCTAACTCATAAGCAGTAGTTGTTTTATGTACACTAGATGTCACTTTTTTCCAAAAATTAGTTTCAAAAATATTTGAAATAGTTTTTTCGGGATTTATTGGACGATGATAATATAAGATATGTTGAATTTCATGAATAAGAGTTACAAGATTGCTTTTGTCGTCTCTTTTTTTTGCACAATTTACAAAAATACTTTCTTGGTTACTTGGTAGAACATAAGCATAAAAATTCTGAGATGGTTTATAATATGTAACAATTTTCAAATTTGTCAAAATATTCAAATATTCGTTTACCACCTCGGAAGTTATTTCCATATCTCCCTCAAAATTATTTTTTGCAATTTTTTGTTGTGTTACTTTTGATGACAACCATTTTTTCCAATAATCTACCGCCTTTGGTAATAGTGATGTCCATAATTTGGAACAATCACTTAACTCCTTAATATTTTTTCTTAATTGTAATTCCGCATTGTAATTTCGTGCGGTAATATTTGTTCTTGTATTGTCTACAGTAGGTCGTATATTTGGACTATATTTTTGTTCTTCAATAACCTTTTTAATTATACGTATTAATTCTGATTCAGTTAATCTTATTACCTTACCCATTTATATTTGTTTTCACTATATATAAATATTTCTAAAAAATTCTGGAAAATTTTTATTTTGATTTTGGGGTAAAGTTGGTTTTTCCGATTTTTTCCGGAAAAATTTCATTCAAGGCATTGACCCCCTGTATTAGACATCAAAATAGGGGGTATATAAGAGGGGATACCCCCACGGGGGAGCCCCCATTATGGTACGGGGGTATCGTATAGGGGGTATGTGCGAAACTAATTTCAACCCGGATCAACAGGTGTCGTATCCAACAATTCCTTAACAAAGTTTTAACAAAAAAAATTTGGTGTGTGTGTTTATGTAAACTATATTTGTATCCTAAATCAATCTATATGAAACAAACAATTTCAATCAACCAACAAGAGTTAATGACCTTGTTGTGTCAAGTGGACAAGTCCACATTCGTTAATCTTGTTACTGAAACCAAAGTAAGAATGAAGAAAACAAACAACCCTTACTATGACAAAGTAATCAAGAGAAGTAAGTGTACCTACCTTATGGGTAATGACTACGAAAAGAGAGTAACAACCAACTACGGAAAAGAGGGAATTGAAAGTACCTTTGAAGTAGATGAATTGAAAGGTATGGAACACATTAGTAAATGTGTGTTGAAAAGTACCAACCCCGACAACCCTACAACTTACTATGTTATGGTAGAAAGGTTTGATGAAGTTAAACCAACTACCGAATATATCTTTGAGAACAATAGTATTGACAAAGTATTGTTTGAAGATTTTATGACAAAGGTATATGAGAGTAAGAAACAAGAGTGTGAGAGGAAAGTAATGGTAATCACTCCGAAGTTAGAGAGTATTAAGGAAATGTCCTTAAACGGAAACCACTACATTGTTGAATAAGTCCAATATCCCCCAAGACCAAAGACCACTCCGAAAGGGGTGGTTTTTTTTGTCCAAGTCAGTCCACAAATACCTTACGGACAGACGATTTATTTTTTGTTTCGCACCAAGAAGATGGAAGAAAATCTGTGGTTCAGGAAGACGTCTCAGAAAATTGTTTCGCACGATACAATAATACCGATACCTATTCGTTTGGTATATGCGAAACTAAAATTTTACGGGACGGAGATGGAAAATCGTTTAATAAAACTTTAACAAATTAAATTTGGTTTGTGTGGTTATACTTTGTATATTCGTATTCTAAAACAAATCTATATGACAACAGAACAATTATTGGAAATGGGGGAAAGACCTTTCGTTCCTCAACAGACATTACAACAACTTGCCCACTTCGGTAAGTTTGATTTCATTATGTGGAACATTGACAAAGGGATATTTTGTATTCCTGATGTTGATGATGATGACGAACAAATTGACGGATATTGTAAGGGTATGTTGATGAAACTAAATCACCCCAAGTATTCGGATATGGTTTTAATCACATTGTCCTATGATGACACTTATCGTATTCGTTTTATGAATAAGGAGTTTGATGTTACTGATGATATTGAGGGTATCTACTTTGATATGTTATTTGAATGTATCAATAATAGAATTGTAAACCCAAAGATGAAATTTGATTTCAACTTGAATTAGAGTATTAGTTTTTCATAGGTGAATCGTAACCCTGACGTTTCTACGTTGGGGTTTTTTGTTTTTATCCACCCAACTTCGTTTGCACCGTGCGTGCATCTGAGGGTCACATTTTGTTTCGCATGACCAAACCATACTGATAATCAATGAGTTATACGTCATACAGACACCCTGATTTTGTATCCCAAGTGCCTGATGTTCCCGATGTACCACATGTTCCCGAAGTACCACAAGTACCGCTGGTGCCGGATGTTCCTGATCATCTCCATTTTGTTTCGCATGGATTGTCATACAGATTAGGTAGTTGATTACCAAAATTGTATGAATATGTGCGAAACTAAATTCCACCAGGTCCCCGAACTGGATCAGGAAGATTTCTGTGGTTAAATCCTTTCACAAAATTTTAACAAAATAAATTTGGAATGTGTTATTGTGTAATGTATATTTGTTATCTAATTTATTTACAACACAACTCGGGGACAGGAGTACTGAACAAATTTCGTTATGAATAAGATTCAAATCGGTAAAAAAGTCGGAGAGATTTTTGAAACCAAAGATTATTCAATCTTCAAATTCCGTGAGGACAATCGTCTTGTTAATGCAAATCACGTTAAAAAACTTGCAAAGAGAATGAGTGAGAATGGTTGGTTATCAACTTCCGTTGTTACTCTAAATGGTAGTGGTGATGTTATTGACGGACAACATAGAGTAAAGGCGGCGATGTCGGTTGGTGTACCTATTCGTTACAAAGTATCAAGAGGTGCAGGAACTGATGAGATGACCGAGATGAATACTCTACAAAAGAATTGGAGTCCGTTTGACCACTTACATAAGTTTGTTGTTCGTGGAAATCCAAACTACGTTACGTTTAATAACTTTGTAAAAGAATTTCCAATGTTTAAGTACACGGAAATCGCAATGTTATTGAATAACACATTGTCCACTATTAAGAGAGATACCTTTGAAAGTGGTGAATATGTTGTGAAGAATGAGAAAAAGGCTCGTGAATGGGCAAACTATATCTTGGAACTTAAACCTTACTTTGAGAAGTATTACACAAAGGCTATCTTTGTAAGGGCGTTCATTAAGATTATATCCAATAAAAAGGAATTTGTGTTTGATGAGTTCTTACACAAAGTTAAGTTAAGACCTAACAAATTAGTCCCTTGTGGAACGGTTGAACAATATGTGGAAATGATTGAGGACATATATAATTACAAGAGAGGTAGTAAGGTGAATTTGAGGTTTTAACTATGTGTTGTGATAGGTTGGTTAGTAAAGAGGTTGTCGTAAGACAACCTTTTTTATTTGGGGTATTACAAAGAAGATGTGGTTGGGACGGAAGACCGGGTAGAAAATTGTTTCGCATCACTTTACATTTTTGTAAAAAAAGTAAACCTAAAAGCTTACGTGCGAAACTAATTTCATGTCGAACCACCGTGCCATGGTGAAAAATTCCTTTATGAAAATTTTAACAACATAAATTTGGATTGTGTGATTATGTATAGTATATTTGTATTCTAAAACAATCTATATGACAAACGAATCAGTTATTGAAAAGAAAGTCAAGATGAACTTGGTAGGTCTTGACGGAAATGCTTTTTCCCTAATGGGAGCGTTTTCTCGTAATGCCAAACAGCAAGGTTGGACTAAAGATGAAATTGATGTTGTTCTCAAAATCTGTATGAGTGGAGATTATGAGAATCTAATTTCTACTTTGGTGGAGTACACAGAAGAAGTTGGTGAAGAGGAATAGAAATCTCTGACAAGTGTTCAGAGTAAACCCTCGGCGTAAGTCGGGGGTTTTTTGTTTTTGGGAACGAGTGGAACAAGTGGTACTTCAGGAATCTGAGATGGAATATTTTGTTTCGCATTTGTCATACAGATAGGTGTCGTGCGAAACTATTTTCCACATATGCACCGTGCCATGGTGAATTTACATGGTAATTCCTTTCACAAAAATTTAACAAAATAAATTTGGTGTGTGTTGTTATACGTTTTATATTTGGTTATTAATTCACTAACAATAAAACTTACAATCCAATGGAAAAGAAAATTGAAAAGTACAATGATGTACAAGAGTTAGTCAACGACAAAGTTGATGTATTCACTGACACAATGATTGAGGACATTCAAGACATTGTAAAATCGGAGTTCCCCGAAGTAGAAGGATTTACTTGGGGTATATTACCACCCGAATACGAGGAAGTGAAAAGTAAATTGAAAGATATTATTTCAAATTACATTCACGAGAATATCGTTTATCAAACTGATGAACGATTAAAAGAAGAAGAATTTTTGGTTTTTTAGTTTCACGAGTATTGGTTAAGAAAACCCTTCGTTTCTACGAGGGGTTTTTTATTGCACATATTTTAGGCTTTTCATTGGGCATATTTTATCCTGGTTCATATTCTGGTCCAGGATTATGTATTTTGTTTCGCATGTTTGCGTCAACGTATTACACGTGCGAAACTAATTTCATCTGGTGACGACGGGTAGATCTTAATTAACAAAATTTTAACAAGATAAATTAATTTTGTATTTTTATGTATTGTATATTTGTATCATAAATGTTAATGATATGGAAAAAGAATTTATTATTTACAAAGATGTTATCCCATTTTTAATAACTTTCCCTAAAGGTAAGTTAGACCCAGATTCAGTTAAAGGAGTTCACAGAGAAGTATGTTTAAAAAAGTTTAAAGAGCATTTTGGTTTTTCGTGGAAAGATGAATACTCCAAAAAAGTATGGTTTCTCAACCTTGAAAGAAATATTAAAAAATCAAAATTAAAAATCACTAAAAAAAAATAGTATGAAAAAAACTTACTACGAATTTCCAAAGACAACAACATCATTTAACATTATGTACGATGTTGATATTATCAAAGGTCATAGTATTGATGATATTGATACTGATTTTGAATTAACATATGAACCATCAAATAATATTAAACGATTATTAGATGAGGTTGATGATTATTTCTACGAGGACTTATACAACTTTGTAAAAAACTACAACACGAAGTTTAAGAACATCAAAATGAAAAAGGAATATCATTCTACGAATGGTATGAATGGTAAACCATCTGCTCCAATAATGGTATTCGTTGAAATGAAAAGA
>Ga0315909_10008529_pt1 | contig 11219 bp, 10 predicted proteins | sample LakEriMetagenome_11_FD_203527 | JGI IMG/M metagenome (GOLD analysis project Ga0315909, IMG submission 203527) | Freshwater fungal communities from buoy surface, Lake Erie, Ohio, United States - Buoy 2 MA125 | ecosystem: Environmental > Aquatic > Freshwater > Lake | place: USA: Lake Erie, Ohio...
TGCCCTAGTTTTGGGCCTTCTTGTGGTGGGAATAACTCCCGTGCAGGCTGACACTGGCATCACCGCTTTATCTGTGATCGAACAACAAGTAACCAAGGGCCGATCTGCCAAAACTGCATACACACGTGCCCAATTCGGACAAACATGGGCCGATGTTGATCGCAATGGTTGCGATACCCGCAATGATATTTTGAAGCGTGACCTAACGGCTGAAGTTTTTAAAGCAAAAACACGTGACTGCGTTGTCGAATCTGGAACCTTGATCGATCCGTTTTCGGGGGAGACCATCAACTTTGTCCGCGGAAATGTCAGCAGCATGGAAGTTCAAATCGACCATGTTGTTGCTCTATCAAATGCCTGGCAAACCGGGGCTTTCAAATTAAGCCTTAAGGAGCGCACTGCTTTTGCAAATGATCCAATGAATCTCTTGGCAGTTAAGGGAAGATTGAATTCACAAAAAGGTGATGGAGATGCAGCAACGTGGTTGCCACCCCTTAAAAGTTTTCGTTGTGATTATGTATCTAGGCAGATAGCTGTGAAAATTAAATATAAATTGTGGTTTACCCCACCAGAGAAAGAAGCAATGATTCGAACTCTGAAAAGCTGTCCTGAAAAGGTTTTACCTAAAGGTTAGTGCCCATCTTTGAAACGCTGGTATGAAGCATTGATTTCAATTTCTGCTTCATCATGTCCAACCCACTCGCCACCTTGTACAGACTTACCTGGCTCTAGTGTTTTGTAGACTTCAAAGAAGTGCTTAATTTCTGATAATTCATAGGCAGGTACATCATTTAAATCCTGCAGATATGACTTGCGAACATCACCTGCTGCAACACAGAGCAGTTTGTCATCTCCGCCAGCTTCATCAGTCATATTGAGCATGCCGATTACACGACAAGAAACAACGCAACCAGGGAAAGTCGGCTCATCCAACATGATGAGCGCATCTAATGGATCACCATCTTGAGACAACGTGTTCTTAACAAAGCCATAGTCGTAGGGATAACGAGTTGATGTGAAGAGCATGCGATCTAGGCGCACTTCACCGGTGACATGGTCGATCTCGTACTTATTACGTGATCCCGCTGGGATTTCAACAACGACGTCGAAAATCATTTCAGTCCGGCTCTCTACTTATTGGTGCAAAAGTTTTACCACTTAAAACTTGGGGTGAACGACGGGGCTCGAACCCGCGACATCCCGGACCACAACCGGGTGCTCTACCAGCTGAGCTACGTCCACCATGAGTTCCTAAGTCTACCCGTTGTTAAGCGGTGGTTGGCCCCTCATTTTGTGCTGAGATAAAGACTGCTTGGCGGTAATACGCCAACTCTGCGATTGAATCTTGGATGTCGCCAAGGGCGCGGTGATTGCCGGTCTTTGCAGGAGCGGCAAAGTAAGCCTTCGGAAACCATCTGCGGGTCAATTCTTTTATAGAAGAAACATCAACGGTTCGATAGTGAAGATAGTCATTGAGCAATGGCATATCGCGTGCGATAAATGAGCGATCAACGCTGACCGAATTTCCGGCCAGTGGAGATTTTCCAGGTTGTGTTGATGCGCTTTCTAAATATGCAATCACTTTGGCTTCGGCTTCTTGCACCGAGATGCCATGTGGAATTTGCGTGATCAGGCCAGATGTTGTGTGCATCTGCGTCACGTAATCATTCATTCCGGCTAGCTGTTCTGGGGTGGCCTTGATGACTACATCGACACCTTCGCCAATGACATTGAGATCAGAGTCGGTCACAAGGACAGCGATTTCGACAAGGACATCTTTTTCCAGAGATAGTCCCGTCATTTCGCAGTCGATCCAGATCAGATTGGGTTGTTCATTAGCCATGCGCGCCTGGCAGGAATCGAACCTGCGACAACCCGCTTAGAAGGCGGGTGCTCTATCCGACTGAGCTACAGGCGCCTGTAGGGGTCGAATGCCAAGTCTACCGACATGAACCACTAAGGTTTCATCCCATGGCTGAGTTCATTTATACGATGAAAAAGGCGCGTAAAGCGCACGGTGACAAGGTCATCCTTGATGATGTCACGATCATGTTTTATCCAGGCGCAAAAATTGGCGTCGTCGGGCCCAATGGTGCGGGTAAGTCCACCGTCTTGCAGATCATGGCGGGATTGCAGCAACCTTCTAATGGTGAGGCATATCTGACACCTGGCTACACCGTCGGAATTTTGTTGCAGGAGCCGGTGCTTAACGAGTCAAAGAATGTAATCGATAACGTTAAAGAGGGTGTGGCAGAAACTGTTGCGATGCTTGCGCGCTTTGATGAGATCAGCGCCGAGATGGCAAATCCAGATGCAGATTACGACAAGTTGTTATCTGAAATGGGCGAGCTACAGGAGCAGCTAGATCACCGCAATGCATGGGAATTAGATTCACAACTTGAACAAGCAATGGATGCCCTCCGTTGTCCACCTGCAGATGCAGATGTTTCAGTGTTATCTGGTGGAGAAAAGCGACGTGTTGCTTTGTGTAAGTTGTTGTTACAAGCTCCAGATTTGTTACTCCTTGATGAGCCTACAAACCACTTGGATGCCGAATCTGTTTTATGGCTTGAACAGCACCTGAATAAGTACGCCGGCGCAGTTGTAGCGATTACTCACGATAGATATTTCTTGGACAACGTTGCACAGTGGATTCTTGAACTCGACCGCGGTCGTGCATATCCATACGAAGGAAATTACTCGACTTACCTAGAGACAAAGGCAGCACGTCTTAAAGTTGAAGGACAAAAGGATGCAAAGCGCGCAAAGCGTTTGGCAGAAGAACTGGATTGGGTTCGCCAAAATGCAAAGGGCCGCCAAGCAAAGTCAAAGGCACGTCTTGCCCGCTATGAAGAAATGGCGGCAGAGGCTGACAAGATGCGTAAGTTGGACTTTGAAGAAATTCAGATTCCGCCTGGCCCACGTCTTGGAAATGTAGTTATTGAAGTTAACAACTTGACTAAAGGCTTTGGGGATCGCGTACTGATTGAAGATCTCTCATTTACCTTGCCACGTAACGGAATCGTAGGAATCATCGGACCAAATGGTGCTGGTAAAACAACACTATTTAAGACTTTGATGGGCATGGAAGAACCAGATTCAGGTGCTGTAAAGATCGGTGAAACTGTAAAGATTTCATATGTTGATCAGAGCCGTGGCGGAATCGATCCTAAGAAATCATTGTGGGAAGTTGTTTCAGATGGCAACGACTTTATTAAGGTCGGCCAAGTTGAAATGCCTTCACGTGCGTATGTTTCTTGCTTTGGTTTCAAAGGTCCAGATCAGCAGAAAGCAGCTGGAATCCTTTCTGGCGGAGAACGCAACCGCTTGAACTTGGCGTTAACCCTTAAGCAAGGTGGAAATCTTTTGCTTCTGGATGAGCCAACTAACGACCTTGATGTTGAAACTTTGGGTTCTCTGGAAAATGCATTGTTGGAATTTCCTGGTTGTGCTGTCGTGATCTCTCACGATCGTTGGTTCCTTGACCGTGTAGCAACACACATCTTGGCCTACGAAGGCGATGCAAAGTGGTTCTGGTTTGAAGGAAACTTTGAAAGCTATGAAGCAAATAAAATTGAGCGTTTGGGTTCTGAAGCATCACGCCCACATCGAATGACTTATCGAAAGTTGACACGTTAATGAGATCTCAGAATAAACAGTATGTTCGTTGGGGCGACCTTGATGCATTTGGTCATGTAAACAATGCAACATATTTGGTCTACGCCCAAGAAGCTCGCTACGCATGGTCAAAAATGCTCGAGATGGTTGTTGCCAGAGCTGAAGTAGATTTTGTTGCACCGATTTACACAGGGGATATTTATCTCGATATTGAAATCTGGGTAAATAAGATTGGAAACTCATCTTTTGGTCTTACGTACGAGATGAAAAATGGTGATGAATTAGTTGCACGGGTTAAAACAGTTCAAGTAACAGTGTCCATGGATACAAAGAAATCTCGGCCCATCAATGATGCTGAGCGAGAGTTCCTAACGAAATACCTTGAAACGGAGTAGTAAAGATGGCACAGCTAGCTTCGCGCGAAGAGCGTCCTTGGTGGAGAGATGCAGTTACCTACCAGATTTATCCACGCTCTTTTGCTGATTCAAATGGCGACGGAATTGGCGATGTAGAAGGCATTCGTTCACGTCTTCCTTATTTGAAGTCACTAGGTATTGATGCAATTTGGATTTCTCCTTGGTATCCATCGCCACAACATGACCATGGTTATGACGTTTCTGATTACATGAACATCGAGCCTGCTTACGGAACCTTGGCGCAGGCAGAACAGTTGATCAAGGAAGCCCATGATTTTGGAATTAAGTTCATCGTCGACATTGTTCCTAATCACACATCAAGTGATCACAAATGGTTTCAAGAAGCACTAGCTGCAAAACCAGGATCAAAAGAACGTGATCGCTACATGTTCCGTGATGGAAAAGGCGAAAACGGAGATTTGCCTCCTAATAACTGGGAAGCAGTATTCGGCGGACCAGCTTGGGAACGCGTAGTTGAAGCTGATGGCACACCGGGTCAGTGGTATTTGCACCTATTTGCAGTTGAGCAACCAGATCTGAATTGGGAAAACCAAGAAGTTAAAGATCATCTAGAAGATGTTCTAAAGTTTTGGCTAGACCGTGGTGTCGATGGTTTCCGCATTGATGTTGCGCACGGCATGATCAAAGAAGCGGGCTTGCCAGATATTCGCATCGATCCAACAGCAACGATGCTTGGCACCGAACACAAGCCATTCTGGGATCAAGAAGGCGTGCATGATATTTACCGCTCATGGCGCAAGATCTTTGATTCATACCCAGGAGATCGCATGGCAGTTGCCGAAGCATGGGTAAGCCCAGCTTCACGCATCGCTCGTTATGTTCGCCCTGATGAACTTCAGAACTCATTTAACTTTGAAATGCTCACAACACTGTGGGATGCAGCAGAAATCAAAAAGAAGATCAACAACTCAATCGAAGCGTTGGCAGAAGTTGGGGCACCGACTTCGTGGGTGTTTAATAATCACGATGTTGTGCGCTCTGTTGATCGTTTAGATCTTGGTTTAACCAATCACGGTGATACAACCTTGTCCCGTCAAGGTGATGCATCAAAGCTCAATATTGCTCGCGGAACTTTACGTGCCCGCAGTGCAACCTTGATGACACTTGCATTACCTGGTGGAACTTATCTATATCAAGGTGAAGAACTTGCTTTGCCAGAAGTTCGCGATTTACCTGAGGATCGTTTAACCGATCCTCGCTGGAAGATGAGCGGTTTCCAAGATCGCGGTCGTGATGGTTGTCGTGTTCCGTTGCCATGGTCATCTGATCCAAAGGGTGGATTTGGTTTTTCAACTAATGATTCATTAACACTTAATGAAACTTGGTTGCCGCAATCACCATGGATGGGTAAATACGCAGTTGATACCCAAGATGGTGTCGAAGGTTCGACGTTAACTATGTATCGCCAAGCTTTAGCATTGCGAAAGCAAGAATCAGGTCTAGGTGATGGCCCAATGGAATGGATCGAAGCAGGCAAGGATGTTGTTGCTTTTGAACGTCCCGGAGATTTTGCGTGCTACATCAACTTTGGCGCACCAATTCAATTGCCAAGTAACAGCCAAGTATTGGTAGCAAGCGGTCCTCTAGCAGGACATACCTTGCCAACCGATACCGCAGTTTGGGTACGTTTAATTCCATAATGCCAAATTCTGCGCTGCAAAATAGAGTAGTAAAAACTCTCTCTGCTGCGCAGATTTTGAGCGGTGTTGGAGTTGCTGGAACTGTTGCTGCAGGTTCACTTCTTGTTTCATCTATTACAGATTCAGAAACTTTGGCCGGACTTGCCCAAACAAGTGCGGTGTTAGGTGCTGCAGCATTAGCACTGCCTTTAGCTCGATTAACCGCAAAAGGTGGACGCAGATTGGCTCTATCAGTTGGCTACACAGCTGGTGCGATTGGTTCACTTTTTGCAATTCTTGGTGGCTCACTGAGCAATATCTTTTTGATGTTAATTGGCACATTTATGGTTGGCGCAGCATCTGCTGCGGGATACCAAGCGCGGTTTGCTGCAATTGATTTAGCCACCGATGAGACACGCGCAAAGCAACTTTCCTTTGTTGTGTGGGGATCAACGATTGGAGCGGTAACTGGTCCAAATCTGATGCAACCTGCAGGAAATCTTGCTGAAAACTTTGGACTACCTCGTTTAGTTGGACCTTATTTGATTTCAGCCGTGACATTGGCGTTGGCAACTGTGGTGATCTTCCTATTTCTAAAGCCAGATCCATATTTAGTTGCCAATAAAGAATCGGTTGTGACACGAGAAAAAGGTTCAACTAAGAAGGCTCTTGCTCATATCCGAAGCAACCCCAGCGCACTTTTTGCAATTCTTTCAATTGCAATTGGTCACGTAGCAATGGTTTCAGTGATGGTTATGACGCCTGTACATATGGCACATGTTGATGTGACTCTGACAATTATTGGTTTGGTAATCAGTATTCACGTTTTGGGAATGTATGCATTCTCGCCATTAGTTGGTGCACTTAGTGATCGACTAGGTCGCGTCAGGGTTATTCAAATTGGAATTGTTACTCTTCTGCTTTCTACAGTTATTTCAGGTTTTGCGCGCGCAGATGATGCTTACACATTAGGCGTTGGATTGTTTCTGCTGGGCCTTGGTTGGTCATGCACCTTGATTGCAGGTTCGGCCTTGCTTTCCGAGAGCGTTGATCCAACATTTAAAGCCGCTTCGCAAGGTGCTAGTGATTTGGTGATGAACTTGTCAGGGGCAGCAGGCGGCGCGCTTGCAGGCGTGATTATTGGAACTCTTAGTTATGGCTGGCTTTGTTTTGCGGCAGCGGTTCCGGTGCTGGCACTAGGTGTTATGTCTCTCAAGTTTAAATCTGTTCCCAAGACAAGTGGCGACAGTAACCTTCAGCTATGAGTACTTTTTACGAGCAAGTTGGCGGAGAAAAGTTCTTTGCCGATCTTGTTTCACAGTTTTACGCAGTGGTTGCTACTGATCCGATTTTGCGTCCTATGTATCCAGAAACAGATATGAAGGGTGCAGCCCAACGGTTGCAATGGTTTCTAGAGCAGTATTGGGGCGGACCAAGTACGTATCAAGAAAATCGCGGACATCCACGGTTGCGAATGCGCCACGCTGAATTTCCTATCACCCAAGATGCTCGAGATGCTTGGCTCAATGCCATGCACAAGGCGGTAGATGGTGTTGTGATTGATCCAGCACTTAAAGCAGAGCTATGGATCTATTTAGAGATGGCAGCAAATTCGCTTGTCAATCAACCTGATTGAGATTGATTTCCAACTTTAAGAATTTCACCATTGCGTAAGTACCACAGAGTTCCTTGACCATCACGAACTGTTGTGACGCGCAAGCCAACTTTTTCAACAACGCCCTCAACTTCTAGAACTGAAATTGAATCACCGACGCCGTATTGATCTTCAATCAACATAAAGATTCCTGACAAAATATCGCGCACCAAAGTCTGTGCACCAAGACCAAGTGCAACACCGACGATTCCGGCAGAGGCAATCAATGGGCCCAAATCAAAACCGAACTCACCTAACGCCATTGCGGTTGCAACGATCCACGTTGTTGCCTTAAGCGATGCGGTTAGGACTCCGCCAATTGTGCTTGCGCGTTCTTTTTGGCGGGCAACAATATTGCGCGGACCCGGAACCAGGTCGACCGAAGCCAGCTTGTTCATCGCCCGCACGATTGCCCGAGAGCCAAAGGATTGGATAAATGCTGCGGCTACAAGGATGGTGAGCACCCGAAGAGGCGTACCGGCGACCCAGTCTAAGAAATTACGCATATTTTCATTCATGATGGCAAAACTTTATCCAAAATGTCACCTAAATACCGCTGTTCAATACCCACGCGGTCGGGTGTTTTGGTGCAAGATAAACCAATCGGCGCGAGCCACGCGCCAGATCGGGAGCGATTTATGTCGCGCACACTTGTTCTCAATGCCACTTATGAACCATTGGGTGTCATCACAGATCGTCGCGCGCTTATTTTGGTTCTAAACCACAGAGCAACAATGGTTGAAGATTCAGGTGAAGTTTTACGTTTTGCTGGCGGGCAGATTTCTTTGCCATCTGTAGTCCGACTCAATAAATTTGTTCGAATTCCATATCGTCATGCAGTGCCACTTTCTCGGCGCGCAATATTTGCAAGAGATGGTGGTCGATGTGTTTATTGTTCAGCACCTGCGACATCAATTGACCATGTGATTCCTCGCAGTCGAGGTGGCGGACACAATTGGGAAAATGTCGTTTCTGCATGCCACAAGTGCAATCACCTAAAAGCTGATAAACACTTGAAGGAATTAGGGTGGCGATTACGGACTCTTCCTCGCGAACCTGTTGGGGCTGCATGGCGAATCCTGGGAACTGGTCGCACAGATCACAGGTGGCTGCAGTATCTCGAGCCATTTGGTGTGGCTGCAGCAACTGCATAAGTAAATTACACTTTTCCCATGAACAATAACGAAGGTCCAATTGTCGAGTTTCCTGGCATCTCAGTTCTCGAAACTGTTGTAACTTTTTTCATAATTCCAACAGTTATGTTTGTTGTGATCTCAGTTCTTGCTTACGCAATGTCAAAGCCAAGGACGGCAAAGACATCATCGATCACAACAATCGAGTAACCGTTTAACTAGGACTACTTGTCTAAGGCTTGAACCTTAAGTGCACGGATTAATCCATCTTGTGACTCTTTAACAAGTTTACGAAGGACTGCTGGAGAATCTTTTCCAGCTCCGTTTAGCCATGCGTTAGTTGAATCAACAGTTGACTGCTTCACAATCCACGTTGGATAGAAACCAGAAACATACTTGGCAGCACCTTCATATGATTTTGATTCCCAAGCGCTAATTAGGTTCTCGAAGTACAGATTTACAAATGGTTCTAGAAGTTCACGCTGGATTGGGCGCTGGAATCCAGCAACTAAAGCACTTCTCATTGAAGTAACGATGTCTTCATTAAGAACCTTGTTAAATGCATAAGCCTTTGCCTCGTGATTTGGCATCGCTGCTAGACAAGTTTCGAAAGCGATGTTTCCACTAGTTGTGTTGTCCTTAGCAAGTTCTGCATCTAGCTCGGCCTTGGTAGTCGCACCACGCTCAGTTAGTGCAATCAGGAAGTACCAACGAAGATCGGTATCAACCTTAAGTCCTGGCGCTCCGCCGTTTAGTAGTTCACGAATCTTTGCTGTTTGCTCTGGCGTATGCGCATTGATTGCAAAGGCACGAGAAATCAACAGTTGAAGATCGCTTCCTGGCGCAGAGCTCTGAGTAAGTGCCCACAAACCATCAGCTAGCTTTTCGCGGTATGCAGCCCGGTTTGAATCCTTTGCATATGCCTCAACTGAAGTGTTGAGCTGCATTAACACGATGTTAACGATGGCATCATCACTTTCGCCAGCTAGACCATTAAGTGCGATTTCAAGGAAATCAGATGACGAGATTTCAGCATCCCGATGCATATCCCAGATAGAAGCCCAACACAGTGCACGAGCAAGTGCATCGTCAAACTTACCTAGGTGAGTCTTAAGCGTTGCAATTGAACGATCATCAAAACGAAGCTTTGCGTATGAAAGATCGCGATCATTGATGAGCAATAGATCTGCAACCTTTTCACCTGCAAGATCTGCAACCACAGTTGCTGCGCCGGTAACATCTAATTCGACGCTCTTTCGAAGTTGTAATGAATCGCCCTTGATGTCGTACAAGCCAACGGCTAGGCGGTGTGGACGCAGTTCCTTTGAATCTGCAGGAACTAGAGGTGCCTCTTGGGTGATCGTGATGCTCTTATAAACATCACCTTCAATTTCAAGAGCTGGGCGTAATGTGTTTACGCCAGCAGTTTGAAGCCAAGTGTTAACCCAGCTTTCTAGCTTGCGACCACTTGATGCTTCTAGTTCGACCAAAAGATCTTCAAGAGTTGTATTTCCCCACGCATGCTTAGCAAAATACTTCTGAAGCGCTGCAATGAACTGCGGGCGTCCAACGTGTGCAACTAGTTGGTGCAGAACAGATGCTCCCTTTGCATAGGTAATTCCATCAAAGTTTGCATTAACCGCTTCCATATCAACCATGTCAGCAATGATTGGGTGAGTAGATACCAACTGATCTTGGCGGTAAGCCCAGTTCTTTCGTGCAGAGTTGAATTCTGACCAAGCGCCCTTGAACCGTGTTGCTTCAGATAAAGCTAAATATGAAGACCATTCGGCAAATGATTCATTAAGCCATAGGTCATCCCACCATGACATGGTGACCATGTCGCCAAACCACATGTGTGCCATTTCGTGCAGGATTGTGTTGGCGCGCGAGAGATATGCCTTATCTGGCATGTGGCTACGGAATACAAGAACATCTTCACGGAATGTGACCGCACCTGCGTTTTCCATGGCACCGAAGTTAAAGTCAACGACTGCAATCTGGTCATACTTTTCAAATGGATATGCCAAACCAAATGTCTTTTCAAAGTATTCAAAACCTTGCTTAGTAATTAGGAAAATATCTTCAGGATCAAGGTACTGCATCATTGATTTGCGGCAATAAATTCCAAGCGGAATCTCTTTCTGTCCCTTGTACACATCATGAACAGATGAGTAAGGACCTGCGATCAATGCATCCAAATAGGTAGCGATGCGGGGAGTAGTTGAGAACTTCCATTCAACAAGATCGCCCTTTGCAACCTTTGATTCAACTGGATTGTTTGAAACCGCTTCCCAGTGTCCTGGAGTTGTAACAGTTAGCGAGAAAGTTGCCTTTAGCGCTGGCTGATCAAAGCAAGGGAACATATTGCGAATATGGGCAGTCTCACCTTGTGAGTACAAGTAAATCTCACCATCAGATGGATCTACTGAACGCTGTAGACCTTCACCAGACTTTGAATACTCAGCTTCAATCTCAATCACCAAGAGATTGTCGGCAGCCAAGTTAGTCAGAAAAATACTTTCGCCATCAAAGTTGCTGGTATCTACAGCAACGCCGTTAAGGGTTGCGCTGATTACTGAGCGACCAACCGCATCAATAAAGGTTGCATAGCCAGGCTTGTTGCAAGTGAATGAAACCTCTGACTTTGAGTAAAAGGTTTCCTCGCCCTTTGTAACATCAAGAGTTACAACATAACTATTTACATAAAGATGGTCGGCACGCTCTTTTGCTTCGGCACGGCTCAAATTTAGACCTG
>Ga0315909_10008530_pt1 | contig 11219 bp, 8 predicted proteins | sample LakEriMetagenome_11_FD_203527 | JGI IMG/M metagenome (GOLD analysis project Ga0315909, IMG submission 203527) | Freshwater fungal communities from buoy surface, Lake Erie, Ohio, United States - Buoy 2 MA125 | ecosystem: Environmental > Aquatic > Freshwater > Lake | place: USA: Lake Erie, Ohio...
GCCCCAAGTGGCGATGTTGATTTAGAAGCAGTTAGGGCACTTGCCGAAAGAGCAGTGTCGGTAGCGATGGGTGATTTCACTCACCGCGCAGGACCGGTGCACCTAAACATTTGCTTTAGAGAACCGCTTTCTTCTTTGATACCAGACGCAGCCGATATTTACACCGGTGCCGAATTTCCCGAAGAAGAACCGCAAATACCAAGTTTTGCAATTTTGAACGGTGAGGTAAACACAGTGGTTGTTGCCGGAGCCGAAGCTGGCATGTTGGCATTGGAAGCAGCTGAAGCATTCGGTTGGCCGGTGTTTGCCGAGCCAAGCTCGCGCTGTCGCTACGGAGCTAACTCGATTGTTGCTTACCCAGCTTTACTTGCTGAAGATCAAGAGCTCACAGACAAGATTCAGCGCGTTGTGGTTTACGGCAAACCAACTCTTTCTCGTGAAGTGCAAAAACTAATTGCCAGGGAAGATATCGAACTGATCGTAGTTAGATCAGAGCTAACCGGTTTATTCAACCCCTACGGCAACGCAACAGAGATTGTTGACGACCTAACGGTAAACGGTGAGGTAAGCAGCGAGTGGTTAGCCAGATGGCGAGTAGCTTCACACAACTGGATTTCAGCCCAGACCTACAACACCGGTCTCGACCGAAGAAAAGTCATCGAACTTGTTTACCAAGCCTCGCAGTTAGATGACGCGATTGTTCTTGGAGCATCTCGAATGATTCGCGAAGCAGACACCTGGGCGCCATCAAAGCCAATTCAAGTTTTTGCTAACCGCGGACTTTCAGGAATCGATGGCACTATCGCAACAGCTACCGGTATCGCGCTTAGCTCTGAAGGAGCTTTCACCAGAGTGGTGCTTGGCGATCTGACATTGATTCACGATGCCAGCTCGATGATTGAAGATCCTGAAGAAAGCATCAATTTGCAACTAATTATGGTGAATGATTCAGGCGGAAGCATCTTTGAAAAACTCGAAGTTTTTGATGCAGTTGAGCAAGGAACCTTTGATCGAATTTTCCGTGCTGGTCAAAAGATCGACTACTGGTCATTAGCCAACGCCTATGGATTTATTTACATCACGCCAACCAATGAGCAAGAACTTCTCGATGCACTTGCGACCGCTGGTCGCGTGCTTATCGAAATCAAGCTTTAGCTAAGCGCGCCTCTAATGGGTGCAAACTTCAGCTCAGTTTCATCAAGCTCATCTTCAGGTTCTGAATCGGCAACCAAACCGCAACCGGCAAACGCTGTCAAAACATTTTGCTCAATGAATCCACCGCGTAGCGCAATCGCCCATTCGCCATCACCGTCGGCACCAATCCATCCAACCGGTCCTGCGTAGCCGCCGCGATCAAATGGTTCAAGTTCTGCAATCAGTGCCTGAGCATTAGATCTAGGAGTTCCGGCAACTGCTGCTGTTGGATGCAAGAACGCGGCTAAATCCAAAACCGAGATGTTGTTCTTGAGTTTTCCGTAGACGTCACTGGCTAGGTGCCAAAGATCGGGAAGTGCCAAGCTAAAGGGCTTCTCATCAGAATCCACAGTTGAGCAAAACGGAGTAAGTGCATCGACCATCGACTCAACTGCGAAGCGGTGCTCCTGCAAGTTTTTCTCTGATGCAGTCAAAGTATTCGATTGCACAACATCGGCTTCTGGGCTATCTCCACGGGAAGTGGTTCCAGCTAGAACTCGAGCAGAGACTTGGCCGTGGGATACCCGAACCAACAGCTCAGGGGAAGCACCAAAGTTTCCAGCTACCGAATAAACCCAGCAGCTTGGATACTTCTTTGATAGCGAGACAAGAGCAGTTCTAATATCGAATTTCTTTGGAAGCTGCGCCATGATTTCTCGGGCAAGAACAACCTTTTGAATCTTTCCTGAGCGAATCTTTGAAATGGCTTTTTCAGCCTGCTTCATAAAGCCATCTGCTGTTAGAACTCCCTCAACGAAGGAAAGCTTTGGGTTGGTGCGATAGGTCATTGCTTGCGAGTAGAAATCAGAGGTGGACTCAGCCTCTCCCTCTGGGGTGATCTTTGTAATCCAGCTGCGGCCATCGCGAGTTCCAAGAACAATTCTTGGAACTATCAAAACCGAACTAAGTGAGCTCTCTGGAGAAAATGTTGCAGATCCAAAAGCAACTAGACCTGTGCACTGAACTTCGAGAGGGTCTGTTATTTCAGCCAGGGCAACCTGGTCGCGCCAAATGCTTGCGAGCTCAGCAATTCGGTTAGGGCCACTGGCTTCAAAGCGGGCGGCTTCTCCGAAGCCGATGATTCCCTGACCATTTCTAATGAAGGCGGTTGGGTTTTCAGGGAAGTGTCGAGTGATGTCAAAACCTGCAGGGGTCGCTAATTCACGCGTTTCCACGCGGAGTTTTCTTAGCGATGACATTCAGAGCCGTTTCGTTTTTAGGGCCAAAATTGGCGGACTTACTCGATTCTAGGTCAAAGGTAGAATTGATAGGTGAGTAAAGCTGACCTAACCAAGAAGGCGCAGGAAGTTGCTGCGATGTTCGATGGTGTCGCTAAAAACTACGACAAGGCTAACGATCTACTCTCCTTTGGTTCGGCTCGCATCTGGCGCAAGCAAGTTGCCAAACTGGTAAACCCACAAAGCGGTCAAAACATTCTGGATCTTGCTGCCGGCACCGGAGCTTCATCAGTTGCCTTTTTGAAACCAGGCGTTCGAGTAGTAGCGGCAGATTTCTCAAACGGCATGCTCGAAGAGGGCCGAAGACGACACCCTGAAATTGAATTTGTCTTTGCTGATGCCACCGCCCTTCCTTTCCAGGAAGCCGAGTTCGACACCGTCACTATTTCCTTTGGACTAAGAAACGTGGAAAACATCGAACTGGCGCTTTCCGAAATGCTTCGAGTTCTAAAGCCTGGAGGAAAGCTCGTGGTTTGTGAGTTCTCGGCAATTCCAAACAAGTTCTTACATTCGCTCTACCGCTTTTACCTAAAGAACCTGCTTCCAAGAATTTCCGCACTGGTCAGCAAGACCCCTGAGGCTTATAGCTACCTGGCTGAATCAATCGATGCCTGGCCTAAGCAGGCAGAACTCGCCAAACTAATCGAAAAAGTTGGCTACCAATCTGTTGGTTTCAGGAATCAAACTCTCGGCATTGTCGCTATCCATACTGGATACAAACCCCAGAAAGCTAACTAATGCCTAAAACCTCGCTGCCAAGGCAGCTGCGCAAGGTCGCTGACAAAGACCTACTTGCCGCACTCGAAGCCGGCCTTGAGCGCGTCGAGGAAGAGTTAGTTGCTGCCGTTAAGCACACCGACCCAATCGCAAAGGTCACAACCCGTCACTTGATTGATGCTGGTGGCAAACGCATTCGACCAACTTTGGTTTTGCTTTGTGCTCAGCTTGGTGAAGCCGCAACCGATGAGGTAATCAAGTCGGCGGTGGTGGTGGAGCTGACACACATCGGAACTTTGTATCACGATGACGTTATGGACAACGCTCCGAAAAGAAGAGGTGTTGATTCCGCTCACGAAATCTGGGGCAACAACGTTGCTATCTTGACCGGCGACTTATTGTTTGCACGAGCATCACAACTTGTTTCAAAGCTTGGTCAAAAAGCTCTAACGCTTCAAGCAGATACTTTTGAAAGATTATGTCTTGGACAGTTGAATGAAACTGTCGGCCCAGCCGAAGGCCAAGACGTCATCGAGCACTACTTGAGTGTCCTTTCTGACAAAACCGGATCTTTGATTTCAGCATCGGCTGAATTAGGTGTTTTGTTCTCCGGTGCCGACCAGGCACTTCGCGAGCCAGTAAGAAAGTACGGTGAGGCAATCGGTGTTGCCTTCCAGCTAATCGATGACGTCATCGATATTTACTCAGATGGCAAAACCTCAGGCAAGACCCCTGGAACTGACCTTCGAGCAGGCGTTCCAACCCTGCCAGTGCTTTATTTGAGGCAGGATGCGCAGCATGACCCAGCATCGGCCAAGCTTGTTGAGATAATTGATGGCGGGCTCGATGATGATGCCGCATTGAATGAAGTACTTGAGCAAATGAGAAAGCACCCAGCAACCGAGCGTGCTTTTCAGGAAGCTAAGCGCTGGGCAGATCAGGCAATTGCAGCACTAGAAGATTTGCCTGAAGGACCGGTTCGTGAAGCACTGAAAAACTTTGCTGATGCGGTAATTGAGCGTCAAAACTAAAAGATTTAAGGATACGAATTACAAGATGTCGAAGCTAAGGCTTGCAATAGTTGGCGCGGGACCCGCGGGTATCTATGCAGCAGATTTGCTCATCAAATCTGAACTTCGCGACTTTGACGTATCAATTGACCTTTTTGATTTACTCCCAGCCCCTTACGGTCTAGTTCGCTACGGTGTTGCTCCTGATCACCCGAGAATCAAAGGAATCATCAAAGCTCTTTACGAAGTTATGGATCGGGGAGATATTCGCTTTTTCGGAAACGTTACCTACGGCAAAGACATAACCCTTGAGGATCTAAAGAAGCACTACAACGCCGTGATTTTTTCAACCGGTGCAATTGAAGATGCCGATCTAAAGATCCCAGGTATTGAATTGGATGGCTCCTTCGGAGCCGCCGCATTTGTTAACTGGTACGACGCTCATCCAGATTTTGGTCGTCAGTGGGATCTAAGCGCCAAGGAAATTGCAGTTATTGGAAACGGAAACGTAGCTTTGGACGTAGCACGCGTTCTCGTAAAATCCCCAGCCAAAATGCTTGAAACCGACATTCCTGAAAACGTTTACAAAGGCCTACTTTCCTCAAAGGCAACAGACGTGCATGTCTTTGGTCGCAGAGGCCCTGCCCAAGTGAAGTTCTCACCGCTTGAACTTAGAGAAGCAGTTCACGTTGAAGGAGTGGACACCATCGTTCACGATGAGGATTTCGTATACGACGAAGGCTCAAATAAGCAGATCGAATCAAACAACCAAACCCGCGTGATGGTCAAAACCCTGGAAGATCTGCGCGACAAGGAACAAACCGGAGCTGCAAGGCGTTTACACCTGCACTTCTTTTCATCTCCTGTTGAGGTCATTGGCGAAAACGGCAAGGTCAAGGCTCTAAAGATTGAGCGCACCAAGCTAGATGGCAACGGGGGAGTTGTTCCAACCGGAGAATTCCGAGAGATACCGATCCAGGCGCTTTATAGGGCAGTTGGATATTTCGGTTCAGAGTTGAACGAGATCCCGTTTGATTCCAAGGCCGGAATAATTCCAAACGACAAGGGTCGAGTGTTGGATTCATCGGGTAAGCACGTCGAAGGTGTCTATGCAACCGGATGGATCAAGCGTGGACCAGTTGGCCTTATTGGTCACACCAAATCCGATGCGATTGAAACCATCGCTCAAGTTATTGCCGACAAACCAACCTGGTGGCAGCCCAGTGCACCAGAAGAAGCTGCAATTGTTTCGCTCATGGAAAGCCGTGGCGTCCAGTACGTTGGCTGGCCAGAGTGGCTAAAAATCGACGCGGAGGAAAAACGCCTAGGACAAGCCCAGTCTCGTGAGAGAGTCAAACTAGTTGAGCGTGAAGATTTCATGTCTGTTGCCAAGGGGGCTAAGTCCTAAGTGCCGTTCTCACCAGCTAAATCAAAAAGCGCTCAGTTCGCTCTAGTTTCCGCTTTTTTCATTCAGGGTTTTCTAGCAATCACTTATCTTCCACGCATTCCAGAAATCATTGATCAAATTGGTGTTTCGTTTGCGGTTTGGGGATTGATCATCGGGCTTGCTGGTCTTGGTTCTTTAGTTCCACTTCTTATCACCAACCGTCTAATTGGAAAGTACGGAACTAGGCCGATAGTTCGAATCTCCAGCGTGATGATTGTGATCACCACTGCAAGTTTGGGCTTTGCAACAAACGGCTGGATGTATTTCCTGTTTCACGCTCTAATGATGTTCAGCATGAGCTTTTTCAACATCGCTGTTAACGCTCAGTCAGTGATGCTACAAAAACAAGTCAAGCAAGTTATCTTGGGCAAGTTCCATGCTGCCTGGAGTATCGGTGCTGGAATTAGCGCTGCGGTTTCAGGTGTGCTTGCAAGCTTTATGTCACTGCAGCTGCACCTGATCTTGGTTGGCGCACTTGCGCTTGTTGCCTTCGAAGTTTCGATTCGCAAGATGCTGGCTCCTTCAGAAGACGGACACCACGAAGAAAGACAAGCTTCCAGAAAAGTTCCGTTCTTCAAATCTCCAACTCAGCTTTGGCTATTGGCCGCTGGTTTCTTCGCAGGTGTGTTCCCAGAGCTTGTGATGATGGACTGGTCGGCTGTGTTCGCCAAGCAAATCATGCTGTTGAACCCAACTCTTGGTGCAATTCCATTTGCATCCTTCACACTTGCCATGATCGTTGGAAGATTATTGATTGGCCGAGTTACAAAGAAGTATCACATCAGTGATCTTTCCAAGTGGGGAGGCATCTTCGGAGCAGTATCTATGCTTGTTGGAGTTTTGCTTGCTCCGCCGCTAGTTTCAACCAGCCCAGTGCTGGCTCTGATTGTGCTCTCGCTTTTTTGGGCAATCACAGGATTTGGTTTGGCGCCGATGGTTCCATCGTTCTTCGGTGCGGCGGGTCACGTCTCAGGACTAACTACAGCTCAGGCACTGTCTCGAATGTCACTGGTGAACGCGGTTGCAGTTATCGGAGCAAAGATCTTTATGGGAGCCTTGGCGCAAGGCATCGGTTTGGTTTTGGCATTTATCTTCCCGGTTGCGATGATGTTCATCGCCGGTATTTTGGCTGGAAGAGTTGCAAAAACTTCTAAGCGTAAGGAAGCTATGAATAACGCCTTCCCGCTTACCGGGCCAATTACTGTTGTTGACGACCTATAAGTCTTTTTTAGCGGTAGTTCACAAACTGAACATCGACTTCTAAGTCTTTGCTTTTTAGAAGTGCCTGAACTTCCTGAAGATCGTCACGAGATTTGCTGCTCACGCGAAGTTCGTCGCCTTGGATTTGGGACTTAACGCTCTTTGGGCCCTCGTCGCGAAGGATTTTGTTAATCTTCTTGGCGTTCTCCTGAGAGATACCCTCTTTGATTTTGCATTCGATGCGAAATTCTTTACCTGAAGCAAATGGCTTTCCGTCATCCAGGCTCTTCAATGAGATGCCGCGCTTAACAAGCTTTGACTGGAATACATCGAGAACAGCCTTGGCGCGCTCTTCGCTGTTTGCCTTGATTAGGATCTTGTCGCCGGATTCCTCAATGGAGGCACCAACACCCTTGAAGTCGTAGCGCTGCTCGACCTCCTTGGATGCCTGGTTTAGGGCGTTCGCAATTTCTTGCGGGTCAACTTTGCTTACGATATCGAATGAGGAATCAGCCATGCAGACAGTTTATAAGGGCTGCCAAGCGCTGACTTCTTTATGCGGGGTATGGGCCTTCGTGAAATATTGGTATTCTTTTAGGGCGCCGGAATCAAAAACACATGGCTAGTTACCCAAGCGGCCAAAGGGAACTGACTGTAAATCAGCTGGCTCAGCCTTCGGGGGTTCGAATCCCTCACTAGCCACGAAACCCCAGCCCTCCACGGCTGGGGTTTTGTATGTACCTATAACTAGGAAAGAAATTATGGATCAAACGACTCAGGTGCCAACGAGCGCCGAGAGTGAGTCCATGCCGGGCTGGAAGAAAAAGGTAACTTTATTTCTTGTAAGCCAAACCGTGACTACCTTTGGCTCGATGTTGGTGCAGTACGCAATCATGTGGCACCTGACTTTGACAACCAAATCCGGAACGATACTTGCTCTGGCTGCAATATTTGGCTTTTTGCCACAAGCCGTCGTTTCGATATTCGCTGGAGTTTGGGCTGATCGAGTAAACCGCAAAATTATGATAATCATCTCTGATTCGGTGATTACTCTTGCAACGCTTGCCCTTGCTCTGTTTATGTTTTCGGGCATCGACGATCTTTGGTTAGTTTTCTTAGTGATGGCTGTTAGATCCGCTGGGGCTGGTGTTCAAATGCCGGCCATCTCGGCTTTAGTGCCACAGATTGTTCCAAAGGATAAGTTGATGCAGGTCAACGGGCTAAACAGCAGCATCAATTCTTCTTTGACTTTGCTCGCTCCAGTTGCTGCGGCAGCGGTCTACGCGACGATGTCACTACAAGCGATCTTGATTATCGATGTCGTCACCGCAATCATTGGAATCGTACTCCTTGCAACGATCGCTGTTCCAACCTTAGAGCGGGTATCTAGCGCAGCTAAGCCCTCTTACTTCACAGATCTTCGTGAGGGGATGCACTACATCTTCACTCACGATTTAGTCAGATGGGTTATGGCAATCTTCGCCATCATATTCTTACTCATTGTTGCTCCTTCAAACCTTTCACCACTGATGCTGGTTAGAAACTTTGGCTCTGAAGTTTGGATGTTGACGGTTCTAGAACTTTCCTTCGGAATTGGAATGGTGATCGGTGGCGCACTTATGGCCATCTTTGCTGCCAAGATCAACAGAATTGGCGCAATCATCGGGACCTCGATTGCATTCGGAGTTTTGGCAATTGGAATGGGGTTTACAACAAACCTAATCATTTTCTACAGCCTGTTCTTCTTCATCGGTCTTGCCGTTCCCGCATTCTCAACATCTGCAAGCACAATGCTGCAAGAAACAGTAGAACCTGAGAGACAGGGAAGGGTCTTTGGTTTCCTCGGAATTGTGATGGCGGTAGCCATGCCACTGGGAATGGTGGTTCTGGGACCCCTTGCCGACGTAGTTTCAGTTGAACTGCTGCTAATCGTTACAGGTGCGGCAACTGTGCTGATTGCTGTAGTAGCGGTCTTATTGCCCTCGGGTAAGAAGGCTATTGCTGCGGCTCACGCGGCAACCGGTCCGAGCAACCAGTCAAAAGCCTAAATCCTCAGTTTTTCAAAAAAACCAACTCAGGAAACTGGATTAATTTGATTCCCTTGGTGGGACAATAAACACTGTCCCCAAAATCAAAGGATTTATCTTGAACGCAATAACCTCATTCATCACTGGCCGCAAAACAGCTTGGGTCACACTTCTTATCGGACTGATCTTTGCCGGACTGGCATTTGGTCCCTTGAGTGCCCCAGAGTCGGACACATCTCCAACTGATGGCTTGCCAGCGGACAATGAAACAGTTCTTGTCACCAAGGCCCTTGAAGATCTTCCTGGAACCGACGGCACTGTTGCCGTTGTTGTTTACGCATCCGAGACCGAGCTAACCGAAGACCAGAAGCTATGGATCACTGGAACCTTCGAGCCGCAGACTCAAAGCTTCGTTGATGGAGCAGGAGATAAATTCCTTGACTTCACCTCGGGCGAACTAAACGGCGAGGCTTTTGTTCCGCCAGCTCAAATTTCTGATGATGGCAAGGTTGCCGTAATCACAGTTCCGCTGGATGAGATTGAAGAAAACGCCGAGCGGAATGAACGTATGGCGGAAATGCGCGCGATTTCGAAAGAAGACATGCCAGCAGGCCTCGAGGTCTACATCACCGGTCCGGAAGGCTTCCAGGTTGACATCTCTGGCGTATTTGCCGGGGCAAACTTCACACTACTTTTGGCAACCGTGATTATCGTTGCCGTGCTACTGCTGATTACTTACCGCTCTCCGGTTTTATGGCTAGTACCACTTATTGTCATCGGTGTTGCCGATGGTATGGCAGCGCAGCTGGCTCCTCAGCTAGCAACTATCTTCCTTGGCGTTCCAGCTGATGGATCCATCACTGGAATTTTGTCGGTGCTGGTCTTTGGTGCCGGTACCAACTATGCCCTCCTCCTAATAGCCCGCTATCGAGAAGAACTGCTGCTAAACGAAGATCGCCACAAAGCAATGAACAAAGCTCTTCGCGGCGTATCACCAGCAATTATTGCTTCCGGTGGAACAGTTGCTCTAGCGCTGCTTACTCTTCTGTTTGCAGAACTAGGCGGCAACAAAACACTTGGACTTGTTGTGGCAGGTGGAATTGTGCTGGCGATGTTCTCAGCTCTTGTAGTTTTGCCAGCAGCGCTAGTGGTATTTGGAAGAGGTTTGTTCTGGCCGTTCATTCCAAAATTTGGTGGAGTGAACAAGTCAGATAAAGGTCTTTGGGCCAAGCTTGGTCGCGGCGTTAGCAAGCGACCAGTGATTGTTTCAATTGCAGGATTTATCATCCTGGCCATCCTGAGCTTCGGAGCAACCGGAATCAAGGTCGGACTTTCTTCAACCGAGCAGTTCCGCGTCGCCCCTGAGGCAGCTGTTGGTCAAGATGTTTTGGCTGAAGCCTTCCCAGCCGGCGCTACATCGCCTGCGATCGTGATCGTAAACAATGGCTACGAGGATGAAGTTGCAGCTGCAGCTAAGTCAGTGTCCGGTGTTGCTGAAGTAATCGTTGGAGATTCAAACTCTGAAATCACCAAGATCGATGTGGTCATGGATGCCGAATCCCAGTCCGAAGCTGCCTACGAAACAATTCGTGCGCTTCGAGCTGAGCTTGGTGGCATCGAAGGAGCAGGAGCCCTTGTTGGAGGTTTGGACGCGCAGCGACTGGATGTCAAGGACACCTACGCGTCAGACCAACTAACGGTAATCCCGTTGATTTTGATTCTGGTGTTCCTAGTTCTGGTGTTGCTACTTCGCTCACTGGTAGCTCCAATTTTGTTGCTACTTACAGTTGTGGCATCATTCTTCTCCGCTATCGGAGCAGCCTGGTTGCTATTTGTGAACGTCTTTGGACTACCGGCACTAGATCTATCTGTATTCCTATTTAGCTTCTTATTCCTCGTCGCACTTGGTATTGACTACAACATCTTCCTTGTCACCCGTGCCAAGGAAGAATCAGAGAAGCTCGGTCTCAAAGAAGGAATGATCAAGGCTCTTGCTTCAACAGGCGGTGTGATCACAAGCGCCGGTATCTTGCTAGCTGCTGTGTTCGCAGTTCTTGGAGTGCTACCACTGATTGCGCTTTACCAGATTGGAATCATCGTAGGTATCGGTGTGCTACTAGATACATTGCTGGTTAGAACTGTGATTGTGCCTTCACTTGCATTCATCACCGGAAAATACTTCTGGTGGCCAAATCACAAAAAAGCTAAGGCTTAACCCAAACGCAACCGTTGGTTTCAAGCTGGCCGCTATTTAGCGGCTGGCTTGAAATCAGAACCCGTGCATTACCTATTTCAATTGGGTTCTTACCGAAGTTGTAAATCACACGAATTCCAGAATTCTCATAGGCCAACGACTCGGGTCCGGTGTGACCAGAAACCCAAGAAA
>Ga0315909_10008531_pt1 | contig 11219 bp, 7 predicted proteins | sample LakEriMetagenome_11_FD_203527 | JGI IMG/M metagenome (GOLD analysis project Ga0315909, IMG submission 203527) | Freshwater fungal communities from buoy surface, Lake Erie, Ohio, United States - Buoy 2 MA125 | ecosystem: Environmental > Aquatic > Freshwater > Lake | place: USA: Lake Erie, Ohio...
TCACAAGCTAATTCCGCGATCTTGTTCCCATGGACTGGAAATTTATAGTGAGTAAAAAGCGCCTTAAGCAAAGCGGTTGTAAAGCTCCCACTTGATCCCAGACCAGTACCTGAAGGAATATCAGCTACCGTTGAAATCTCAATCTGAGGGGTTCTTAAATTGAAAAGTCTTAATGCTTCCTTAATTATTGGGTGAGCGATCTGTTCAATTTCTTTATGGTTCTCTATAGATGAGTACTTCAAAGAAATTCCTGGTGCAAATGGTCGGTTTACGGCAACATAGACATATTTATTAATCGCCGCAGAAATTACGTACCCACCATGTACTGAAGAGTATGACGGTAAATCTGTGCCGCCTCCGCCAAGGGAAATTCGAAGAGGACTTCGTGTCAAAATCATGGGTGAATCATTCCATGAGTGGAGTGTTTGGGGTGAAAGTTTGACTACAATTTCGTTAGGTTTTCCAGAATAATCTAAGGTTATGGTGACGCGAAGTGAGCACTTATGCAATTGTCGGCGGAGCTGGATTCATTGGCAGTCACTTTGTAGATCACTTGGCGCTGAATGGTCATGAAATCAAAGTCATTGATAATCTTTGTTCGGGAACTCTAAGTAGAGTAAGTACTCACATTAATCAACCCTATTTTGAGTTCATTAATGCAGAAGCTAGTGATACTCCCGCTCTGGCGAGCGCCTTCGAAAATGTTGACACCGTTGTACATCTTGCCTCAAACCCCGATATTGCAGCAGCTATGTCCAATCCGAGAATAGATTTTCTCCAAGGTACCGCTCTAACTGAATCTGTTGTCGAGGCTGTGCGAATCGCAGGAGTAAAAACTCTTTTGTACGCCTCAGGAAGCGGTGTTTATGGTGATGTCACATTTAAGCCGATCAAAGAGTCTGAACAACTGCTTCCCGTTAGCCCTTATGGTGCTAGTAAACTTGCAGGAGAATCTCTTCTCTCAGCATATGCCTACATGTTTGATTTCAAGTCAATAGCTTTTAGATTCGCAAATGTTGTTGGGCCCCGTCAAACCCACGGTGTTGGGTATGACTTTCTAAATAAACTAAAAAAGAACAATAAGCAACTTGAGATTCTTGGTGATGGTACCCAAACAAAGTCATATATCCACGTTAAGGACATCGTAACCGGCGTATTGCATGCAGAAAAAAACTCCAATAAATTTTATGATGTTTTCAATATTTCTACATCAGATTATCTGTCAGTTCTCGAAATTGCAGAATTGGCAATCATCGTAATGGGGCTAGATAAAACACAAGTTGCTTTGAAGCTGGGTGCGAGTGATAGAGGATGGAAAGGGGATGTCCCGAAGATCCAACTTGATTCCAGCAAACTCAAGGACTTAGGTTGGGAAAATATGCATACAAGCTATGAAGCCATGCAGCTTGCACTCACTTCCATGAGTAGTGAATTGTAGTCAGGCCTGAAAAAGTTTGAATCAATTCTTTAATATTCCTTTTTTGCTTCGAAGCAGTCGCCGAACTGAAGCTTTACCACTCGGGCCACGGACAAGAGTCGTCTCACCAATTCTCTCTCTGTAAACTATTTGAATTTCCTTTATCTTTAGTCCGCTCATCGCGGGCCAGAAAATCAGATCTATGGGGAAGGCATAGCCTTTGAAATCCCAGTTAAACATTTGTAGTACTTCTTTTTTATATGCCCTTTGACCTGAATGGACATCCCGTACAATTCTCTTGGCTCTCAACGACGCAAAAATATTAAATGTGACGTTTGCTAACCAGTTCACAAAGGGCATATGTTTGGTGGGCGTGAGCGTAAGTCGATTTGCTCCGGCTACATCTATTCCACTTCGTATCAATTTAACTAGTTCTGGAAATGCCTCTGCCGGATAGGTGTCGTCTGCATCAACAGTTGCAACAATATTGAATTCCGGGCCAGGATATCGAAGAGCACAATGAAGGGCGGGTCCGAACCCGCCACCAGGCTCTTGAACAACTTTCGCACCAGCCAAAGTTGCTATCTCTGCGGTGCGATCAGAACTGCCATCAATAACGAAAACGCTGCATCCTGGTAAATGTAGAAAAGCATCCTTTATCACCTTCTCTACAGCTAGTTCTTCGTTTCGTGTGATCATTACAACTGCTACATCTGCATAATTAGGCATTTTCTTATCCTATTTCAAGTAGTAAAGCGCTTCCGGTGTGTGCAATGGCTTCAAATCTTGGAATAACTTCAATTGTTTCCTTAAGAGCAAGACCCTCATTCCATGGATCAAAGCCCTCGTCAAAATAGATTAAATCACCAGACTTTAAATGCTTTGAAAAGTACAAAAGGACGTCTTTGGTGGGCTCATATAGATCAACATCAACAAAAATGATTAGTTGACGATCAGAAGGAATCGTAAAATCCGCGTTTAAAAGTGATTCAGAGATCAAGCCTTTGTGCCACTTAAGAGGGTAACTTGCTTTCACCTCAGGTAATTCTGACTTCGCATGAGTTTGATCAAAAACGCCAGCTTCCATAACTTCAACTCCACCGCGGATCCATGGTGAAGGGAGGCCCGTGAAGGTATCAAATCCATGCCATTCAGCAAATTGCAAATTCTTACTTGCCCACCATTTGGTTGCTATTCCTGATGCAACGCCAAATTCAAAAACAACTGCTCCTGAGTTCACTTTTGGAAGTAGTTCTTGATCCCACAAACGGTATCTATTAACTAAAAGCTTAGATCGGGTGCCCCACGGCGATGTTTTTAGCAACTGCATGAATCTTGCCGAGAGAACAAGTGTTTCAAAATACCAAATCAATTTTCTAGACTTAGACAGAAACAGGGCACCGCTAGCCAAAATAAAATCCCTATGACTTGCATTAATAACAGGGATGTCACTTGAATTGACGGCACTTCGCTTCATTTTTGTGTCCTTTTCTTTAATCAAACTTATCAAGTTGGAGTATCCTAACGTCAATCAACTTAAGTTTAATGTCCATTTCAAAAGGATGTCGATAGGGGTTATTGTGGAAAACAAGTTAATCCTCGGCGGAGGTGCTAGTGGGCTTTCCTCAGCAGTGCTTTTACCAAACTCCATAATCATTGAATCAAGCTCAAAAGTTGGTGGATTAAGTAATTCTAAATCGATAGACGGGTTTACTTTTGACCAAGGACCGCACATTATGTTCTCCCGTGATAAGGAAGTGCTGAGCGTAATGGTTGATTCATTGCGCGGGAATGTTCACACCTGTATGCGAAACAATGTAGTTATGATTAATGGTTCACTTGTGCGTTATCCAATCGAGAATGATCTATCCTCTTTGCCGGCGAACGTTCGGATTAATGCCCTGCAAGACTTCTTGAGGATGCGCATCTCGCCTATCAGCTCAGAACCCAAGAATCTTGAAGAATGGTTTTTAAGAAATTTCGGGGAGACGCTTACAAATATTTACTTTAAGCCCTACAACGAGAAAATTTGGAATCTCCCATTTTCAGAAATCTCGATGACTTGGGCTGATCGTATTCCGAGCCCCCCTTGGGAAGATGTGCTTAAGGGTGCAATGGGTGTTCGAACCGAAGGTTATGTTCATCAACTTTATTATGACTATCCTAAGAAAGGTGGATATGAGTCATTGATGAGGTCTTGGTCTGAGCAAATATCGTCTCATCGAATTCGAACAAATAGTAAAATTCAAAAAATTGAACGTGTTGCTGAAAATGATTTCAGAATTACCATAAATGGAGTGCAAGAGGACTTTAGTGGTGACATTATTTCGACCATTCCTTTACATACTCTCATAGATATCTATGTTGGAACTCCAGAATGGGTTAAAGATTATGTTAACTCGCTTCCGGTTAATCCTTTGATTACTGTCAATTTAGGTTTTGCAAAAAAAGATGATAATCAATTTACTGCAGTTTATATTCCTGATACAGAGTTTCTGGTAAACCGAATTTCCTTCCCAGGAGTATTTTCCCCAGATAATGTGCCCTCTGAAAATCATCTTCTAATTCAGGCGGAGATTACAGTAACTGAAACAAGTCCGGCTTGGTTTATGACAGATGATGAGTTGATTCAACACGTGTTAGATGGCCTAAAAAAACGAAATTTGTTATCTGAGTTCGATCAACCAATTTTTGAATATGTTGAGCGCATAAAAGATGCATACGTTGTTTATCCAACAGATTTTGAAGACAGGCGTGAAAAAGTGATTGACTTCTTCCGAGCAGAAGGCATATTCCTAAACGGTCGATTTGGATCGCATAACTATTTAAATGTGGACGGCATTTTAATTCAATCTATTGAACTTGCAAAGCAATTTGACTCCGAATTAGATTTAGTCAAGATACGTAACTTGTTTGGACTTTAGTCCAGAACTACAGAACCTGTAGGTGTTGTCAGCTGCACCGCAACAATTCCGTATTCGCCATCATTTGTTGCTGGATCAACGAAATCAACTGATGCCCCATTTAAACCATCAAGAATTTCTGTCTTAAACCAAGAATCAGCTAGGTGATCAGTATCAGCAATCGTAATCTTCTCAATCGCAGCAACTGCCTTTCCATCTTGTGATGGGTGATCTGCGGTTAGCCATTGGATGAAGAATGGAAGTTCGCGAGAATCGGTAATTTCGTTAACTCCGATTTGCTTCCACTTTAGATCGCTGCCATCTGGACGTGTGCGGTGACCTTCGATTGCATTGCGACCAAACTTCTCTTCAATCTTTGCAATGTCTTCAGTTGCAAAAACCCAAGTTAGCCAGCCTCCGCCTTCTTGTGCTTTCTTGCTCACAGCTTTGCCCCAAGGTGTTTGCTCTGTTGCTGGGTGATCTAGTGGGCAGACAACTTCGATGTATTGACCATTTTGAAGAGGCATTGTGAAGTTGCGAGTGCCAAAGCGTGGGTGGACTCCGCCATCAACAAAGGTGCTTCCTAGGCGAGCGCCAAGGCGTTGAACGGTGTCGGCGAGCTGATCATGGGAGGTTACATATGAGACATGGTCTAAGCGCATGGGGAAATCTTGCCCTATTAATGGGGGTGCTGCTTACCAAGAGTGAGCGCTGAAGGCGTTTGAGTGGTCAGGGTTTATGCGGAGAAATGCGGTGTTTTGGGGGGTGGGACTAGCGGGCAAGGACGCACATCAAAGCTTCAACTGTCAGCAATGGGGCTGCGTTGTTGCTCAGGTTGGTGCGGGCATCCATGATGGCGTTGATCTTCTTGATGGTGGATTGTGGCTTGGTTTTTTCAGCCAGGGTGCGGATCTCGGTTTCAAGCTCTTTGTTTATAAGTGCGTCATTGGCACCTGCTTGAACCATCATGACATCGCGGTAGAAGGTTGCGATATCAAGTAATGCTGCATCTAAGCCATCGCGGATCATGCGGGTTTGGCGAGTCTTTTGTTCTTTCTCTAAATCTTTAATGGCTTTGCTGCCGCCGGTTGCCATGCCGCGACCGGTTGCACGTTTGCCGTATGCCAGAGAGAGGTCATCAACTTCTTTTTCATTTCGCAGTTCGGCAGCTTCGGTTGCTTGCTCTGTTGCTAGATCTACAAGTGTTTGTGCTGCAGCAAATGCTGAAGAGATCCCTTGCAGGGTTAGTGGCAACTTCATGATTGTGGTGCGGGTATTGCGCACTGATTCGTTATTAGCAAGGTAGCGAGCGCGACCGATGTGGCCTTGTGAAACTCGCGCTGCAAAATCTGCCATGACAGGTGAGATGCCATCGCGGGTTTGAAGAACTTGAGCGACAGCCTTGTTTGATGGTGTGACAAGTTGCAGGTGGCGACAACGTGAACGAATAGTTGGAAGAACATCATGCAGAGTTGGTGCACACAAAAGCCAAACGGTTCTGTTGCCAGGTTCTTCGATTGCTTTAAGCAGTGCGTTTGCTGCAGATTCGGTAAGTCTGTCGGCATCTTCCATGACAACTACGCGCCAGCCACCCATTGATGGTGCCCAGGCAACGCGAGTTAACAGTTCTCGTACTTCATCAATTTTTATAGAAAGACCTTCGGTGCGAATGATTTCAACATCTGGGTGTGCGCCATTTGCTGCGGATTTACATTCATTGCATGTTCCGCATCCGTTGTTGGCGCAGACAAGTGCTTGAGCAAAGGCAACTGCAGCAGATGATCGACCAGATCCTGGTGGGCCGGTGAAGACCCACGCATGTGTCATATCTTGGGTTTCTTCGCCTGTGCGGGTTGCAAGGACAGCCTTTTCTAGGATTTCTACAACATGTTCTTGGCCCACTAAATCGGCATAGACGCCCTGCAAGGTAGGCATTGCTTACTTCTTTACAGGCTTTTTGGTCTTGGCCTTTACGGCAGTTCCTGATTTTTTAACAGCTTTAGTTGCAGTGGTGCCAATCTTTTTTACTTCTTTGCCAGCTGCGCGAATTGGGCGAAGCAATAAGTTGCCTTTATCTTCGCGAGCGTTGCGCTTTAGCGTTTGAATTTGGCTTACGCGAGCAATGATTGTGGCGTGGGTGTCTTCAATGGATTGATTGCCATCGATGATGACGTAGCGTTCTGGATCAAGGGCAGCTAACTGTAAGAACTCTTGGCGAACGCGTTCGTGGAAATCAATTGGTTGTGATTCAAGACGATCTTTGCTTTTTAGGCGAGCAAGACCAATTTGTGGTGGCAGATCAATAATGATTGTCAGCGTTGGGAAAAGAGATTCAGTTGCCCAGCGGGAAATTCGTGCGACTTCGCCGGGTTCTAGAACGCGGCCTGCGCCTTGGTATGCAATTGATGAATCAAAGTAGCGATCACTGATCACAACTTCACCGCGGGCAAGTGCTGGTCGGATGACACTGTAAACATGGTGGGCGCGATCTGCTGCATACAACAGCGCTTCGGCGCGAGGGCTAATTTCACCGGTGGAATGTGAAAGAAGAATTTTGCGGATTTCAATTCCTAGATCACTGCCACCTGGTTCGCGAGAAAGAACAACGGTTTCGCCTTCTTGTTCTAGCCACTCTTTAAGAAGTTTGGATTGTGTTGATTTTCCGATTCCTTCGCCGCCTTCGAAAGCAATAAAGATTCCGGCAGTTGGTGCACCGGTGATGGAACCCAGTTCTCCCTTTAATGCATTTGAAATGTCAGACCACAGTGAAACATTTGGGCGGTCCTTCATTTGCTTGTAGGAAGCAAGACCGATTAACGATGCGATGATTCCGGCAAATAAAATTGTTACTGCGGCGCCGTTGTAGCTGATTTGTGTGTTCTGGAATTTGAAGGTGTGTTGGCCGACGGCGGCGGCAATCAGTGGGGCAACGGCTAGAACGCCCACTAAAACCACGCGGATCAGGCTTTGAACGAAGGCAAAGGTGCGGCCGCGGACATCGTCTGCGACTTCCATGCCAAGCATGGTGAAGCCGGTAACCCAACAGATTCCGCTAAATGCGCCCAAGATGATGACGATAAAGACGGCTAGGACCAAGTTTGGGATTGCCGCAAGTGCGACAAGGAACAAGCCAGCAGTTGTTAATGATGCACCGAAAAGTCGGCGGCGAGAAAATTGAGCAAAGATTTTTGGGCCAAATGCGATTCCGAATGCAAGGCCGGTAAAGACTGCGCCGAACAAAACACCGTAGGCAGCTTCTCCGCCGCCAAGATCACCAACGAATGTGCGAGCTAAGCCAATGACAGCGCCAGCTGCAACGAATGCACCGACCATACCCACGACTAGGCCGCGAATGATTTTGCTATCGGAAACTGATTTCCAACCGTCGTGCAGAGATTTAAGGATTCCGGTGTCTGCCGATTTCTTTTCGGCTGCGCCGCGTGGGATTTCGCGTAATCCCCAGATTGTGAATGCGGCAAAGGCAAATGACAGTGCGTTTGCATACAGTGCAATATTGACAGCAGTTGTTGTCAGATCAAATGCGGCGTTGATTGCGCTGGTGACAAGGGAAAGGAAGGTGAACAACAGCGCGGCAACAGGTGCAGTGCCGTATGCGGCGAGCAATGAGACTTGGTTTGCGTTTTCTAATTTTTCGCGGGGGACAAGATTAGGAACGGATGCTTCTTTGGCGGGCGACCAGAACAAAGTTATGCATTCGACCAAGATCATTGCGGTGTAGAGCCAGAAGTAATTGTTTGCGATTGGAATCGAGATATAGAGCGCTGCGCGCAAGATGTCGCAATTAACCATTAACTTGCGGCGATCTAATTTGTCGGCGATTACACCTGCGATTGGGCCAAGGAAAACTGCGGGTAGCAAGCGAGCGATGAAGACGCCAGCGATTGCAAAGTTTGCAGTTGCGTAATCACCACCGGACAGTTGTTGCGCCATCGCAGTGGTTGCAAGAAGTCCGAGCCAATCACCAAGGGATGAGAAGACCATCGAATTCCAGAGCTTGCGGAATGGTTTGATCGCAAGGACGCTGCGAGTTACATCCTGCGCCGGAGCGGCAGGTGTCGGAAGCGTCTTTGGCATGGCGGCAGTCTATCTGGGGGCGCTGGCAGGCTCAGAAAGGGCCAAAATCCCTAAGTTCAGGGGACTTTTTCCCTAGAAGACGCCGACTTCGGCACGACGGTTTGAGGCAAGTGCGGCTGCACTTGTTCCCTTTACTGCTGGCCTTGTCGAAGCAAATGCCCCAATCGTGACATTTAATCCAGGTACCAATTCCTTCAAATAGTTGAAGGTTGCATTTGAACGATTTCGCGAAAGAACTTGATTGTCGACCCCACCACGAATATCTGTGTGGCCGTTAACAACAATGTTCTTGAAACCTTGTTCGATGATCACCTTTGCGACAGCTCTGATATCAGCCTTGTCTTTTGCATCAAGGTTGAATTTGTTTGTGTCAAAGTAAACAACTAATGCTGTGACTGGTTTCTTGGGTGCGACATATGTTGCTGGGGCAACCGGAGCGACAGTTTCATCATTACCCTTTGCAACAACTTGAACAACAGAATTCGGTCCAATCAAAGTTGTTGTGGAACATGATGTAGCCGATGTCGTGCAGATGTTCTTGCCAGCGACAGTAACTTCGTACTCGGTTGCATTTGGCGATGGCTTCCAGGCAATGGTGCTCTTGCCCTTTGTGTTCGGCGTCGTCAAAGGTGTGACCGCAGGTAAAGGTAGAACTGTTACGGGAACAATTACATCCTTTGTTTCTCCTTCATCAGTTACCGAAACAGTAACTGTTGTCTTTCCAGAGAAATTAAGCTGAGGAAGCACGCTTACTTGGACACCACTAGTAGCAACTGCTGACAATCCATTACCGACGGCGATCACCTTGCTTGTTGCAGAAGAGGTCGTATTTGTAATAGGCCTAACCGATGCTGCGTTGGCCGGAGTAATAATTGGTGTTGGCAATGGATTGATATCGGCAACAACAGTAATCGTGACTTCACCAGTGCTTGGCAGGTAGTTTGGATCCGTTGGTGTGAAAGTAACCTTTACTGGGTATTTTCCAGGAGCAAGTGTTGTGCCTTCAGGGATGTCATATTTGTATGTTCCTGGGACATTGTTTGAAAGTCCTGGTGCAATTCCAGTTGCATTTAGCTGGCCTGGGCCAACTGGTGTTGTCTTTTTGATTGGTGCAGGATCTGCCCAATTAACTTTAGTTTCTGCCTGCACAAGGATCTCAACCTCGGTCTCAACTGGTTCATAAGTTATTGAATCTGTGGGGATAAAGACAACTTTCATCTTGTGTAGACCTGGGGCAAGTGATGTGCCCTGTCCCAATACTGGCTTTTCTTCAACATTTGTTGTTGAAGGTGTATTAGTTGGGACAGATGGAGTCGTTGTTGTTTGAACTGTTTTGGTTGAGCCAGTCATAGCATTTTGTGCCGATGTAATCGTGGTTACTTGATTCACACCAGCTGTAACCACTGTAGGAAGAATCGGTGTGTAGACATATGTTCCAGCAATTGTTGGTGCCGATGAAGGCAACTTATCCGGTGTAGTTGGATTCGCAATTGTTGGGGTCACAATTGTTGAAATTGTTGCAACGGCATTTAGCTGTGTAGCTGAAAGAGTTGTAGTTGTTTTGATGGCGCTTGGATTTTTCCAAACAACCACTGGCTTAATCTTTGCGGGAGGTTCGTTTCTTGGCTGTGGCTGTGGTTCTGGAGTTGGTTCTGGAGTTGGGGTCGTTGTGGAGTTTGCGTTCCAACATGGGTGCAAGGTCAGCGAACTAGTTAAGTTGTAGTTAGCTCCTGCTGCGTAATTCGTCCCTGAACAGCCTGTTGCTGTGTTCCAACCACCGAAGATGAATCCAGAGCGAGTTAAGTTTCCAGAGTTGGTTTGAAGTGTGACAGAACCATTACCAGTTGTGTTTGCAGGTGCAGTTCCACCATCTGAGTTACTTGTGGCATAAGTGATCGTGTAATTTGTAGGTGCAGCCGCTGTGATTGTGACCGAACCAGCAATATGGTTTGGGAGATAATTAGTTGCAGTTCCACCTGTGCAAGTTATTGATCTGGAAGTTCCCGCTGAATCCGAAGTTGTATAGTCCGTGGAACAAGTTATTCCTGTAAATGGATCTCCTGTTTCACTTCCAACCAGCGAAGCCACAACAAAAGCTAATGTTGCCAAGTTTGAACCAGCAACTACCGATTGGCCTTGTGCTGTTACATTTACAGTCACCTTAGTGATGTTTGCAGTCGGATCGGTTGGAGTAGACAAAACGTAATTTGAGGCTTTGGTACCACCTAATGGGTTTGCTGCAACGGTCAAAGTTACTATTTTTCCGTCTGCACTTGTTGCATCAGCAAAAACTCCCGTGATTTTCCCAGAAGTTAAAGTAACTTCACCAGCATTAACTACTCCGACCAGAGAACCCGGAGTCACGGTTGCAGAAGCATTCGTGTCGTAAGGCTTGTTTGAAGCTGTCACCACTACCGTCAAAGCTTTTTGTGTCACAGTTATTGATACATTCTTAGTTACAGAAACATAAGTGTCTCCATCTGTAGGAACGCAGGTAACACTTAATGTATGTGTACCCGCATCTAAGACTGTTCCTGATGCCGGTGTATAGGTACAAGTTCCTGCAAGAGTTGAGCCACCACTAGAAACTTGGAAAATAGCATTCAGCTGTGTTCCACTTAACGCAGTCCCATAAACAATATTCGACGGATTTGACCAGTTGATATACGGAACGATTTTGCTAGAAATTGTTAAGGTGCCTTGAACAAAAGTTAATGAGTAGTTTGTGCTAAGTGCCAAGTTGCCCTGAGTAATTGCGTAATCACCCGCCGTATTTGTACCTAGATTGGCGCGCGTCAACGCCC
>Ga0315909_10008532_pt1 | contig 11217 bp, 11 predicted proteins | sample LakEriMetagenome_11_FD_203527 | JGI IMG/M metagenome (GOLD analysis project Ga0315909, IMG submission 203527) | Freshwater fungal communities from buoy surface, Lake Erie, Ohio, United States - Buoy 2 MA125 | ecosystem: Environmental > Aquatic > Freshwater > Lake | place: USA: Lake Erie, Ohio...
ACTTACAGCGATGGGTCATCATTTAATTTGCCATGCCACACAGCAGATCCTGAGCTCTACTTTTCTGAGGATGAGGTGCAAGTACAAGAGGCTAAGTCGCTCTGCGGCGGATGTCCTGTGCGTGCACAGTGCTTAGAAGGTGCGTTATCGCGCCAAGAGCCAGCAGGAGTGTGGGGCGGCGAACTATTTGAAGATGGTCGCATCATCGCCAAGAAGCGCAAAGCTGGACGACCTTCTTTGAAGGAAGTTGCTGCACGCAATGAACAAGGCGAACTCATTGAACTCAATGTTGCAAAGGATGAACGCGAGGAAAGCGCTGCCTAAGCTGCAAACATGTTCAGATTGGTTAGCGATGGCCATAATGCAAAGAGAATAGAGATCGGCAAGATGAGGAAAACAACTGGAATCATCATTGATATTTCAGCCTTACCAGCCGCTCCCATAATCCGATTGCGCTGATTACCTCGAGCTTCAACTGCGTGACGAGAGAGAACTTCTACAAGAGGTGCTCCACGCAACGTTGCAGTTACTAATGCATCGACAAAACGCCGAATCATGACTGACTTAACTCTGCGGCCCATAGCGTCCAAGCATTCATGCAATGGCGCACCTGAACGGACTTGAGCAACGACAATCTGAAACTCTTTAGCCAGCGCTCCATCTGCACTATTTGCAATGCGCAACATTGCACTTAATGGGGTCTCACCTGCAGCAATTGCAAGAGTAAGTAGCTCAACAACGGCTGGAAATTCAGCCTCAATGAGCTCGCGTCTTTCCTTAACATCTTGGGTAAGTTGACGATCGATCAGCAGATAAATCCCCACACCTGCAAGCACAGTTGCTGAAATTGCAAGAATTAAACTGCCGGACAAAGTTGTCACAAAAGCAAATGTGATGGCAGCTGAGCCCGCACAATATCCATATTGCTTGATTCGAAACTTTTCATAATCTAGCTCTGTTGCCCTACCCAGCTCTTCAAGTCTGATTCGAAGATTTGTTGTGTCTGCGCTCGTACGAGCACTTTTGCGAGAAAACTTCTTCGCTTCACTCAACGGGTCCAAGCGATCGCCAATGAGAATAAGAGCAGCAGCAGGAATCACCAGCAATGCTGTCACCAATAATGTTGCAATCATCTTGATCCACCTATAAACACCCGCGGTGTTTGAGGCAAACGGCCAAGATAATTCATCCAAAGATAAGCAATCGCCGTCATTACTAATCCAACTATCAGCACTATTGCACCAGTTGGAGTCGAATAAGCCATTGCTGTACTTGGTTGAGTTGATAGCAACAGTAAAAGAATCCAGGGTGCTGCCGCAGAAATATGTGCAGAGTTCTTAATCCAGCCATGCTTGACGTCGATCTCACGCCTTAGCGCTAAGTCTTGACGCAGAAAATCTCCTAATGTGCGCAGAATCTGTAAAAGTTCACTTCCTCCCAAACTCTTTGCAATCACAAGTGCTTCAAAGATCTGATCACTTCCGTGGTGCGAAAAAGTTGATTTGAGATCCTTAATTGCTTCACCTAAATCTCCGTTGCTAGATAAACTCGCTTTAAATCTTACAAATGAGGGTCTTAGAATCTCTGGCCCTCTAGTTGCCAGACCTGCCAAGGATTCTGAAAGTGAAAGCCCCGATTGAATTCCAGACATCAAGTGATCGATTACTTCGGGCCATGCGGCGATCAAAGCCGCTTCATTTAAGGTGTTTTTTGCTTTCACTGTTACAAATGCAACACCTGCTGCCAGGGTTCCAAAGGCGCTGGCAATCACTATGGATCGAGTCATCAGCAACACAACCGCGGTAGCAACGGATGCGGATATTCCTATACGCAGCGAAAGTTTCATACATGCCACCAAGTAGACAAAGGTGATCCGATAGTTTCAAACTTTTCAGGGTGTGGCAGTGAGCCAACCCCTCGGATGTATTGATGGCCGTCCCACTTCCAGAGCATTTCAATTTCGGCACGATCATTTTCATAACGTCCCGTAACAGCTGCAACCTCATTGATTCGTCGCGTGCCGGAAGCGTCAAGAGTTGCATGAACAATGAGATCAATAGCTGAAGCGACAGTCGGGGCTATGAACTTGTGTGAAATGTTTTCGCCAGCAAGAAGTGGAAGTGTTTGCAATTTGATGATTGCATCCCGTGGCGAATTTGCATGAAGAGTCCCCATTCCCGGCAACCCAGAATTCAAAGCCATCAATAAATCTAAAGCTTCAGCTTCGCGCACTTCTCCGACAATGATTCTTGTTGGACGCATTCGCAAGGACTCTTTAATTAGTCTGCGAAGTGGAATCTCTCCTTCCCCTTGCAGATTGGGGCTTCTTGTTTGCATTTGAATTACATCGGGTAACTGTGGAGTAAGTTCAAAAACTTCTTCAATGGTAATGACCCGTTCACTACGTGGTACTGCGCCAGCTAATGCATTCAGAACAGTTGTTTTTCCCGCCTGAGTTCCGCCACAGACCAGAATATTCAAACCGGCTTGCACACTTAGAACCAAGGCGGCTGCAATTTCTTTGCTCATCACTGATCGTTCAACTAGATCGTGGACAGACAGGTTCTTCATAAGGTGTTTACGGATGTTCACGGCCCAATGCGCAGCGGTTATTTCTGGAATAACAACATGCAAACGGCTTCCATCAGGCAAGCGTGCATCGACAAATGGATGAGATAAGTCCAACCTGCGCCCGCTCCACATTAAGGCCCGCTCTACGATGTTGCGTACCTCATCGGATGTGAGCAAGAGGTTGGTTAATTCACTTCGGCCATTACGCGCAATAAAGATTCGCTCGGGTGAATTAATCCAAACCTCTTCAATTGTTGAATCTCTCATGAAAGGGGCAAGTGGTCCAAAGGTCACATCAATATCTAGTTCCATGCGGAAAAGGTAGAGCGGGAACTGACACATTAAGCAGTGCTGTGGATACCGCAAACCCTTTGCTAGAACCTAATTTGAAATGGGATCAGCACGGTCAAGTCGCCCCAAAAGCGACAGTGAATTTTCGTTTTCCTTACCAACAACAATCGAAACTTTGATTTGCAATGTGTGGTCTACGGTGAGTGATGTTGACTTAAGTAAACGTTGAACTAGCTGTTCAGCATGAGAAACACCGTCTCGAACAATTATTACTACTTCATTAATACCTAGCCGGCCCACGCATTCTTCTTGCCTAGTCAACTGCGTAAGTTCATGGGCAAAATGCAGAACGTCTCTTGCTTGAACTTGATCGGATTGAGGATTAGTAAAAAGGATTTTTACGAGGGCAAGAGGCTTTTGAGATCTAGACGCAAACAGAATTTCACGCCGCAGTTGCTCATAGAAATACGAAGGCGAAGATAGATGTGTTTGGGAGTCATGAATTCCATCGTGCGAGAACAGCATTGTGACTTCCTTTGAGTTAGCCTTATCCCTATGAATCAAGATCCTGCCAAAGCAGCTAAAGCTCGCGCACTAGTGGCATCCCTACTCTTTGTTGAGTCGGCGGTCATAGTTGGCTTGGCGTTATGGCTGATTGTGCTGACTTTTACTCATGACAACGTTGAGGTGCTTCCGCTTCTCGGGGTTCTTTTGTTTGCGTTCCTTGGTGCAGGCGGGCTTGGGGCATCTGCGATTGGCTATCGACGTGGCAAGTATTTTGGAAGATCACCTGCGGTATTAGCTAACTTAATTGCACTTGGCGTTGTTTCATATCAAGTTGAAGCTCACTTGTGGTGGGTTGCGGGACCTTTAGCAGCACTTGCCGGTGCAACTCTTATTGCTGCATTGCGTGCAATTCCAACTAATCTTTAATTTATTATTGTAGGGAGAAAAAAGTAATTATTTAGATTTATTCATGAATAGAGCTTTGACTTGGACGGCCAACTGCAACCCACTTACGAAGATTTCTAGATGAAAATAACTCAGCAATTACCATTTCGACTGCACCAACAAGTCCAGATTCAATCGGGAAATCAGTAATTCGAATCTGCAAATCCCTCGTTGCAAGTGGAAGTGAGCGACTCAGTACCGTCTCCCGAATTGAGGCGAGTAACTTATCTCCGGCAGCCGAAACGCTGCCTCCAAGGACAATTAGTGATGGATTATGAAAGTTAACAAGAGTTGCAAGAACACTTCCTAAGTCGGCACCTACCTTTACGACTCTCTCAACGCACCATCTGTCACCATTATTTGACCCTTCAATAACATCTTGTACTTCAATGCGACGCTTCGTTTTTTTTCGAATTCCCAGGTGAGCACTTTGATTATCACTTGAAGCGACTTCAGCATCTCTAATCAAAGCCAATCCACCCGATACGGCTTCTAAACATCCCAAATTTCCACATCGACATTGCACCTTGTCGTTGGAAGGAAGAGCGATATGACCTATATCCCCAGCACACCCTTGTGCGCCTCGATGTAGTTGGCCGTGAGTCAAGATTCCCGCTCCAATACCGCTACCGATCTTTACAAAGATAAGTTCATTTGTAATTGGATCATTACGTAGAGCATGCTCACCAAGTGCCATCAAATTAACGTCGTTATCAACCCAAACAGGCACCTTATATTTTGTTGAAAAACGCTCGCGCAATGGGAATTTGTCCCATCCGGGCATGATCGGTGGCGAGACTGGTAAGCCAGTAGCAAACTCAACGGGACCAGGGACTCCAATACCGACACCCCATAAATTCTTGATTTTTAGACTGCTCACTAGATCATCAAATGAATTTTCTACGAGAGATAGGACCACATCGGGCCCATCGGAAATTTCGACACTTGTAAATATAGTTCCCAGTAAATTCCCATTCAGATCAGAAGCCGCGACATTAAATCCGGTCGCTCCTAATTCGGCGACTAGAATTGTTCCTGCATTGGAGTTGAAGTCAATGAGTCTTGGAGCTCTACCTCCGGTGGATTGACCTACTTCACCACTTTGAAGGAGATTTAGCTCAAGTGCCACGTCGATGTACTTTGTTGCCAATGTTCGCGAAAGGCCGGTTGAAGTGGCTATCTCAGGGCGCGTCACAGATCGAGATTTACGCACAAAAGTGATTACTTCCGCCAAGCACTGAGCGGCATCAGCATCAAGATCGAAGGTCGTTGAGGTAACTTGACGTGCCATAACCCCCCCCACCTCTGCTGCGTTCGGAAAACAGTATCACCGGAGCGCTCAATCTTAGGTTAGGGAGTTTATAACATTTGCATAAATCTTTACAACTTTGTCCAAAAAGGCATTGACTTATGTTTTTTTGGGCATAAGTTTGGCTCACGTTCACAGGAGGTAAGAAAATGAAACTTGGCTACCAAACGATTACTTGGGGTGGAGTTGTAGGTCAGGCACAAGGAGTGACAAGTATCAAGGATCTCTTTTACCAGACGTATGGATCCACCGTTAAAGCTTGTGAGGATATCGCTGCTGCTGGTTATTCGGGCATCGAAATCTTTGATGGCAATTTAGCGGAATATGCGAATGATCCGGACTCATTCAAGAGTCTTCTATCAAAGCATAAACTCGAATTAGTCAGTGTTTACACAGGTGCCAATTTCATTTACAACGACATCCTTGTAGATGAATTCCATAAGATAAAGCAGGCAATCGCATTTGCTAAATCTATGGGTGCAATCAACTTAATTGTTGGTGGAGGTGCAAAACGTTCAACAGGCACTACGGAAGAAGATTTCCAGATGTTGGCAAAGGGTCTTGATCAAGTTACAGATCTTGCAGCAGCTGCAGGATTAACGGCTTGCTATCACCCACACTTAACAACAATTGTTGAAACCACTACCGAACTGGACAAAATCATGAGTCTCTCAAAGATTCATTTCTGTCCAGACACCGCTCACTTAACTGCGGGCGGCGTAGACGCTGCAGCAGCAATCCGGAAGTATGGAACACGTGTACGTCACGTTCATCTTAAGGATTACACCGCAAATCCATTTGCCTTCTTGCCACTCGGCAAAGGCGATATTGATTTTGCAGATATCTTCTCCGCACTAAAGGAAGTCAATTACGACGGTTGGCTTGTTGTAGAACTTGATGGGTATAGCGGCGATCCTAAGGATGCCGCGGATATCAGCATGAAGTTCATTAAAGAAAACCTAAAGTAAGTTTCACTAAAACTCTCACAGCACTTAACAAAAATTCCAAGGAGGAATTATGAAAGCTAGCATCAAGTCAAAGGTTGTGTTGGCAGGTATAACTGCAGCACTTCTCGGAGCATCAACATTATCGGCAGTAGGAGCAGAATCAGCCGCCTCTATTGCACAAAAGGGCTTAGCAGAACTTGCTAAGGGTGTTTACTCAACTGGACCTAACGGCGAAAAGGCAGCTGCTGCAAGTTCACTTAAATTCACCGCAGCTGAACTCAAGAAACTAAAGGGAATGAAGGCGACAGCAGCAATCTCGTTCCATTTAACTTCTGACTGGACATCTGGCCAGCAAGCAGGTCTTACAAAGCGTTTTGGTGAACTTGGAATCAAAATTGTTGGCGTAACACAAGCAGACTTTAAGGCAGATGTACAAGTTTCACAGATTCAAACACTAATGGCCAAGAAGCCAAATATTTTGGTTTCAATTCCAGTAGATGGCCAAGCAACTGCAGGAGCATATAAGGCTGCTGCTGCAGCTGGTGCAAAAATTGTTTTCATGGACAACACAGCAGCTGGATTAACAGTTGGCAAAGACTATGTTTCAGTAGTTTCTGCTGATAACTATGCAAACGGAGCTGCATCGGCATATCTTTTGGGTCGTGAACTAAATGGCAAGGGAACCATCGCACTTATTTACCACGCTGCAGATTTCTGGGTAACAAAGCAACGATGGAATGGATTCAAAGATACTATTACTAAGAAATTCCCTGGCATCAAAATTGTTGATGAACAAGGAATTTCTGGACCAGACTTTGCAGGAGATGCACAGAAGGCTGCAACAGCAATTCTTACTAAGAATCCAAAGATCAGTGCAATTTGGGCTGTTTGGGATACACCAGCTGAAGGTGTTCTAGCCGCACTTCGCGATGCAGGAAACACAACAACAAAGATTGCAACACAGGATCTTGGAGCAAACGTTGCGATCAATCTTGCAAAGAAGGGGCCAGTTATCGGTCTCGGAGCACAGCGTCCATTCGATGCTGGTGTAACTGAGGCGAACCTTGCCGCATATGCACTTCTAGGCAAGAAGGCACCTGCGTACATTGCAATGCCTGCGCTAGCAGTTGACCACGCCGGAGTATTGAAGGCTTGGCAGACTGTTTATAGTGCTCCAGCACCAGCTGATCTAAAGGCTTCTTTCAAGAAGTAATTGAATAACGTCCCTAAGGGGGGCACATTAGGAAATGCCACCTCGGGTTTAAAAGCCCGAGGTGGCACCAAAACTTAAATTTAAGGAAGCGAAAATGAAAAAGTTAAATGTCGGTCTAATTGGCGCAGGCTTTATGGGCAAAGCGCACTCACTTGCATATGTGGCCATGCCGATGTTTTTTTGGCCGGCTCCAGCTATTCCAGTTCGTAAGACTATTGTTGACGTTAGCGATTCTATTGCTGCAGAGGCTGCACAACGATTTGGTTTTGAAAAGAGTACCTCCGACTGGCGATCAGTCGTTGAAGATCCAGAAATTGACATTATTGATATTGCAACACCAAATCACTTGCATGCTGAGATTGCGATTGCAGCCGCTGCAGCTGGAAAGCACATCATTAGCGAAAAGCCACTTGCGCGAAACGGTGATGAAGCAAAAACTATGTACGACGCGGTTAAGAATGCTGGAATTGTTCATATGGTTGCTTTCAACTATCGTCGAACTCCTGCAGTTGCACTGGCAAAAAAATATATTGATGAAGGTGCGATTGGAGACATCCTGAATTTTAGAGGGACATATCTTCAAGATTGGTCAGCTGACCCAGATGGACCACTTTCATGGAGATTTCAAAAGAGTATTGCCGGTTCTGGTTCCTTAGGAGACATTGGAACTCACGTCGTAGATATGGCACGTTTTCTTTGCGGTGAAATTACGCAAGTGAACACTCAGTTGAAAACATGGGTTAAGACTCGTCCTCTCCAAGCAGGAGGCGTCGATAAGCTAGGTGCAAGTACCAAAGATTCAACTGCACCCCGTGGCGAAGTTGATGTCGATGATGAAGTGTTATCGCTCTTGGAATTCCAAAATGGAGCAATCGGTTCATTGGAAGCTACTCGAAATGCCCATGGACGAAACAATTTCCTTACGTTTGAAATCCATGGAACTTTAGGATCTATCTATTTCAACTATGAGCGCCGAGATGAACTTCAAGTTGCATTTGCATCTGATCAAGCCGATCGAAAGGGCTTCCGCACTGTGTATACAGGACCAGCCCACCCCTACGGAGAAGGCTTGTGGCCAATTCCAGCTCTTGGTATTGGCTATGGTGAAACGAAGATAATTGAAACCTATGATTTCGTTAAAGCAATTATGGAGGGCGGAGAAGTTAGTCCAAACTTTAAAGATGGCTATCAAATCAATCTAATTGCTGATGCCATGGCAGCTTCTTCACAATCTCGATCTTGGACTTCAGTCCAACTAGTTAAGTAATTAAGAAAAGGGGACTGACAATGTCTAGCAACTTTAATGTCGTGGAGATGAATGATATTTCTAAATCATTCTTCGGCGTTAAAGTGCTAGACAATGTCAGTTTTGCGGTAACTTCTGGAGAAATTCATGCCTTAGCAGGAGAAAATGGTGCAGGAAAGTCAACGTTGATGAAAATTCTTCAGGGTGTCTACACGTTAGATTCTGGTGAAATTCAAGTTGCTGGTGAAAAGGCCTCAATACATTCATTTCAAGATGCTCGTAAATATGGAATAGGCATGGTTTTCCAAGAGTTCTCGCTCGTCCCTGAACTATCAGTTGCCCAAAATATTTTCTTGGATCGTGAACATAAAAATAGATTTCACTTGTTTGATGAGAAAGAAACAATCAGACAATCAAGACTTGTCATGGAAGAGCTAGGTCTAGATATAGATGTAACTGCAAAAGTTTCAACTCTAGGCCGTGCATTTCAGCAGTTAACCGAAATTGCGAAAGCAATTGCCGGGGATGCAAAGATTCTAATCTTGGATGAACCGACAGCATCACTGGCGAAGGAAGAAGTAGATGCGCTTTTTAAAGTTCTAAAGCAGTTGACTGCGCGTGGAGTTTCGATTGTGTATATAAGCCACCGGATGGATGAGATTTACAGAATATGCGATCGCATTACAATTTTGCGAGATGGAAAAAAGATCGCTGTTTCTTTACTTTCTGAGATTTCTCCACAAGAAATTATTGCTCACATCACTGGGCGTAAAGATGTTGAAATGTTAACTCATGAAGGCAAATCAGTCGTTCGATCATCTACTCCGATATTCGAAGCAAGTGGAATTCAGGTTGGTAGTCGTGTGAATAATGTTTCTTTTAAGCTCTATCCAGGCGAAATTCTCGGCTTGGCTGGCCTCATGGGTAGTGGGCGCACAGAACTCGTTAGAGCAATATTTGGATTAGATAAAAAAGATGGTGGAGCACTCAAGATTGATGGACAGGATGTAGTAATTAAAAATCCACGCGAGGCAATCGCACACGGATTTGCCTTGATTCCAGAAGATCGTCGCCGTCAAGGCCTAGTCATGGAGCATTCAGTGAAACAGAACATTTTGGCTGCAAACTTGTCCTCACTTTCACATCTGAATTTCCTGAGTTTTTCTAAAATAAATAACGTAGTTCAAGATTCAATCGAGAGTTTTGAAGTTAGGCCACCTGAAGCTAACAGAGAAGTTCGCCTTCTTTCCGGAGGCAATCAGCAAAAAGTGGTTATTGCTAAATGGATGGCCACTAATCCAAAGATCGTTCTTATGGATGAACCAACAGTTGGAGTCGATATTGGAACGAAAGTTGAAATTATGAAATTAGTTCGAGCCATTGCAGCGGAGGGGAAATCTGTGATCCTCATTTCTTCAGAACTACCTGAGTTGCTTGGGGTATGCGATCGAATCCTCGTGATAAGAAAAGGCGAGATTGCTGAAGAGTTAAACCGTAAAGATGTCAGAGATGAAGACCATCTACAAATGATCGTTCAAGGGATAAAAATATGATTCTAGCTAGTCTCAAGAAAATCGATATTCGTGCGACACTGATTTATTGGATGTTTGCGGCGATTTTCTTACTCTTCGCTCTGCTACTACATGACGATGGATTTTTGCAATCGAATAACTTGCTCAATATTTTCCGCCAAACTGCGACAATCACCGTGATGGCCGTGGCTATGACTTTTGTTATCTCTGCCGCAGAGATAGATCTATCTATCGGTGGCGTAGCTGGTCTGGCTAGCGTGGTTGGTGCAATTATGTTGCGTGACCACGGCTTAATTCAAGGAATTCTTGGGGGACTCGCAATTGGGTTTGTAGTTGGATCTCTTAATGGACTTTTAGTGGCACATGTTGGAATTCCTAGTTTCTTAGTCACACTTGGTATGCAAGGTGTCGCTATTGGATTTGCAGCTTTAGTCACAAATTATTATCCAATCCCAATCTTGAATGACACGTTCAATGCAATTTTTGGCTCAGGAACGATTGGTTGGTTCCCAGGGTTATTACTCTGGAGCTTTACAGCAGTAATAATTGGTTGGATTACTCTTACAAAAACTACATTTGGTCGACGCGTTCTTGCTACAGGTGGAAATCGTGATGCTGCGGAGTTCAACGGCATAAATACCAAGAATGTAAAGTTCAAAGTTATGTTGATTTCATCCGTCGTCGCCTCAATCGCTGGACTCTTGTACGCAGGACGTTTACAAACAGGTCGATACGAATGGGGTGCAGGTGATGAACTCTCTGCCATCGCAGCTGTTATTTTGGGTGGCACAAGTTTGTTTGGTGGAAGTGGAAGAATAATTGGAACTTTTTTTGGCGCATTATTAGTTGGGTTGATCAATAATGGGCTGATTCTTGCAGGCCTCCCAGTGAGCCAACAACAAATTGTTCGAGGGTTAATAATTATTCTTGCAGTTGCGTTAGCGAAAAAGAAATAGAATGACGACTACATTTTCACGGGAAGAAGTTACATTTACACCACAACTAGTGATAAATGCTGGCGTAATTGGCTTTGGATTCATTGGCGAAGTACACGTTCGCGCTATAAGGGCTGCTGGTGGTTTAGTAACTGCTATTGCGGCGAAAACCATAGAAGAAGCAAAAGCAGCAGCGTTAAAAATGGGAATAGCAAAGGCGCT
>Ga0315909_10008536_pt1 | contig 11215 bp, 11 predicted proteins | sample LakEriMetagenome_11_FD_203527 | JGI IMG/M metagenome (GOLD analysis project Ga0315909, IMG submission 203527) | Freshwater fungal communities from buoy surface, Lake Erie, Ohio, United States - Buoy 2 MA125 | ecosystem: Environmental > Aquatic > Freshwater > Lake | place: USA: Lake Erie, Ohio...
GCCTACATCCGCCCAGTTGAGGGTAGGGTAGTTGAAGATCGAGCTATATTTGGCGCGACCGGTATGGAGGTCGTCGAGCATCTTGTCGCGCGATACGCCCAGTGTTTCAGCGGCCGAGTACAAATACAAACCATGGCCACCTTCATCCTGTACTTTGGCGATCAGAATCGCCTTGCGCTTCAGACTTGGTGCGCGCGAGATCCAGTTACCTTCGGGCAGCATGCCAACGATTTCACTATGTGCATGTTGGCTGATCTGCCGAATAAGCGTTTTACGGTATGCCTCGGGCATCCAGTCTTGGGGCTCGATACGGCCGTCATCGGCAATCTTCTGCTCGAAGGCGGCAACCTTCTCGGCCTCGTCAACGCTGATTACCGGTACCGGCTTAGGGCCATTGCTTTTGCCTTGGCCATCACCGACGCTGAAGGATTGGGTATACATACAGCCTCCTGTTTACTGAATCTTGCGCTCGTCGATCACGCGTTTTGCTTTGCCAATCAGGGTGCGCGGAATTGTGTCGACATCCAGCAGCGTCACCGCCACGCTGATGCCCACACTGGATTTAATCCGCTGAGTCAGTGCCTGCACGACGGCATCACGCTCGCTGCCGGTAAGTGTGCCTGCATGACGCTGCAGCTCGCAGCGCACTTCCAGATTGTCCAAGGGTCCTTCGCGTGTGAGCACCAATTGGTAGGTGCCGCCTAAACGCGTGTCGAGCAGGATCTGCTCTTCAATTTGGGTCGGGAATACATTCACACCCCGGATGATCAGCATGTCATCCGAGCGTCCGGTGATCTTGCCGATACGTCGAAATGAACGCGCAGTGGGGGGTAGCAAGCGAGTGAGGTCGCGCGTGCGGAATCGAATCACCGGAAACGCTTCTTTGGTGAGTGAGGTGAACACCAGTTCACCCTCTTGACCGTCTTCGAGTACCTCACCGGTTACGGGATCGATAATCTCGGGATAAAAATGATCTTCCCAGATCACCGGGCCATCTTTGGTCTCTACGCATTCGCTCGCGACGCCAGGGCCGATTACCTCAGTCAGGCCGTATATATCCACCGCATCAATACCGAGGCGACGTTCGATCTCGGCACGCATGCCTTCGCCCCAGGGCTCGGCACCAAAAATCCCGACTCTAAGCGAGATCTCGTCTGCAGCAATACCGAGTCGTTCGAATGCTTCCGCAATCACCAGTGCGTAGGAGGGCGTGACCATGATGCAGTCAGGACGAAAATCAATAATCTGCTGCACCTGCTTCTCGGTTTGTCCACCCGACATCGGCACCACACAACAACCCGCTTGCTCAATGCCGTAATGCGCGCCCAAGCCACCGGTAAACATGCCATAGCCATACGCGTTGTGCACCATATCGCCAGCACGCACACCCGCGGCACGTAGTGAGCGTGCGACGACCTGCGCCCAATTCACTAAATCTTGTTTTGTGTAGCCCGCCACCACAGGTTTGCCGGTGGTGCCTGATGAGGCATGTAAGCGCGCAAGCTGCTCACGCGGTACGGCAAATAAACCAAATGGGTAGTGATCGCGCAGATCGGTCTTGGTCATGAAGGGAAACTTCGCCAGATCCGACAAGGTTTTCATGTCATCGGGATGCACGCCGACCGCAAGGCATTTGTCGCGAAATGCGTTGATATTGTCGTAGGTATGACGCAGCGTCCACTGCAGGCGTTGCAGTTGCAAGGTGGCGATCTCGTCACGGCTGGCGCGCTCGATCGGTTCGAGATTGTCAGGGGAGTACGCCATTACCATGACAGAGCCCATAGCTCACAAATAAACTTCTCATAGAAACACTGACGAAATTTGATTCCGTCATTCGGGCGAAGCCCGGAATCCAGCAAGCCATTAACGCTTCTTTATGCATGATCCGGCCCGCAAATGACTTCGCCACCAATGCGATGGCTCTTACCCCGAAACAGCGCAATTAATTTACCTTCAGCTGTACGCACCGTCACGTCGTACACACCTGTGCGGCCGCTGGCTGAACGTTCAGTCGCTTCGGCCTGCAGTACTTCACCTTCCTTGGCCGGCGCAATGAAATCTACATGGCAAGCCGAGGCGACTGTTGTCTGGTTGTAGCTATTGCAGGCGTAGGCAAACGCGGTATCCGCCAGCGTAAAAATCATGCCGCCGTGGCAGATGTGATGACCATTCACCATATCGCTGCGTATCGGCATGCTAAGGGTGGCATGGCCCGGTGCGATGTGCTCAATACGCATCGCAAGCGCTTGTGCGGTTCGGTCACGCTCCCACATCGCGTGCGCGGTGGCGCTGGCGAGTGCTTGCGCGTCAGTCGGCACAGTTTTTCCTGGCTCAGTCATGCAAACCACCTCCCGCATAGCAGGCTTGTTGAATGCGTGGTGAGATCCGGTAGCGATCTTCACCGTAGCTGTGTACGAGGTTTTGTAATACGTCACGCACTGTCTCAGTACCAATCTGGGCTGCCCATGCCAAAGGTCCGCGTGGGTAATTCACGCCAAGCCGCATGGCGGAATCCACATCGGCTGCTGAGCAGACGCCTTGGTTCACCGCATCGGCAGCTTCATTCGCTAGCATCGCTACCGTGCGCATCACAGCCAGACCGGGAACATCTTTCATGAGCGAGACTTGCAAGCCCGCAGTCTGCAGCAATGCGATGGCGCTATCGCGCGCTGAGGGGGCACATTGCTGAGCGCAGCTGATGGCGATGCGCGAGGCACTACCGTAGTCGAATGCGAGATCGAGCAGCACCGTATTACGCACACCGGATTCAGCTGCGCGTTGGGTTGCACTGCGGCCATCGGTGATAAAGATGGCGGCATCACCGACCGTCGCGATACGTCCATCGGATGAATGAGCATCCGATACTAGCGGGGTGTTCGTGTTCGAGAGTCGCGTTGCCAGTGCGGCAGTGACCTCGCTATTGCCGTGTAGCGTCACCGCAGCGTTCAATACACGCGGCGCTTCAGTCGCTGCGACTACCTTGTCAGCACCCTCGCGGTAATCGTAAAACCCGCGTCCACTCTTGCGACCGAGGAAACCGCCCTCGAGCAGTTCTTGTTGAATCAGCGAAGGTGTAAAGCGCGTGTCATGGAAAAAAGCGGTCCACACTGAACGCGTCACGGCAAAGTTGACGTCATGTCCAATCAAATCCATCAACTCGAACGGCCCCATCCGAAATCCACCGGCTTCACGCATCACTGCATCAAGGGTGGCGACATCCGCTGCACCTTCTTGCAGCAAGCGTAGTGCCTCAGCGTAGTAGGGCCGCGCAACGCGATTCACAATGAAACCCGGTGTGGAGCGCGCGTGTACGGGTGTTTTACCCCAGGCTTTGGCGGTAGCAAACAAGGTGGCGGCGACCGCCGTATCGGTACCGATGCCGCTGACGATCTCCACCAAGGGCATCAGGGGCGCAGGGTTGAAGAAATGCAGACCCGCTAAGCGTTCCGGGCGCTTGAGTGCAGCGCCGATTGCGGTGACTGAAATCGATGAAGTATTGGTGGCGAGGATAGCCGTGTCAGAGACCAATGTTTCCAAGGCGACGAACAGCGATTGTTTCGCCGCCAGATCTTCGACAATAGCCTCGATCAGTAGTGCTGCGTGGGTCAGTTCGGGTAAGGATGTGGCAAGGCAGAGCCGCGCACTCGCTGACTGCGCTGCCTCAGGTGTGAGGCGGCCTTTGTCGGCGAGCTTCGTGAGCTGGGACTGGATGGCGTTGATTGCTGACGCTGCCGCACCATCACGCGTGTCCAGCAACAAGACCTCATGCCCGGCGAGCGCCGCGATTTGCGCAATGCCGCTGCCCATGGCACCCGCGCCGATGACGGCGACGGTGCTGCTGCTGGGTAGCGGTGTCGCGCTCATGGTTTAGACGTGATATCGCCGCTGCACAACAACGAAGCGGTTGGCGACGTACGCTGCATCGGTATACGAAGCATTAGCCGCCGGGTTTGCGCCGGTGCCATGGAAATCCGAGAACGCTGCCGACTGATTGACGAAGACGCCACCGGTCAGATTGATCGATAGCGCCACCTTGGCGTTCAAGGTCGCCTGCGTCATCGCATCAATCACCTCGTCGTGTGTGGAGTAGACACCTACCGTCAAAGCACCTTGGGTATTCACCAAGTGCTCCGAGCGCTTGATGGAGGCTGCAGTATCGGGCGTTTTGACGATAAAGCTGATTGGTCCGAAGCATTCATGGCCATACGCAGCCTCATCGCTGGCATCGCACGCAATCAATGCGGGCGTATGTACCTGCGCATGCGGGAACTCGGGGTTATCCAGCTTGTTGGATGCCAGCACGACTTTACCGAGCTTGCCGCTGTTGGCTTGGGCGATACGTTGTACGGTATCTGGTGAGCGAATCGCACCGAGAATCGCCAGTGCTACTTCTGGCTTGGCGAGGAAGTGGCTGACTGCGTTGCCCAGATCCGAGCAGAATTCGTCATACGACTTGTGTCCTTCGTCGGTATCAATACCCCCCGCCGGTACGAACAAAGCCTGCGAGGTGGTACACATCTGCCCGGAGTACAGCGACAGCGTGAAGGCCAGATTACCCAGCATACGCTTGTAGCTGTCGGTGGAATCAACCACGATGTTATTGACACCAGCCAGCTCGGCATACACATGGGCTTGTCGGCAATGATCGATGAGCCACTGCCCAAACGCATTGCTACCCGTGAAATCAATCGACTTCACTGCCGGGTGCGTCACCAAGTGCTGTGTTGCCTCGCGCTTGTCGGTAACGCAGAGGCTGACCAGATTAGGGTCAATACCGTTCTCTGCTAGCACCGCGCGTACGGTTCGTACCGTCATCGCTACCGGCAGTATCGCGACTTCATGCGGCTTGATGATCACCGCATTTCCCGTTGCGAGCGCCGCGAATAATCCGGGATAGGTATTCCAGGTCGGGAAGGTGCTGCAACCGACCACCACAGACACGCCACGGCCGACGATCTCGAAATGCTTCTTCATCACTAGCGGTGGGTTCTTGCCTTGCGGCTTTTCCCAAACCGCTTCGCTTGGCACAAAACTTTGCTCGCGCCAGGCGTAGGCGACTGCTTCCAGACCACGGTCTTGCGCGTGCGGTGAGCCCGCCTGAAACGCCATCATCCAACCTTGGCCCGAGGTGAGCATCACCGCATGCGCTAATTCGAAACTTTGTTTGTTGAGACGATCAAGAATCTCGAGGCAAATACCGGTGCGGCCTTCGGCACAGATTTTTTGCCAGGCCGGCATCGCAGCCTGCGCCGCTTGTATTAAGGCATCCGGATCGCATACGGGGTAGGACACATTTAGCGCTGTGCCATAGGGGGATGTCTCTTGGTCATACCAACCGCCCAAGCCCGGCTGATCAATCTCGAAGCGTTTACCCAGCAACTGGTCGAACGCCGCTTTGCCGGCCACATCCGAGCCTTCGCCGTAATTGCGCGGACTGGGGTGCTCTCCGTAGGCTGACCAGTACTGGCGGGTGTGGATGGCTTGCAGGGCGCCGTCGAGTGTGGCGCGGTGTTTGTCGAGCAGGGGGTGCGACATCGGTGTTTCTCCCGGTGGCATTGAGGCGAACGTGGGGCGGGCAGCTAGCGCTGACCCTGATAGCACCGATTACGATACCGCAAAATCAAATCTCCGGCAACTTCAGGTATCAAAATATGCGCATATTGGGTGATGCTTTTGGATCGCTTGCAAATCATTGCCTAGTCGCCTTGCTCCGCTGGAGATGACGTGACCCAAGAGGGCTTTTGCCGAGAGGCGATTGGCCGAAATGAAAGTGCTTTAAAGATACAAAATAAAAACAATTGTATAAAATTACGTATCAAGAATGCGTTCTTTGGGGCAACGCCTTCCCAAGGGGATTCTGCTTGCAGTCGAGTACACTGCGCCAATTTTCCAGTACATCCAACACATCCATGAACCCGTTCTCCCCCGCCAGGCTTTGCGCGGCCACCAGACCGACACCCATGATTCCGATACAGCCTGAGCCGGGCAGTGGGCACGCTGCCGCGACCGACTGGAGCCGCGCGTGAGCCCTCAACAGCCGACTACCGACGCGGCCGCAGTGTCCGACGATGCGCTGCGCGATGTGGTGTACCGCAAGGCGATGCTGCGCTTTATGCCCTTGCTGTGTTTGTGCCTGGTCGCAGCCTATCTGGATCGGGTGAATGTCGGCTTCGCCAAGCTGACCATGCTCGATGATCTGGGGTTCAGTAATACCGTCTTTGGTCTTGGTGCCGGCGTGTTCTTTTTGGGGTACTTCTTGTTCGAGGTACCGAGTAACGCACTGCTGCATCGCATTGGCGCACGTGCCTGGATTGCCCGCATCATGATCACCTGGGGCGTGATTGGGGCGCTCATGCCTTTCGTACAAACACCGACCCAGTTTTACATTCTGCGTTTCTTGCTGGGTGTGGCCGAGGCGGGCTTTAGTCCCGGTGCGATGTACTTTATCGCTTGCTGGTTCCCGTCTGACCGGCGCGGCCGCATGCTGGCGCTTTACTTGACTGCGGTACCGTTATCGAGCGTCATCGGCGGCCCCTTGTCGGGCTACATTCTCGCGGCTTTTGCGGATGTCGGCGGCTGGCATGGTTGGCAGTGGTTGTTCTTGATCGAGACCATCCCCTCGATTGTGCTGGGCTTCGTCGTAATGAAAGTGCTGGTTGACCGCCCTGCTGATGCACCCTGGCTGAGTGAACAAGAGGCCGCTCTGATTACAGCTGACTTGGCGCGCGAGGCAGAACGGAATCAAGAATACACAGGATTTTTCAGTGCGCTGCGCAGCAAGTTGGTATGGCAGCTCAGCATTGCCTACTTCTGCATCGTTAGCGCGGTGTATGTGCTGATTTTCTGGTTGCCGACGCTGATCAAGCAGCATGGAATCAGCGACCCGGTACAGATCGGCTGGTTAACGGCGGTCCCGTATTTCTGTGCCATCGTTGCCTCGCTCCTCAACAATGCGCATGCTGACCGTTACCGTGAGCGTCGCTGGCATACCGCTCTACCGTGTATCGTGACAGCGATTGGTATGGCCATCAGCTGGGTACACTTTGATAGCTTATTGCTCACCATGTTGGTGCTGAGTGTTACTGCCGCAGCGGCTTCAACCACGCAGGCAGCTTTCTGGAGCGTACCGCCGACTTTCTTGAGTGGCGCTGCTGCTGCCGCTGGTTTGGCATTGATCAACTCGATCGGCAATATTGGTGGCATGGTCAGCACGTCGCTGGTGGGTTGGATCACTGACCTCACTGGCAACTCGCAAAACAGCTTGATTCTGTTTGCCGGTATCTTGTTGGTGAGCGTGGTGTTGGTGGTGAGGTTGCCTGCGCATTTGGTCGACAGGTAAGCAGGATGCGGCTCCTGATTGTGTATGACGGCGCTTGTCCGTTTTGCAGTGCATACACCGGTTTGCTGCAGCTACGTGAGCAAATGTACGTTGAGCTCCTCAGTGCGCGCAGCGATGATGCGCGGATTGATGGATTTCGGGCAGCGGGCTACCGTTTGGACGAGGGCATGCTGCTGCAAATGAATGGTGAGGTATATGCGGGTGCTGAAGCCATGCACCGCCTGGCAATACTGTCGACACGCGGTGGCTTGCTAAACCGTTTACAGCGTTTTGTGTTTGCCCGTCGCTGGTTGGCGCATGCGCTTTATCCTTGGCTGCGAGTAGGGCGTCGTCTCGCGCTCTATGTGCGGCGAGTACCCTTGATTGACGGGCCCGGCCCATTAGCCGAAAAGAAGCCCTAGAGATGTTCCTGCGCGCGCTATTGCCTTTGCTGGTGGTCATGCTCAGTGCTTGCACGAGCACTAGCAGCGGCCCGGATGGCGAGACGCGCTATCGGTACAGCACTTTTGATTTTTCTGGAAAATCTTGGGTGGCGCAAAAGCAGCACTGTGAGACGCTGGGTATGAAGCCGAAACATCTGGAGACCGTCTGCGGTTTTTTGCTATGCACCAGTCGCTATGCTTGTGAGCCCAAGACTCAGTAGCACGTAAGCACTTAATAGCAACAATGCGCTTACCGAATCAAATGTTTTGAGGGCATCGAAGCCTCGCTCACCACAAGCGTGCGCAATAAATCATTGCCGGAAAACTCACTAGCCACGCCCACACGAAGCGGTTGAGACCGAAGAAGGCAAATACCAGCAAATGAAATACCAGCGCGATAGCGCAGAACACAAATGCAAATAGCGGACCCAAAAACACCATCGGTACCGCACATTCCCAAAGAATAAAACCCCACGAGCAAGCGATAGCTACGAATCGGTGGCGAAATGCGCTATCCGCTGCGAGCGGGCCATAGATGCCGCCATCGAGAAAATAGGGCAGTGCGATGCCATTGCGCCACTCGCGTGAAAACAGCTTGATTGTCCCCGAGATGAAATAAGAGGTCATTGTTTGCAGGCAGACGTAACCGAGTCCTGCTTGCCAAGCGAGCACGGGGCTGACAAAGAATTGCCCCCAGTGCGCGATCATCAAGCCGGTAAGGGCGATGATGGTCATGAAATCACTGCCACCATTGAAAGCGCCCCGCCAGCGGATCAGGATGATGACCGTGCTGAAAAAAAGTAGCGTGGCACTGACAATGCTGCTACCCCAATATAAACTGGCCGCTGCAGCAAGGCGTAGTAGCAGATGTGCTTTGTGGATGTGTTCGCTGAACAACCAATCAAAGGCCTTGCGTACTGTTGTTGAGGTATGCGCTAGATCGCCGCGTTGAATAGTCCAACTCCACAGTGCATCGGATTGCTGTACCGAGCGGATGCGCAAAAACTCCAGCGTCTGGACCAGCAAGCTGGTCGCCAGCAGGCACTCGAAGCTACGCAAGGCGATATAGAGCGGCGGCATCTCAGGCCTGCAATTCTGGTGAGACGAGTATGGTCATCGATTCACTTGGTGTCTCTAGCGGTGGCACTTGCATGATCTGAAATTGCCACCGACAGCCACTCACACCCTGTTGCTGTAGCAGGCTACGCGCCAGCCGCATGACCATGTGGTAGCTAACGAGGTCGCTTGCTGACTTTTCATCGGGCAGCGTTTGAATGTCAAATGCGAGATGGTCGATCAGGTTTTGGTTGGCAAGGAGCAGATTGTTTCGCGCGTTATGAAACAGATCGCGTGGCGAGAATAGTGCGCGTGGCATGAACATCTGCCAGTCACTCCATGACCCGTCTGCTTGCTGGGTGCGAAGAAACAGCCTTGGTTGTGAGCCGAACCCATGGTAAAAGCGCCAATTCGGAAAGAAGCTGCGAAGCAGATACCACCATGGCCCCGAGACTTCGCGACCACGCAGAATCAGGCTGCCGAACACGAAAGCGAAGTAGCCGGCAATCAGTATGAGAGTGAGGGTGGAGGTCGAGGTCACGCGTTGGTTTCAATGAAATGCCAGCCAGCGGCGCGACTTCGCTGAACGGCGAAGTCCGAACTGGTTACCCCATGATTTTATTCTAGCTGCGCCCGGTTTCGGGCCATCCCTGTGCATCGCTGAATTAAACTAAGGTCTTATTTCATTTTCGTGACGGTCAACGCGCTTTATTCATGTGTATCCAGCCCATGCAGCAATACGCAAAACAATCAGATCATCAGCAGGTCCGTCTTGGCTGAGACACGCGACACTACTGGCGGTTTGCGCTGGCATTTGCGCGCACTGTGGCGCCGCCGTCAGTGGCACGAGACTACGCGGCAAATCGCTGGATGGCTTGATACCACCCAGCCTGCATCGCGCCATTTATTGCTGATCGGCGGCAGCGCGGGTTGGATGATGTCTGGACGCTGGCTACAGCGATTCTCGCGCATTGATCTGATCGACCTTGATCCGTTTGCGTATCGCCTGTTTAGTTGGAATCACGGACGTGCCTTGCGCGAATCTGGCACCGAGTTGCACTACGCTTCGATCGATGCGCTCGCGAATTTGGATGCGCTTTTACGAAAACACCCGGATGCGACACTCTTTTTCGACAATGTCTTAGGTCAGCATTTGTTCCGGATATGGCAGATCGAGCGAGCTGAAGCCGATCTGGCCCGCACTGCCCAACAACTGAAGGGTCGCGACTGGGGTAGCGTGCATGACTTGTTCTCAGGGCCGACCGACCCGCTCAAGGTACCCGTCTCGGCAGTCACGCAATTCGATGCCGTACGCGACGCGAATGGGCTTCTGGCAGACGGCTTGCGCGGAACGCCGCTTCACCTGCGGCTGCTGGCACAGGTGGGTGGTCAGCCAGAGTGGGTGGATCATCTGACCTCTGAGCTGTTCCCCGTGGGTACGGCTAGTCGCCTGATCGCTTGGCCGTTCGTGCCGGACTATGCACACTGGCTACAGGCAGGATGGGTGTCAGGCAGGTAGGCCTCTGCGGAAGCACCGATGCATTCTCGTCATGCAGGCGCAGGCCGGTATCCCGTGTTTCGATGTTGCTGGACCCCGGCCTTCGCCAGGGTGACGAGCTAAATTTATTTCCCTCGACCTAATTTTCTGGTTACAAGTGTCGATTTCCGAATATCGCTAGAATCCCGCCCATCAAGCCTCGTGGATGGAGAAATGAGTTCATGAAACATCTCGCCTTGCCCCTATTCGTTGCTGTTTCGCTGGCGGCACCTGCGCTGGCGAAAGACCCCGCGCCAGCGGCCCCGGCTCGTCCGCCATCCCCCGGCGCCAAGCATTCACCACGCGCGCCACTATGGAGCTATGACGGTGAGACTGGTCCCACGAAATGGAGCGAGCTGGACCCGAAGTTTCGTCTCTGCCAATCCGGCAAGCGGCAGTCACCGATCGATATCGAGACCCAGACGGTGGAGCGTGGTGGTCTTAAGCCGATCATGTTCAACTATGCCGCTGGCCCGCTCACGCTGGTGAACGGGAACAACACGATTCAGGTGAATTTCACGACCAGTGGTGGCGCGCGTCTGGACGGTCTGGAGTACAAGCTGGTGCAGATGGTGTTTCATGCACCGAGTGAAGAGAAGATTGATGGTATCGCCACGCCGATCTCAGCGCAGTTGATTCATCGTGCGGGTGATACGCGTACCGCCGTGGTGGCGATTCGCTTCAAGCTGGGCAAAGAGAACAAAGCCCTGAAACCAATCTTCGAGCGACTGCCCAAGACCGACGCCTTCAATGAGACGGTCGAGAGCTTTAACCCTTCGGATATCTTGCCCGCCAATCCTGCTTACTTTACGTATATGGGTTCACTCACGACACCGCCTTGTACCGAGGACGTGAAGTGGT
>Ga0315909_10008537_pt1 | contig 11214 bp, 10 predicted proteins | sample LakEriMetagenome_11_FD_203527 | JGI IMG/M metagenome (GOLD analysis project Ga0315909, IMG submission 203527) | Freshwater fungal communities from buoy surface, Lake Erie, Ohio, United States - Buoy 2 MA125 | ecosystem: Environmental > Aquatic > Freshwater > Lake | place: USA: Lake Erie, Ohio...
GGAAATAACTGGTATGATTTATCATCAAATAGCTATACAGCAAGTCTAATAAACAACCCAGGATACACATCAAGCGATGGTGGGACTCTTACTTTTAATGGTGCTACTCAATATGTTGATACTAACCAAAGTTTATCATCAAATGAATTTTCAATTGGTGCATGGTTTAAATCATCTGTAGGTGGAATTAAAATGATATTATCAAAAGAAACAACTGCTGGTTGGCCTTGGAACTATAGAATATGGTTAAATGGTGGTACAATCATAGGAGATATAGCATTAGCAGGTGGAAGTAACGTATCTATTACCTCACCACTTTCATCTTATAATAATGGAAATTGGTACAATGTAATGTTTACAAGAAATGATTCTACTTTAAGACTTTATGTTAATGGTACTGAAGTTATTAATACACCTGATACGTTAACAGGTACAATAACAAATTCCCAAGAAGTATGGATTGGCCGCTCAGCATTTACTAATGGTGGATTAAGTCCAACAGGAAATTATCCATACAATGGTAGTATATCAGAAATAATGATATATAATAGAGTATTATCAGCATCAGAAATCCTTCAAAACTTTGATGCTACAAAAACAAGATTTGGTCTATAAGAAATAATAATTTTATAAATGGCAGCAAATACATATAATTTCACAATTGAACAGGGAGCCACATTGGAAATGCAAATCCAATGGTTAAACTCAAATAATCAACCTATATCCCTTGCTGGATATACTGGTAAAATGCAAATTCGTTCTGCATATAGTGGTTCAGGAACTACTTATCTAACTTTTACTTCTAGTATAGGTGATACTTATGCTTATAATAGTGGAAGTTCTTTTTTAAGTATGTCAGGTAGTAATTTAACTACTCCTGTTACATCAGGAAGTATTGGAATTTATGCTGGTTACCTTTTAACTGATCAACTTACTTTTACAGGTAGTGCTTATTATGATTTAGAATTAACTAATACAGCTACTCAAGAAAGAACTAGATTAATTGAAGGTCAAGTAAATATTAGTCAACAAGTAACTCAATAAGAATGTCTTGCGGTAACGTAATAGTAAGTCCAGATTGTCCAAATCAAATTACAGTAGTATCTCAACCGGATAATACTGTTGCGGTAATTAATACTCCTACTAACTTAACTATACAAACAGGTTTTGTAGCAGGAACTGCAGGTACTTCAGGGTCAGCTGGAACCTCAGGTTCATCAGGTACTTCAGGTTCTTCTAGTACTTCAGGTACAAGTGGAAGTTCAGGCACAAATGGAACTAGTGGAACTTCCGGTTCTTCAGGCTCAAGTGGTACAAGTGGAACTTCAGGTACTTCAGGTTCATCAGGTACCTCAGGTACAAGTGGCACTTCAGGCTCATCAGGCACTTCTGGTACTTCAGGCTCTTCTGGTACTGCAGGAACAAGTGGCACTTCAGGCTCATCAGGTACTTCTGGTACTTCAGGAACATCAGGTTCATCAGGAACTAGTGGTACAAGTGGTACAAATGGTACTTCCGGTTCAAGTGGTACCAGTGGTACAAGTGGAAGTGGATCCTCAGGTACATCAGGTTCTTCTGGTACTTCAGGTACAAGCGGCACTTCAGGTTCATCAGGAACTAGTGGATATTCTGACTTATATAGAACTACTTCTTCTACAAGTTTACCAATACAATTAGGTTCTACTGGTATTTTTACTATTGGAACAGGATTAGGATATTCAATAGCACAGGATGTAATTATAGCTTATGATATTGCCAATCATATGATTGGAATGGTTACTAGCTATAATCCTTCTAATGGTCAAATGGTTGTAAATGTACAAACAATTGCAGGATCAGGTACATATAATTCCTGGCAAGTAAATTTAAATGGTGCTTCTGGAGGAGATGGTTCTTCAGGCACATCCGGAACTAGCGGGTCATCTGGTACTTCTGGAACATCAGGATCTAATGGTACTGATGGAACTAGTGGGTCATCTGGTACTTCAGGTTCATCAGGTACCTCAGGTACAAGTGGTACTAATGGTACAGATGGTACTTCAGGTTCATCAGGTACCTCAGGTACAAGTGGTACTTCAGGTTCATCAGGTACTTCTGGTACTTCAGGTTTATCAGGCACTTCTGGTACTTCTGGCACCTCAGGTTCATCAGGTACTTCTGGTACTTCAGGAACAAGTGGTTCAAGTGGAACTTCAGGCATAGATGGAACTTCAGGTTCTTCAGGAACAAGTGGTTCATCAGGCTCAAGTGGTACATCGGGTACAAACGGCACCTCAGGTTCATCAGGTACAAGTGGCTCATCAGGAAGTTCAGGTTCATCAGGAACTTCTGGCACTTCAGGCTCATCAGGCACTAGTGGAACAAGCGGTTCTTCAGGAACATCAGGTTCGAGTGGCACATCAGGAAGCTCAGGTACATCAGGAACTTCTCCTGTACTTCCTTTACCTGTAGTGTATGGACTATATGCTCAAACAGCTAATAGTACTACTGTTACAGCTACTACAACAGAATCAACCCTTATAGGTAGTGGAGTTGGAACATTAAGTGTAGGAGCAAATCAATTCCAAATTGGAGATAGTTTTAGAGCTGATTTTGGAGGATTATTAAGTTCAAGAAATGGTGATGATATTAGAATTAGAGTTAGAACAACCAATGGTGTAATTCTTGCCGATAGTGGTTTACAAAACATGGACGGGGGAACTGATGACGTTTGGCAATTTTCTGTAAATTTTACGATTAGAGCATTAGGAGTAGCAGGTGTAGCATCTATCGTTTCCTTAGGAGTATTTCATACTACAAAACAATCAAATAACTCTCAGACTGGTTTTGCCTTTAATACGGTAAATAGTACAACTTTTGATACTACTGTTTTAAATACATTAGATTGTACTGTTGAATTTAGTACAGCGAGTCCTTTAAATTCTATTTACAGCGATATATTTGTATTAAATAAAATTTATTAATCCAAAATTTCCGTAATATTTATACGAGTAAAATTGTATAGATGGCAACAACACCAATATGGCCCGGCTCGAGTTCGTTTATGCCAGGTCAAACACCTTTTGGCTTTTACGATAATGATGCACAGTTCAGACAAGATGCTGATAAGGTAGCTAAGTTCTGTGCTAATAGAATGGGTTATCCTTTAGTGGATATTGAACTTCAATCTGGTTCATTCTATACTGCGTTTGAAGAAGCAGTTACCACTTATGGTAATGAAATGTATTTGTTTCAAATTAGAAACAACTTTGTTACATTTGAAGGTAACTCAACAGGTTCAACTCCCAATTTTAATTATAATAATAGTGTTATTACTCCAAACCTTGGAAACATTATTCGTTTAGCAGAAGATTACGCTTCAGAAGCAGGAGTTGGTGGTTATACAACTTATTACTCAGGAGCTATTATGTTAACAGCATCCCAACAAACATATGATATGAATGCTTGGGCTGCTTTATCAGCAAGTTTAGAACCTGGGGATTCAATTGAAATTAAACATATATTTTACGAAGCATTACCTGAATCACTTTATTCAGTTTATGGTTTCGATAACTACTATCCTCAATTAGGAGGTGCGGCTGGTTTAGCTTCACCAGGTTTATTTGGTGGTGCTGGATATGGTGCTTATGGTGGTTTAGGAAATATGGCTACAATTTATCCTGTATATTGGGACTTAGAAAGAATTAATGAATTAAAGGCAAGTAACCAAGTTAGAAGAGTAGGATTTAGTTTTGAGTTGATTAATAACCAACTTAGAATTTTCCCTGTTCCTACAGTTAACTACCCTTTATATTTTAATTATATTAAGCGCTCTGAAAGAGGAAATCCAATTGCTACACCTTATTCAGGTTCAGGGTTAATATCAGATATGAGTAAAGTTCCTTATCAAAATCCATGTTATAGCTTTATTAATGCTCCTGGTAGATATTGGATATTTGAATATACATTAGCTGTAGCAAAAGAGCTTTTAGGATACGTAAGAGGTAAGTATACTACAGTACCAATTCCTGGTGCGGAAGTAACTTTAAACCAAGCAGATTTATTATCAGCAGCCACATCAGAAAAAGCAGCTTTAATTGAAAAACTAAGAGGTGATTTAGATGAAGTAACACGACAGAAACAGTTAGAAAGAAGAGCAGCAGAAAATGTAGCAATGAAAACAACATTAAACGAAGTACCTTTACCAATTTATATAGGATAATATGGCAATGTTCGGTAGACAGAGGGATGTTCAGCTATTTAATAGCGTAAACCAGGAGTTGATTCATGATATTATTGAGCAACTTGTTGGTTACTATAAAGTAGTTTTAAAAGAAACTCCTTCTAACGTTTATGGTGAGGCACAAAATAAAACTTATATGGGTCCTGTGTTATTACCTTGTTTATTAGTTAGAGGAGGTACAACACAAGAAACTGATAATTTTGGTCCTGATACATTCCGCGAACTTGAAGTTAGACTTTGGAGAGATGATTGTATTAGTGCTAATGTAGTTCCAGAAATAGGTGATATTATACTTTGGAATAACTTATATTTTGAAGTTGATAACGTAAATGAAAACCAATTAGTGGTAGGTAAAGATCCTAGCTATCCATATAGCGAAGATGTAGTTGAATTTGGTGATAGCTTATCATTCATCTTAACTTGCCACATGACACGTCCAGAAATACCTGGTATAACACAAACAAGATTATGATAAAATTATTAAACATACTAAAAGAGGAACCTTATATTGATATAAGTAAAATAAAAACAGGAACTACTAGTATTGATCCAGAAACAGGAACAAAAACCACCTTATCAGATATTAATCCTGAAACAGGTAAGTTAACTTGGGATGTTGATTATGGAGTTAAACCTGAAGCAGTAATTACTAAATTAGAAGATCTTATTGATTATCTTGGTACTGCTGAAGAGGGTACTGAATTGTCTAAGTTAAAAGGTATTTTAGCTTTATTAAGAAAAAGAGTTAAGAAACTTAAATAATGGAGTTTAAACCAACACCATATACTAAACAACAATTTCTTAGCAAGTTGGTTATCCCAAAAGATCCAACTTATGGAAATCCTAACCAGGTTGAAACTGAACTAAAACCAGGACAACCTGAGATAAATCGTGCTTATCAAACATCCATGAAAGATGAGAATAGGGCAAAACCTATCTCTATTGGATTACAAGATATAGATGAAACTATTGCTTATTATTTTACTAATGTTATTAGACCTGTTGCTGTACAAAACAACAGACAAATTGAGGTACCTATAATTTATGGTTCACCTGAAAAATGGAAAGCAGTACAGGCTGATGGTTACTATAGAGATGGTAACCAGGGCAAAATTATGGTTCCGTTAATTATGTATCAAAGAGAATCTATTACTAAAGATAGATCTATTGGTAATAAATTAGATGGTAATAAGGTAAGAAATTTTCAATATTTTGAAACGCCTTACTCACCAAGAAATTTTTACGATAATTTTAAGGTTTTACAAAATCAAAAGAAACAAAAAGAATTTATATTAGGAATTATTCCTGATTATTTAATTATTACTTATAAAGTAATTGTTTGGACTGACTTTATTCAAGATCAGATGAATACTATTATAGAAGCGTTTGAATTTGCTTCTGATTCGTATTGGGGGGATCCTGAACGATTTATGTTTAGAGCTAGAATTGATGAATTTCCAACAATTACAAGTGTATCTGCTAATGCCGACAGAGCAAATAAAAGTGAATTTAACGTTAAAGTTAACGCATATATCATACCTTCAGGTATAAACGCTGCTCTAGCAGGCCCTAATCCAAAGGCATACAATATCACTAAAACATACTTCAAAGAGAGAACGACGTAAATAAAGTCCATTTAGGATTCATCATATTTATTATAGAATAATTCTAAATGAAATTTTAATGGGATACATCAGTACTTCAGGTATAGCGAGTGGTAGTTTAATAGAAGCTGCACACGTTTTACGCATTATAAACGCTTTAAATGGTGTTACTGGTTCTGACATACAAATTGGTGCCTCTTTAACTATATCTAGTTCAGGTAACCTTGTGTTAGAATCAGGTTCTATTGATCAAAACAATACAGCTCCAACAGCATTAGTATATGATACTGGTTCTGGTTTAGTATACTTTAGCACAACTACTCCTGGCGCCTCTGGTACTTCAGGTTCATCAGGTACTTCAGGTTCATCTGGTACTTCAGGAGCAGCGGGTACTTCAGGTTCTTCAGGAACAAGTGGTTCAAGTGGAACTTCAGGTACAAATGGTACTTCAGGTTCTAGCGGAACTTCAGGTACAAGCGGTTCAAATGGTTCAAGTGGCACAAGTGGTTCTTCTGGAACCTCTGGTTCAAGTGGAACATCAGGTGCTGCGGGTGCGACAGGTGCTGCTGGTTCAAGTGGTACAAGTGGTTCAAGTGGTACAAGCGGTATTAATGGAACTTCTCCATCATATTCTACTACCTCTACAATGGCAATTAACTTGTCATCTGTAACAGTTGGTAGTACTCTTGCATTAACAAATTTAGCTGCCTCTGGGTTAGCTTTTACAGTAGGTCAAGATATAGTAATTGCCTATGACCCTACAAACTTTATAGAAGGACGTGTTAGCAGCTATGCTGGTGGTACTACTATAAACGTATATGTAGAAGTTGTTGTAGGTACTGCTTCACAATCAAGTTGGAACGTAAACCTTTCAGGTAACTCAGGAACAAATGGTACATCAGGTACTTCTGGTTCTTCAGGAACTAGTGGTTCATCAGGTTCATCAGGAACAAGTGGATCACATGGTTCAAGTGGTACAAGTGGTTCTTCTGGAGCTTCTGGTTCAAGTGGAACATCAGGTACTTCTCCTGTTGTAACTAATACTACTACTGATAATATTAATTTAGGTACACTAACTGTAGGTACTACAGTTACTTTAAGTGCTGGTCTTAATGTTGCTGTAGGAACAATAATAATTGTTTCATATGATACTAGTAATTATCTTTTAGGTCAAGTAACAGTACTTAATCCTCTTGGACCAAATACAATAAGATTTATTACAACTAAAGTTGTTGGTACTCAAAGTGGAAATGGACCTTGGAATATAGGTATAGCAGGTCAAGATGGAACTAGTGGTTCAAGTGGTACAAGCGGATCAAGTGGTGCAAGCGGTGCTGCTGGTACTTCAGGTTCAAGTGGTACATCAGGTACTAATGGTTCATCTGGTACAAGTGGCTCATCAGGTACTTCAGGTAATGGAACCTCTGGTTCAAGTGGTACTTCAGGTAGCTCAGGAACATCTGGTTCTAGCGGTACATCAGGTGCTGATGGTACTTCAGGTTCAAGTGGAACCTCAGGTACAAATGGAACGAGTGGTACAGATGGTTCATCTGGCACTTCAGGTTCATCAGGTACTTCAGGTAATGGAACTTCAGGTTCTAGCGGTACATCTGGTTCAAGCGGAACTTCAGGTGCAGACGGTACTTCAGGTTCTTCTGGTACTTCTGGTGCTATAGGAGCTTCAGGTTCTTCTGGTACTTCAGGTTCATCAGGAACTTCTGGTTCATCAGGAACTTCTGGTGCAACGGGTGCTGCTGGTACTTCAGGTTCATCTGGTACTTCAGGAGCTGGTGCCGCAGGTGCTCCTTCAATGTATCAAATTGTTCTTAATATGTCAGCAGGTGCTATCGATACTGGTGGTACTCCAATTGCTTCCGTATTAGGACCTAATGGCGAAAATAAAACAACATTAGAAGGTCAAGGTTGGTCATTTAGTTGTCCTTCATCTTCACAATTAACTGTTGGAAGAAAATCAGGATTACAAGTTCAACCAGCGGTTGCTATTCAGACTCATGGTAACAACGCAGGGGTAGTAGCAACAAAAGCACCTACAGGTATTAATACAGTAACATTCTCAGCCTTACAAACCTTATCATCAGGTAACTGGACTGGATTTGATATATATTCAATAAGTAGTGGTAATACAGGATGTGCTTCATCAGGTACTACTACAGTTACAGTTACTTTCGGAATTATAAGTTAAAAATAATTTTAATAATTAATAAAAAATGGCAGTATATATACCAGATTTATTGGTGGTAGGAAAGATTAAGACCGGTGGAGGTAGTCTTTCAATATCTCAATCTTTCTCTTCAGCGAGTAGCCCTTATGATGGTGCTCCATTAACCTACTTAGCTCAATTTACTATTACCCCTCAAGCAGCTAACTATCCAGGAAACGTATATAATGCTGATCTTTATACTGCTAATGATATTCAACCAGGATTTAAGTATGCTCTTACTTCAGGTAAAGTATATGATGTAGTAACTGTTAGTGTACATAGTAATACTAGTGCCTCTATCGGGTTAAAAGATACAGATTTAAAGGTATATACAAACTGGCCTTACGATCCTGCTGATAACTCTCCTGAACAAAACTCAAATGGTATTTTCTTTCCTGTAGATAGTGGTTCAGTAAAATTATCAAATTTAACTAACTATCAAGGTGGATTTACAGCTTATAGTTATTGGGTTTCAGATTTATTAGGAGCATCAGTTACTAATTTAACTGTTTCAGGTAGTGCGGGAGGAAATGGCTCATCAGGTACTTCAGGTTCATCTGGTACCTCAGGTTCTTCAGGAACTTCGGGTGCAACTGGAGTTTCAGGTTCATCTGGTACTTCAGGATCAAGTGGTACAAGTGGTGCAGATGGTACTTCAGGTTCAAGTGGAACTTCAGGTAATTCTGGTACATCAGGAACTTCAGGAACATCAGGTACAGATGGTTCTTCTGGTACTGCAGGTAGCTCAGGAACTTCTGGTTCAAGTGGTACTTCAGGTTCATCAGGTACATCAGGTACAAGCGGTTCATCAGGAACAAGTGGTATAGATGGTTCATCTGGTACTTCTGGTACTAATGGTACTTCAGGTTCATCTGGTACAAGTGGATCTTCAGGAACATCAGGTACAAGTGGTTCATCAGGAACTTCAGGTACTTCAGGTTCAAATGGTTCATCTGGTACTTCAGGCAGCTCTGGTACTAGCGGTTCATCTGGTACAAGTGGTTCATCAGGTACTTCAGGTTCATCAGGTGCTAGTGGCGATTTATATAGAACAACTTCAAGTACTTCATTTGCTTTAGGCAATGCAGGTACAATTACAGTAGGAACAGGCTTAGCTTATTCTCCTGCTCAATCAATAATTGTAGTTTATAATACTTCAAACTTCCAAGAGTGTGAAGTAATTTCATATAATTCAGGAACTGGAGATTTACAATTTGCTGCTCCAACAAGAACAGTTGGTTCAGGAACATATATCTCTTGGACTGTTAACTTAGATGGTGCTTCAGGTGGTGATGGTAGCTCTGGTACTTCTGGTACTAGTGGCATAAATGGTTCATCTGGTACTTCAGGTACAAACGGTACTTCTGGTACTAACGGTACTTCAGGTTCAAATGGTTCATCTGGTACTTCAGGTAGCTCTGGTTCTTCTGGAACTAGTGGTTTTGATGGTACTTCAGGTACAAACGGTACTTCAGGAACTTCTGGAGATTCAGGTTCATCAGGCACAAGTGGCTCAAGTGGTTTATCAGGAACTTCTGGTTCAAGTGGTACTTCTGGTACTAATGGTTCATCAGGAACTTCAGGTACTTCAGGTTCAGATGGTTCATCAGGAACTTCAGGATCAAGTGGTACTAGTGGTATAAATGGTTCAAGTGGTACTTCAGGATCTTCTGGTACTAGTGGTACAAATGGTTCAAGCGGTACTTCAGGTACAAATGGTACTTCTGGTACGGATGGTTCTTCTGGTACTTCTGGTACAAGTGGTTCTTCTGGCACTTCTGGAAGTTCAGGTGCAAGTGGTACATCTGGTACCTCAGGTACAAATGGTACTTCAGGTTCAAACGGTACTTCAGGTGCTGATGGTACTTCAGGTACATCAGGTACAAATGGTTCTTCTGGTACAAGCGGTACAAATGGTTCAAGTGGTACAAGTGGATCTTCTGGAACTAGTGGAACAACTGGTTCTTCAGGTTCAAGTGGAACTTCTGGATCAAGTGGAACAAGCGGTACTTCAGGTACCTCAGGTTCTTCAGGTACATCAGGTTCAAACGGTACTGATGGTTCTTCAGGTACTTCAGGTTCATCTGGTACAAGCGGAAATTCAGGTTCAAGTGGTACATCTGGCTCAAGCGGAACTTCAGGCACTAGTGGCGTAAATGGTACTTCAGGATCTTCAGGCACATCAGGTTCAAACGGTACTGATGGTTCTTCAGGTACTTCAGGTTCTTCTGGTATAAGTGGAACTAGTGGTACTTCAGGTGCTGATGGTACTTCAGGAACTTCTGGAGATTCAGGTTCATCAGGTACTTCAGGATCAAGTGGCGTATCAGGTTCATCTGGTACAAGCGGAAGCTCAGGTACTTCAGGTTCATCTGGTACAAGCGGATCTTCAGGAACTTCAGGATCGAATGGTACTAGTGGTACAGATGGTTCAAGCGGAACTTCAGGTTCAAGCGGATCAAGTGGCACATCAGGTTTATCTGGTTCATCAGGTACTTCTGGTTCAAGTGGCACTTCAGGTTCATCAGGAACTTCTGGCTCAAGTGGTACATCAGGTTTATCTGGTTCATCAGGAACATCTGGTTCTAGCGGTTCGTCAGGAACTTCTGGTTCAAGCGGTACATCTGGTTCATCAGGTTCTTCAGGTTCATCAGGTAGCTCAGGTGCTAGTGGTGATAGATATAGAAGTGATGCTACTGGTTCAGTTGATTTATCAACTGTAACTAGTGGTTCAATATATAATTTTACAGCAAGTGTAGGTTTATCTTACACAACAGTTCAATCAGTAATCTTTGTAGGTTCTGGTTCAACAACAGACCACTTTGAAGCAAACGTTGTAACATACAACGCTGTAGATGGTGGTTTAACAGTAACCGCTTTAGGTACTAAAGAAGGTACCGCAACTTATACAAATTGGGTTGTCAATCTAGATGGTGCTTCTGGTGGTGATGGTTCTTCAGGTACTTCTGGTACTAGTGGTTTATCTGGAACTTCAGGTTCTAGTGGAACATCAGGTACAAGTGGTGCAGATGGTACTTCTGGTTCATCTGGCACTTCAGGTTCATCTGGTACTTCAGGAAGTTCAGGAACTTCAGGTTCAAGCGGCACATCTGGTATTGATGGTACTTCAGGTTCAAGCGGTACTTCAGGTACTTCAGGAACTAATG
>Ga0315909_10008538_pt1 | contig 11214 bp, 14 predicted proteins | sample LakEriMetagenome_11_FD_203527 | JGI IMG/M metagenome (GOLD analysis project Ga0315909, IMG submission 203527) | Freshwater fungal communities from buoy surface, Lake Erie, Ohio, United States - Buoy 2 MA125 | ecosystem: Environmental > Aquatic > Freshwater > Lake | place: USA: Lake Erie, Ohio...
AAAGGGTTAAAAGGCGCTTAAAGTAGGCCTCATATTGAAGGCCGATAGTATCAAGATTGTAGAGCGATACCGCACGATTGCGGATTTTGGCGCGATCTAGGTATTTGACCCCTTCGGCTGCCTGCACAAATTCCTGCAAGGTTCGGCATCTAAAGCCTGAAATTCCATCGGGATTGTTCTCTGTAAATGCGCCCCAATCGGTTGTGATTGTTGGGGTTCCGCACGCCTGAGATTCGATTACGACATTGCCAAAGGGTTCTACATAAAGTGTTGGGGCAAATGTAGCCGTGGCACCGCCCATTAGCTTTGCGCGTTCGGCAGGGCCAACGCTGCCAACAAATTCACCGTAACCTGACTGCTCGCCAGGCCCTGCCAGTATCAGCCGTTTGCCTAAACGCTGGCAGACTTCTTGGGCAATGCGGTATCCCTTACGATCAATCAGCCTGCCAATGAAAAGGTAATACTCGCCGTTTTCATCACCTAAACCATCACCCAATGGGAACATTTCAGGTTCTAAATACCCTGGAATAACGGCATCGTAGAACTGGCCATCTGCCGTTGTTGGGTTTTTCCATCCTGCATAGATTGAGTGCATCCAGGCGTAAGACTCAAAAACACGATACTTGGCAAACACACCGCCGTAGCCAACGCCAAACTCCACCGACATATGGGCAGGAAAGGCATCGGCAATTGGCTTTTGTGCGCTGCCGCCGATTAAGCAAATGAAATCTTCTTTTTCAATCCGTGAGGCGATGCCAGCAATGGCGTTGGCATTGAACTCATCCCACAAAGGACCATTAAACGGGAACTGGGTGTAGTGGGGAACTGTTGCAACTGCCTCGGCACGCTTTGAATCTGCAACGCAAGTAATCAGCTCGGTTACAGGTGCCTCAACGGTTTCGCCCGCATACAAGAATACTTCGTGGCCTAGATCGCTCATCATCATACAAAAGCGGCGCACCTTTTCAGTAAAAGCGCACCCTGCAAACTCTTTTGTTACCTGTGTGTGTGGCAGTGCCACGATATGAAAACGCATTGATTCCCCCGAATCTGTTTGTTAAAGAACGAGTGTTTCGGCTTCTTCAGCCGTTAAAGGTGTTCCTGCAACCAACTTAGCCTTTGCGCTTGCCTTGAGTTCAGCTTTAGCAGCATCAGCGGCTTCGCGTTCTGCCTGATCTGTTGCGGCTTGAATGGCATCTAGTTCGCGTTGCTGGATTTCTTCGCCCGTCAATGGAATCAAAGAAGTTACGCCAGTTGCTAAATCGGCAACAAGTTTCATTGGTACATCGCTCATTAGTTGATTTCCTTCATCTCAATTGGGGTGTGATCTTCGTGTGTGCAATTCCATTGTGCAGTTGTTTCATCAAGAACTGCAATATCGTGACATTGTGGGGCAACAAAGGCATCAATTTCAGGCCAGTACGAATACCCAATTCCAGCGTAATTCTTGCGGATGTTGCCATTGTAAGAAGTCTTTACCCAAGTGCCGCCGAGTCCGTTAAAAAACGCCTCGCCTTCGTCACCGTGGTTAGGTCCAACAAGGACACGCAACACAATGTTGTTTTCATCTATCTCTGCCCAATGTGACATTTATTTTCTCCCTTTACGCAACCAAGTAACGAACAATGACTAAACCTGAACCGCCAGCAGCACCTGTTGGTGTTGTATTTGTGTTTGCAGAGTTACCAGCACCACCACCGCCACCGCCAGTGTTTGCAGTACCTGCAGTTGGTGCAGAATCTGCACCTGCTCCACCACCACCTGAACCGCCAGCACCGTGATTGCTTGAACCATAAGAGCCACCACCGCCACCACCAGCAATATAACCGCTAACGCCAGTTCCAGTTGTATTTAACCAAGTTGAGTAAGTATTGACACCAGCACCACCAGCACCAGCACCTGAACCAGCACCACCAGTTGATGCATTTGCTCCAACTGCACCAGCACCGCCACCACCAGCAGCATCATAAGAACTTGAATTAGATGAACCGCCCGCAAAACCTTGCCCTGATGTTCCAACGCCACCAGTGCCATTATTGCAACCGCCACCACCTGAACCACCTGAATTACCAGCGGTGCCGTATAGATTGCCAAGTGCTGAACCACCAACACCGCCACCTGCTGCTGCAGTTAATGATGCAAATTGAGAGTTAGAACCATTAGTTCCATTTACTGAACGGCTACCAGGTGTTCCACCTGCTCCAACAGTAATTGTTTGCGCAGATGTTCCAACTGATTGTGAAGCTAAATATGAAATACCACCTGCACCACCACCACCACCTGAACGAGAACCACCACCACCGCCACCAGCAACTTGCAATATGTCACAAGAAAGTGCAACCTGTGGCGTAAATGTGCCTGACGATCTAAACGCGTGATACCAATAAGTGCCATCGGTCGTAACAATATCTCCGCCAGCAGCCTTTGGTGCAATGGCAGGTGTTGTTCCTAGCTTTGCAACGCCGTAGAGGTAGAAGGTTGAGTTGGGGGCTAGATTGGCGTTACTTGCAAGCAAAATAACACTAGAAACCGCAGCAGTATTTGATTGATAAGCAGCAACAAAAGAAGCGTAAGCGGTAGTTCCATTGTTTTCGGTTACTGCATCTATTGAATAAGATTTTGCAATGCTTGATGTGTAGTTTGGCAAATATAATTCAAAGTTTCCAAAAGTATTTGCAGTTGCGTTTGTAGCGGGTATGCGACCAACAAACGCTGCTCCAAAACCAAGAGATGAAAGAGTGCCGCTAGATGCTGAACTTCCATTTCCGCTAAGCAATAGCCAATTAGTAGCACCAGTGCCATTTATTCCAAAAGCCAAGCCATCTTCATCAGATGCGCGAAGTGATCTAGCGCTCCCTTTGATGACAAGGTCCGTGTACCCAGTCTGCGGGATGTTGGCAAAAGTTACTGAGGCTGCACCTGCTGCGCCAACTGTGATCTTTTCAAGTAAGACATAATTGTTTGGCATTAGATTGGATACCTCACTATAACTAGACCTGAACCGCCGTTGCCGCCTGCTGCGTTCCAACCAGCATCGCCACCGATACCACGGTTTGCAGTTGGCGTTGCTGGTGTTACACCGCTACCTGATGAACCGCTACCTGAACCACCGATTGCATAAGTAATTGATGAACCAGCAATTGAGTTGGCTAAACCTGCACCTGCAGTTGGGTTGCTACCAGCACCGCCAGCACCGCCACCACCTGAACCGCCACCACCTACACCTTCAGGTCCACCATCGTTGCCTTGCCCAGCCGTACCTGTTCCACCAATTGTAGTTGTGTTAGCACTAAATCCTGCGCCACCACCTGAACCACCGTTGCTGCCTGAACCACCTGTTGCAGTTCCGTGACCTGAACCGCCACCGCCACCACCTACTGATGCAGTTAAAGCACCGAATACAGAGTTGGAACCATTTGAACCGCTACTTGGAGATGAGTTACCGCCAGCGCCACCAGCACCGACTGTAATTGAGTAACCAGTTGCAGTTACGGCTTGACCTGTGAAGTATTGATAGCCACCAGCACCGCCACCGCCACCGATTGAACCGTTAACGGCACCGCCACCGCCACCGCCGCCTGCGATCACTAAACAGTCTGCAGTCAATGATTGGCTTGGTGTAAATGTGCCTGATGAATTAAAGATGTGATAGTAATAAGTACCATCGTTGCCGATAACATCGCCACCTGTAGCTTTGGCACCGACTGCGGCACTGGCAACGCCGTATAGGGAGAATGTTGAGCCTGCGGCAAATGTTGATGTGCTATCCATTTTGATCAACATAGATGTAATGGCAGCCGTGTTACGCCATAAACCAACGCGAGCATTAACTTCGCCAACGGCTGCATTAGAGCGACAAATTGCAGTCTTATTTGTAGTTGAGTTGGAATAGTTCATAATGTTCAAGATAAAGTTAGAACGACCTGTTGAGTAATTGATACCCATTTTGGCTGAAGTTTGATTTGTGTCTCTGCTACTAGATGCAGCGCTGCCATCACCACCAAGATTGGTGTTTGAATAATTGCTTCCTGTATCACCATTAAATTGGATACTAAAAGTTTGTGAAGATGTTGCTACGCCATCATAAACCAAAACCAAATCTGTATAAGCCCCACTGATCGGGCTAATCGTCACCGATGATGCAGCGCTTGCCAATGTCGTTGTGTATAGCGGAATATAAGTAGTAGCCATTTAATTACCCCTTGATTCCGTATAGAGCTATTGATGAGTTTGTTGCAAATGCACCGTTAGATAACACAGTCAAAGATGTAACTGCTGCAGTATTTAACCAAAGACCTGAACCAAACCAAACTTTTCCATTGTAATTTGATGTGTTTCCGTTGTTGTCATATCCTGATAATGATCGAAATGTTTTGTTTTTTGTTGTGCTTGTATAATCTAACAAATCAACAACAGATGTTGAATAAATGTTTGCAGACTCGTTGGCTGCTGGCAATTCATTTACAAGAAAAACTGTGTCAGCGCCTGAACTGCCAGCAGTAACACCGCCGCCATCTCCGTATAAATAATGATACCTATAAGCGCCACTTGTTGCATCACCATTCAAGCGAATATACAACTGCTCACTGTTAAATGATCTAACGCCTCTAACAATTAAGCGAACTTGCAAATGTGTGTAAGTGCTAGGTATGTTTGAAAATAGAATTTGGCTTGTAGTTCCGTTACCAGTAACCGCCGCAATTGACTCATAAGCACCTGCAGGTTCCCACGGGTTCCATACGGCATTACCTGCCAACATATCTGCATAACGCGTGACGGTGGACATCCCACCCGCGTTACTCATTTTGTATATGTAGTTATTTGATGGCATTAGGAAATCTCAACACCTGAAATGTGAAAGTTGATCGTGGTAGCAGATGCGCCACCCTTGATGGTTTGAGCCGCAGCCAATACTTGCTTGAGTGGAATCACGGTTGAATCATAGGCCCCAACAGTAACTGTTGTTGCAATGCTCACATCGTTAAGTGACATTGTGAAGGAACCAACGGCACCTGCAGTATTAGTAACCACAATGTCAGTTACAACAGTTGTTGTTGCACTGGGAACCGTGTAAAGGGTTGTTGTGGTCGTTGTAGTTGCAGCGCCTCGAAAGAGTGCCTTTGATGTTGTTGGCATTAGTTATAGCTCCAGTTTCTTGTCATTTTAATAGGCACCCATAAATACCATTGTGAAATCTGATGGGCCAGTGGCACCTGTCGCGCCTGTTGTTCCTGTCGAACCAGTGGCACCGACTGGGCCAGTCGGCCCTGTTGCACCCTGCGGGCCTGTTGCTCCCGCAGGTCCAGTTGCACCCACCGCGCCAGTTGCACCAACAGGTCCAGTGGCACCAGTTGCGCCATCAATTCCTGCAGGTCCAGTTGCACCTGTTGCTCCATCAACACCTGCAGGGCCAGTTGCACCTATCGGTCCAGTTGCTCCAATAGCACCAGTAGCCCCAACAGGGCCAGTGGCACCAACAACGCCAGTAGGTCCAACATCTCCAGTAACTCCTTGCGGTCCAGTTGCACCAATAGGTCCAGTTGCACCGATTGGTCCAGTAACGCCAACATCTCCCTGGATGCCTTGAATTCCTTGCGGTCCAGTTGCACCCGTAGCACCTGCAGGTCCAGTTGCACCTACATCGCCTTGAATACCTTGAGGACCAGTAGCACCTGTTGCGCCCGCAGTTCCTGCAGGTCCAGTTGCACCTGTTGCACCATCTACGCCAGCAACACCTTGCGGGCCAGTCGGTCCAGTTGCACCGATCACGCCAGTTGCACCCGTAGGTCCAGGAACTGTTGAGTCAGCACCTGATGCGCCTGTGGCACCAATTGGTCCAGTTGGACCTGTAGCACCAGTTGCGCCAATAGGTCCAGTGGCACCTGTTGCACCAGTTGGACCCGCTGGGCCTTCAGGTGCTTGCAGTGAAGTAATTACATAAGAATAATGTTGTGAGCCTTGTGTGTAGAAAGTAAGGCTTTTTGCACCGCCTGATTGAACCGAACCATACACCTCAACGATCATTCGGTTGGTTGGGTCAACAGTAGTTGATGGCAAAACAATCTCTGTTTTAACTTCAACAGGATTTGTTGAGTTGTAGCTCACCAATGTTGGGTCAGTGCTGCCGATTGTTGAAATAACAGTGCCTGCAGAGTTTGCAAGTTTTAGCGTACAAAACATTTGCACATTGTCTGCATTGTTTGTTTTCAAACCAAAAAGATAGAAACGCTGAACACCTGATGGAATAAGTGAGAAACCAAATTCAGGTGTTATATAAGATTGAATAAGAACAGGTGTAACGGTGGCTGAAATGTTAATTGATTGTTCAGCGGCAGTAACTGGTTCTTCACCTAGTTGCTTAAATCCTGTTAATTCTGTGACTGTTTCGTTGAAATAGTAGAAACGACCAGTTGTGTAACCTTGAGGACCAGTAGCACCTGTTGCACCTGTTGGACCAGCAACGCCAGTGGCACCGATTGGGCCAGTTGCCCCTGTTGCACCGATTGAACCCGTTGCACCAGTTGGCCCTGGCACTGTTGAATCAGCGCCTGTTGGCCCTGTAGCTCCGATTGGACCAGTAACACCAGTTGCACCAACAACACCTTGCGGACCTGTTGCACCTACTGGACCAGTTGCGCCAACATCACCTTGAATACCTTGTGGGCCTGTAACGCCAGTTGAACCTGTTGCACCAACTACGCCTTGAATTCCTTGTGGGCCTGTTGCTCCAATTGGACCAGTTACACCGATCTCACCCTGGATTCCCTGAATACCTTGTGGACCTGTTGCACCGATTGGACCAGTTACACCAATTGGACCAGTTACACCGATTGGGCCAGTGACACCAATAGGACCAGTTGGACCTGTAGCACCGCTAACACCGATTGGACCAGTTGCACCCGCAGGTCCAGTTACACCTGTTGGGCCAGTTGGACCTGCAACACCAGTTGGGCCAGTTGGACCTTGTACGCCTTGCGGTCCTTGAAGATTGGAAACAATAACTTCGGCAGGGTTTGCAATTTCTGCAATTACATCGGTTGTGCTTGAGGATACATAAACGATTGAACTCATCGAGTCACCTCTGGGCTAATCAGCAACTCGCCCTGTACCAAGCGAGTAACTGTTGCATTTGAGGCAATCAATTCAAGGTCATAAACATAAGTACCTGAAGGCAAAAGTGTTGTTTGAACTGCGGTTTGATCTAAGCTGATTGTGCCAAGCGCTCCACCAAGAGTAATTCCACCATTGCTTGTTGTAAGTGAAAGGATTGTTTCAGTATCCTCAACATCAACGCGTGCTTGAAGGCGAGCAGTATAACCAGTGAGGTTAACCGCAACATTGTTGATTTTCCAAGTAAGCAAAAGATTGAAAGTTGCCCCTTGTTCAATCGTAAAATCTAAAGTGCCTGCTGCCATTTAATTACTCCAAAATTTAAGGGTGGATTACTTTGAGCCTCTGCCGAAATCTACGGCTGATGAATCTAGCCACTTGAGGATTGGACCAGCAGCGCCAGCAAGGGCAGCCATTCCAAGAGTCTTTAGATCAGTCTCGCCCGCAAGGTACAAGGCAATTGCTGCTGCCGCCGCTGCGCGAAACCAAGAAAGTGTGATTTGCTTGAATTGTTCCATTTGATTGCTCCCTTATTTCTTGCCGTGAACTTTGCAGCAAGTGCAAACTTCGGCTTTGTATGCTTTTTTAGCAGGAATCGGTACGATTTTAGCACCGATTTGTGTAATTATTTTGGGCTGATTAAGCCACCAAAACCAGGGTGATGTGTCTGTTGATAATTCTTCTTTAATAGAAATATGAAGATGCTTCGTGTGCTGGTTGCTACCTGTGTATTTGCGGTTGCCTTCTTTGGCTCTTGCCTTTGACCAAATCTTGCCGTTGAAAATTAAGTAATCAACGCGCTTATCTTCTTTCAGCTTTTCAAAGATTTCAACGCAATCAATGCCGTTCTTTGGGTCGTGGGTTAAGTCCACGGCTAGGCCAGTATTGTGATCTGACTTTGGATTTTGAACCTGGTGGGCAGCAGATGGCAATAAGCCGTCAGATGCCTTCTTGCGCAATGGCTTCAGGGCGGTGGCTTGGCGTAGCACTGCCACTGCCGCTGGTGTTGCCTTACTTGCTAACTTCACTTTGACTTCACCAACTCTAGGATTAACTCCATTTGGGCTTCAAGTCTGTTAATTGAATCGCGCATTGAACTGCCACCATTGGGCTTGAGTTCGTTTAGGTAATGTTTTACAAGCCATCGCACCGAACCTGCAAATGCAGAAACAATTGCAATAAGTGAAACAATAAGACCTGCCCAGTTTGCTGGTGTCATTTGCGCGGTTCTCCCGTTATGAGTTAAGTGATGTGATTTGTGCCTTTAGAACTGCATTTTCCTGGGCGAGTACGCCAATGGTTTCGCGCATATTCTTTAAGACTTCTTGAATGTCTATTTCCTGCTCCATTTACTTCCCCTCTAGTGCTTGGATTCGTGCTTCTTGCTCTTGTGCCAATTGCAATAAAAAGATTGGCAATTTATCGTATGCAAAGTAGTCTGGAATACCTGTTGAATCATATTGAATTAGCTCATCAAGACCTAAATCTTGCGCTTCTTCAGCAATAAATCCGTATTGAGTGGTTTGGTCCTCATCCAATTCAGGCTTGTATTTGAATGTTTTAACATTCAGTTGTAACAACGCTTTGGAATCAATTTTGTATGATTCAATTTCATGCTTATTTCTGCGCGTTGATGTTGAGTTACCAAAGTTTCCAGCGCTATCTTGCAAAACTGTTCTAGTGCTTGTGCTGACTTGTCGGTTGTAAGTAAATAATGAACGCAATAAACCAGTTGACAAAACGCGAAACTCGCCTGATGAACCATTAGCAGATGCAAAAACTGCAACACCGCTTACATCAAAGTTTCCTATTAGGCTAGTTCCTGATGTTGATACACCAATTCCGTTAGATGAATTTGCAAACATTGATACATTTGAGGAACCAACAAACATTTGTGGGAATGTGCCGCCTGATGGGTCAGCCGTTGCCCCGTAATGAGTTAAAACGCCAAATGATGAAAGAGGAAGAATATGCCCAACATTGGTGTTACTTGTTTTGAAAGTAAGAGAATTGTTTGAACCAACAAGGCTTACAGATGCAGCCCCTGAGCTAGTGGTAATTGTTCCACCAACAATAATGCCAGTGCCGACACCTACAAGGCCAGTTGAGTTGATAGAAAAACCATTGCTTGCGGTACCAAAGTAACCTGCAGTTGCGTTGATCGTGCCAGTAAGCGTTACATCTGTTCCTGTAAGTAATCCAGCACCATCAATGATTGTTTTGCCTGCAATGTTGAGTGTTCCGCCAGTAATAGTTGCACCAGTTGTGATGTTGCCTCTAAATACTGCTGCACCTGTTGAGGCGCTAATTGAAAACGATGCGGTGCCACCTGAATCAAAACCAGCAAGTCCAGTTGAATTAAGAACAACACGGGCACCGCTTGATGCAGATGCACCTGAATAAACAGTAATGCCATTGGCTGCGATTGCAGTCATTTGGTTGCTTGCGTTAACAATTGTGCTTGCGCTTGGTTGAAGCGAACCTATTGCTGCATTGTATGCAATGGCAGCATCTGCCAGCGCCTCTGTTGCATCAGCTTGTGCCGCACCAGCCGCTGCTGCTGCCGCAGTAGCATCTGCCACCGCTGCTGCAACTTCAGCATCAAGTGCTGCAAGTTGCTCGGTATTGGCGGGCAAAACTGGAATCACATTTGTAACAGTAAAATCTGAAGTAAGTGAAACCGTGATCGGCGTGTTAGTGATCTGCGGGCATAGTGGCATTGTTCCCCCTAGATTGTGATGCTATAAGGGTTGATGGCTGAAGTGGTATAAGAAACCATCCAGTTGTTTTGGGTAATTCTGTGTGCCATTCCCTCAACTACAAGGTTCCATTGAATAGTGCGGCCATCATAGGTTGTGCGTACAACGCTCACCTGATCGGCCAATTCTGTTGCTAGAAAGTCAGGATACAAAGCGCCAAAACTAGCAACCGCCAAAGCATTAAAATCAATGCGTTCAACATAAGTATCAGGTGTTGCTAACTTGCGTGATTCGTACAAAGCTAAGTTTTGAGCATTGCTATCGGTTGCAACAGGTGCATCAATAACAGTTTTGGCAATGCCATAAGCGCTAACACTTGGGTTATATCGTGATGTGTATTGCTTGGTTGTATTTGTGCGGCTTACAACTGCCTGATTTACAACAAAGTAAGTGCCAGGATTAGTTAAAAGTTGCATATAGCCAACAGTGTTGCTTGCTTGAGTATCAGTAAAAAGCAATTGAGTTGGGCGGCTGAACTTATCGGCCAACGGCACCAATGTTGCAACGCCTGAGCGTGAGATATAAAAACGGCCAGCAATGGCATCAACTGCCTGGTAGATCAGCGCCATGCAAGAACGATTCTGAACCGTGGCAAGCATCCCAACAGTGCCAGTAAGACTGGTTGAGCCTGTCCATCCTGCATAAGTCAACATTCTGCCAACGCGTGTGGCTGCGGTTTCGGCAAATTGTGCAGTTGCCAGTGCTGGTGCCTGGGCATCGGCAATGTATGCAATGCCATCTACAAAAGTCATTGAAACAGTAGGTGCTTCACCTTGATTAACTCTTGTTTCTTCAAGGAAACCGTAATAAAGGTTGTAAGATGTGCCACCGATTGTTGCCACAATGCGCATTTGCAAACCATCGCGCAAGATATTTGTGCCTGAAACTACCCACGGGTTTCCAGCGCTTGTATTGTCGGGGTCGTAATAACCGCTTGTATTGTTGAAAACAACAACTGAAAGGCCTGCCTGATCGCGTTCACTTTGGCGTGTTCGACCACGGCGAATATCAATTTGAATTACATCGGTTGTGGTTGCCGAAGTCCAAGTTCCACTTTTAAGGAATTGAACGGCAATTGCAGGTGAGGTTGTACCATCAAAGGCTGGCATTAGAGAATTGCCACTCTATCAAACGCTCCAACAGTTCCAAAGCTACGGCGAGTTGTGCGTTCAATGCCGTTCACAATGGATGTTACTAAATCTTCATTGCTCACCACTGAACCTTCAACCTTTACGGCAACATTCACGCCGCTATTTGGCATATACAACCTGCCACCCTGACCAACGGCAAGTGCGGTTGAACCTGAAAGTGACTTTTGGCGTGCAAGGTTTTGGCGCACCGCTTC
>Ga0315909_10008540_pt1 | contig 11214 bp, 11 predicted proteins | sample LakEriMetagenome_11_FD_203527 | JGI IMG/M metagenome (GOLD analysis project Ga0315909, IMG submission 203527) | Freshwater fungal communities from buoy surface, Lake Erie, Ohio, United States - Buoy 2 MA125 | ecosystem: Environmental > Aquatic > Freshwater > Lake | place: USA: Lake Erie, Ohio...
TGTAGCTAAATCAATCGCTGCAAAGCGAGCTTGATATCCGGATGCAGATGCTGCACCAACCAGAAAAGATCCCATCAGCATCAGATAGATGTTCTCTGTTGATCCACCTGTAATTGCAAAGAGGGAACCGATAAGACCGGTGATAAGTCCAGCAGAGAGGGCCAGTCTTCGCCCGCCGCGGTTAGTTAAGCGAGCAAGTGGTAGCGCCATTGCTGCAGCGCCGAGTACTGAGAATGTTTGAGCAAGACCGGCAAGTGTTTCTGAATCTGTGATTGATGCAACCAGAAGAGATCCTGCGGCAACTGTGCCAGCAACACCGACCCCGTTGAGTACTTGAGTAGTAATCAGGGTCTTAACAACTCGAGATTGGTGGGCCTCTAACTCTTGGTCCGCGGTGCGACTCATGTCGTTCAGTCTAAGGCGAAAGCAACCGTTTATCGGACGAATCCCACGCTTCATTTGCCAAAACCAGGGGATCTGGTACATTTCTCGTATACCCCTAGGGGTATACATAACTAGACCAATAATCAGTGCCTTAGGGCTCAGAAGGTGAGAAGAAAATGTGTTCACGCGTTACATGTGATCGTTGCAAGAAAGCTACTTGGGATGGATGTGGTCAGCACATTGAAGAAGCGCTCGCTGGCGTTGCTGAACAAGACCGTTGCACCTGTTAAACAACTGGAGAAATGAAGATGCCAACAAAGAAGCAGTCGCACGTTCTTGAAGATCAAGAGCAGCTAGAAGCCATTATCAAGCGAATGAAGCGAGCACAGGGACAGGTTAATGCCGTGGTCCGAATGCTTGAAGAAGGTAGAAGCTGCGAAGAAGTTGTGCACCAGATGGCAGCAGTTGGAAAGGCAGTCAATACAGCTGCCTTCACTTTGATTTCAGCAAGCCTTAAAGAGTGCCTGATTGAAGATGGTCGAAACCAAGCAGAGACAACCGAGAAATTGCAAAAGCTCTTCCTGAGCTTGGCATAAGGAGAATTGTGAAAAAAGTTATTGCAGCCCTATTCGCATCAGCGCTATTCCTAAGCGGCTGCTCATCAAGTGAAGGTGTGAGTGATTTAGGAGCTGGAGACTTTATCTCCCAGTCACAAGTTGAGGGCGTTGTACTTATCGATGTTCGCACTCCCGAAGAATTCAGCGAAGGTCACATTGCGGGTGCAATGAATATTGATGTTCAATCTCCAACTTTTGACTCGGAGATTGCATCCTTGGATAAAAGCGTCACATACGCTCTCTATTGCCGAAGCGGTAACCGGTCAGGAATTGCAGCCGGAAAGATGTCTGATGCTGGCTTTATGAGTATTTTAAATGCACAAGTCGGATACGTAGACCTAGTGAATGCTGGAGCGGCTTCAGCATGACCAGGGTTGTAATAATCGGCGGAGTTGCAGGTGGAATGTCTGCAGCTACCCGTCTTCGCCGACTAGATAATGATGCAGAAATCATCGTTATCGAAAAGAGCGGATATGTCTCTTACGCAAACTGCGGCCTTCCGTACTTTGTTGGGGGCGTGATTGAAGAAGAAGATAATTTGCTCTTGCAAACACCTGAGAGTCTTCATGCGCGCTTTCGTTTAGATGTCCGAATCAATACTGAGGCCCTCTCGATTGATCGGAGTTCCAAGCGACTACTCATCAAGAATGTACTCACTGGCACAGAGAGCGCTATTGATTATGACAAACTCGTACTCAGTCCTGGTGCCTCACCGATTGTTCCTCCACTTCCAGGAATCAATCGAGCACTGACACTTCGTACAGTCGAAGATGTTGAGCGAATTGTTGCTCATGTTAAGGAAAAGCCTCGCACTGCTGTCGTAATTGGCGGCGGATTTATCGGTGTTGAGATTGCTGAAAATTTGGTTCACAAGGGAATCAAGACAAGCGTTGTCGAAGCATCTGACCAAGTCTTAGCACCGCTCGATCCAGAGATGGCATTCCTGGTAGCAACAGAGATGCGTTCAAAGGGTGTCGATTTACATCTAGGTGTTAGCGCATCTGAAATCACATCAGAAGCCGTGCTGCTATCTGATGGAACGCTACTTGACGCTGAGCTAGTTATCTTGGCAATTGGCGTTCGACCTGAGATTGGTTTGGCGCAAACTGCCGGACTAACTGTCGGCTCACGAAAAGGAATTCAAGTTGATGAGTTCAATCGGACCAATGATCTAGATATTTACGCAATCGGTGATGCTGCGGAAAAAACAGATGCGCTAGATGGCTCTGCCACGTTGGTGCCACTTGCAAATCTAGCCAACCGACATGGACGTATTGTTGCCGATCACATTAATGGACGAATCATCCGCCCAGTGGCAACAATAGGAACTGCAATCGTTAAAGTTTTTGATCTGACTATCGCCGCTACCGGGTGGAACGAGAAACGACTTAAGGCAGCTAATCGCCCCTCAATGTCGATACATACTCATCCGAATAATCATGCTGGGTATTACCCAGATGCGAAGCAGATGACTTTGAAGCTGATTTTTCATCCAATGACAGGTGAAATTCTTGGCGCACAAGGTGTGGGTGTAGACGGCGTCGATAAGCGAATCGATGTTATCGCGACAGCAATTCGTGGATCTATCACCGCTCCAGAACTTGCAGATCTCGAATTGGCCTATGCACCACCATTTGGTTCTGCAAAGGATCCAGTAAATATGCTGGGTTACATCGCCGAAAACTTGATCTCTGGATTAATCAAGACGGCCCAATGGAGTGAAATTGATCAATTTGTAACCGATGGATATCAACTAGTCGATGTACGAAGTCCTGCTGAGTTTTCTCAAGGTTCAATTCCAGGAGCGCTCAACATGCCTGTTGATGAAATTAGAGATCGTAGCGCCGAACTTGGCAATAAAAATCTCTTGGTCAATTGCCAGGTTGGGCAACGCGGACATACAGCCACTCTTCTCTTTAAAGAGCTGGGATTTAACGCAGTAAATCTTGATGGTGGATACCTCACGTGGAGTAAATCACCAGCTTCTGAACGCACACTTTCAGCAACCTACTAAAAATATAAAGGGGAAACACATGTGCAGTAGAACTACTTGTCGTAAGTGCAAAAAGCCAACTTGGTCAGGTTGTGGTCAACATATTGAGATTGCGCTCAAGGGTGTAGCCAAGAACGATCGTTGTCAGGGCCATGCTAATGATCCTAAAGAACCAGGATTTCTCAGCCGTATTTTTGGTGGCAAAAAGTAACCTTGTTGTAAAGTTCTCCCATGTCTCACACAGTTGGTAAAAGCGCACTACTTGTCATTGATGTACAGAATGGCGTTGTTATGAACGCGTGGCAGAAAGACGCTGTTGTGGCACAAATCAATCGAGCTATTGATTCAGCGCGAGCAAATGAACTTCCCGTCATTTGGGTTCAGCACTCAGAAGAGGAGATGCCTATTGGCTCTCACTACTGGGAGATCATTCCTGAGCTCGTACCAGAATCACATGACGGTCGCATTGAAAAAACTCACGGAAGTTCATTTGTCGAGACAGATTTAGCAGACGTTTTGAACGAGCATGACATCTCGCATCTTTACATCACAGGCGCACAATCAGAAAACTGCGTCAACGCAACAACCGTTGACGCTCTTGAGCGTGGGTATCGAGTCTCACTCGTCTCAGATGCACATACAACCGATGATGGATCAGTCGTTGCCACAATAAATGGGAAATTTGTCGAATCCAGTGTGCGTAGTGAGGCGATCGAGGTTAAGGATCTCGATCAGCTCCTTCCACTGGTTTGAAGTAATCTTGGGCTATGCAAATCAACATCGATAAGAAGACCGGGACCTTTCTAGGAATCATCGCTGCTTTAGTTTTGGCTGTTGTATTTCTCTTGGCTGGCAACTCTTCGATGCCGATGGACCACTCAAGTCACGGCTCTGCAATGAGTAGCGATGAAACGATGTTCGCCCAGATGATGATTCCACATCACGAACAGGCAGTGACAATGTCAGAGCTTGCCCTTGAGAACACTGCAAATCCAGATGTGATTGCACTGGCTACCGCAATTCGTGATGCGCAAGGTCCCGAAATTGAGCAGATGAAGAGCTGGCTTGATGGCAAGAGTGAGTCACATATGCACGATATGGAGATGGGTGGAATGCTCACCGAAGCAGAACTTAAAGAGTTGGCTTCACTTAAAGATGCGGCATTTGATCAGATGTTTCTTAACGCGATGATCGCCCACCACGAAGGTGCACTCGAAATGGTCTCGATGATTAAGGACTCGACTAAAGATGAAGTTAAGAAGCTTTATGAAAACATTGTCACAAGTCAGAGCGCTGAAATCCAGACGATGAAAGCCCTACTTAAGCAGTAACTCAATGAGTTCAAAGTTGATCACAGCTCGCCTAAAGAGCTTTCCTCCTGAACAGTCTCGAGTCTTGCTTAAAGTTCGCAACGAGATTTCAAAAATCCTTCCCGGTGCATACGAAGAGATCAAGTATGGAATTCCAACCTGGACCATCGAAGGAATCGGCGTCATCGGAATCGATGGATTTAAGAAACACAACAGCGTCTTTCCATACAGTGGAAACTTGGGCTCCGATTTAAAGACAGCACTTTCGAAATTTGAAACTACTAAGGGATCAATTCACTTTGATCTAGATAAGGAGTTTCCAAAGGCTCTATTGAAGAAGATCATCGCTCGCAGAATTGAAATGATTAATGACTCCTTCCCTAATTCAAAAGGAAAAGTGTTCGAGTTCTACGGCAATGGTTTCCTCAAGGCTCGAGGTTCGATGAAAGCCGGAGCACTTCATGGATATTGGGAGTGGTTTAGAAAAGATGGCACGATCATGCGCTCTGGCAATTTCAAGAACGGTCAGAATGTTGGTGAGTGGATTACTTACGATTCCGGCGGCAAGGTCTATAAAGTCACACAGAACTAGCCTCGTTCGCCAGATCTACTATTCTGGATTAAGATAAGCCTTAAGTTATCGGGGTCGGTGTAATTCCGAACCGGCGGTTAAAGTCCGCGACCCGTTGGCAGCCAGCTAACGGTGGACTCAGTGTAATTCTGAGACCGACGGTTAAAGTCCGGATGAGAGATAACTTAAAAGTAGCGTTCTGCCTTGCCATTTCTGGCTACGGTAAGAATGTCTGCTTGCTATTGCATACCCCGATGACTTGCAACTCAAAGAGTCGATAGGGGAAGGCAGGATCAATGCAATCAACGCAGCAGATGCAGCCGATGCAGCGCGCCTTAACCCTGTCTGAAAAAGGGTATGGGCTTACATATCCAAATCCAATTGTTGGTGCAGTGATAACCGATCCCACAGGAGAAGTTATTGGTGAGGGTTTCCATCAGCGCCAGAAATCTCCTGATCATGCCGAGATTGTTGCAATCAAGAGCGCAGAACGATCTCTTAAGGGTGCAACCATGTACGTGACTCTCGAGCCTTGCAATCATACGGGTGCTACGCCTCCGTGCACGCAAGCGATTATTGATGCTGAATTTGCGCGCGTAGTTATTTCGACAAGAGATCCACATGAAGTGGCAAGTGGTGGAGTTGAAAAACTTCGAGCCGCTGGGATCGATGTTGATCTCGATGTACTTGGTGAGGAAGTTCAATTCTCCAACCGAAGCTGGCTCCATAAAATTCATACTGGCCGCCCTCGGATGATCTGGAAAGTTGCTCAATCAGCCGATGGAAAAATTGCTATCGGGAATGGATCGCCTACATGGGTTTCATCCGAAGAATCGCGTGCGGATGTGCAGATTCTAAGAAAGCAATCAGATGCCATTCTTATTGGAACTGGAACGGCTCTTGCAGATAATCCGCACCTGATTCCTCGCAACGCTAATGGTGGAGAGAATCCTGATCGCATTGTTGTTGGAATGCGAGAGATTCCAGCAACGCATAATCTCAATGACTCGAGCGCGCTTACGCATTTTGTAAAGAGCCAAAACCCCCAAGAGATAGTTTCAAAACTATCGACCAACGGTTACAACCAGGTACTTCTTGAGTGTGGCCCCACACTTGGAAACGCACTTGTCAGAGCTGGCTTTATCGATGAACTCATCATCTATCGCTCGCCTATTTCCTTAGGAGCAGCGGGAATTCAACTCTTTGAAGATGAGCAGACGCTCCTATCAAAGGCTGAATTGATGAGCCAGATTTCAATTGGACCCGATACTAAGTCACATTATTTCATCGCAAAGAAGGGTGGCTAAAGTGTTTACAGGACTTGTCACCGAAGTTGGAACTATTGCATCAATAACCTCAGGTAAAGAGAGTGCAATCCTTGTGATTAACGCTCCAGAAACTGTCGCAGGAATATCGCTAGGCGATTCGATCTCGGTCAACGGTGTCTGTTTAACAGCTACTGCAGTCAGTGATCGCACCTTCACTGCAGATGTGATGGTTCAAACTCTTTCTTTAACCTCACTTGGATCATATAAAGAAGGCGATCTGGTCAACCTGGAGTTAGCAGCAACGTTAGACCATCGCATGGGTGGACATATGGTGCAGGGCCATGTCGATGGAGTTGCACATGTGATCTCAGCAATTGACGGTGAAAAGTGGCAAGAGTTTACGGTGAGCGTGCCTGAATCTTTAATGAAGTACGTTGTCGCACAGGGTTCGATCTGTATCGAGGGTGTCTCACTCACAGTGGGCCAGATCAATGATGCGCAAAATGAGGTAACTGTCTGGCTTATTCCAGCAACACTAGAGAAGACTAATCTCTCGGCGAAGAAGATCGGTGATTCTCTTAATATCGAGGTTGATGTAATTGCAAAGTACGTTGAGAGATTGTTGGAGAAGCGATGAGTGCCCCAATGATTTCAATTCCTGAAGCACTCACTCGATATGCCAACGGTGAATTTCTTATTGTTGTCGATGATCTCGATCGAGAAAACGAAGGCGATCTCATTTTGCTTGCAAGTCAGGCAACACCTGAAAAAGTTGCTTTCATGGTTACGCATACAACGGGAATCCTCTGTGTCGCCCTCACTAAATCACGTGCGCGCGAGCTCAATCTCCCGTTAATGGTTGAAAACAATGAAGATGAAAGACGCACAGCATTTACCGTTGCGGTCGACTTTGCACCAGGCATTACTACGGGAGTAAGTGCGATCGAGCGTGCCAGAACTATTCGCGCACTGGCCGAACCAACAACGCAACCTAAAGATCTGATTCGCCCTGGCCACGTCTATCCACTGGTGGCTCACGACCAAGTACTTCTGGGCCGTCAGGGACATACAGAGGCTGGCGTTGCACTCTCCCAACTAAGTAATTCTTCAGAACAAGCGTTGCTCTCAGAGATTGTGGCTACCGATGGATCGATGGCACGAGGTACAACACTTCAGGCATTTGCCAGCGAACACGAAATTCCAATCATCGCGATTGCAGATTTAGCTAGGTATTACCAAGAGAATTTCATGGCCATCAAAAACCCGGCGCTCAAGCTAGAGTGGGCAGACCTTCCAATCGATAACAAGATGTGGAAAATTGCAACCTATCCAGCGCTGCGTCAACGTGATCACGTCATCATTGCCTTTAACCCGCAAGTTAAATCTGAGCCAACTTACCTACGTATTCACTCGGAATGCTTTACAGGTGATGTTCTCGGTTCGCAGAGATGTGATTGTGGCGAGCAGCTTAAGGCTGCAATGGATCTGATTGTAGAAAAGGGATCGGGATACATCATCTATTTAAGAAACCACGAAGGTCGCGGCATTGGTTTAGCTGAAAAAATCAAGGCCTATCAATTACAAGATCGAGGCATGGACACTGTGGAGGCAAATATTGCACTAGGGCATCAAGTTGATGCACGCGAGTGGAGTGATGCTGTAGAAATTCTCTCAGAGTTAGGAATACAGAGTGTTGTGCTCATGACCAATAACCCTGAAAAGATTCAAGCGCTAAGTGATGCTGGAATCGAATCCATGATCTTGTCGTTACCAATTGTGGCAAATGAGTTCAATCAAAAGTATTTAGATACGAAAGCAACAAAACTCGGACACCTAAGGTCAGGAGAATAAGATGTCAGGAAATTCACCATCGATCGATCTTCCACAATTGCCGAAGGCTCGCGTGGCGATCATCTCTTCAAGTTGGCATTTAGATGTTTGTGATGATCTCATCGCAGGAGCTCAGCGCGCACTCACGGCTGCTGCAATCAAGGATGTAGAAGTTATCTACGTTCCAGGTTCATTCGAGATTCCATTGGCTTCGCAGATTGCATTTGAAAAAGGATATGACGCTGTCATTGCTGTCGGATTAGTTCTCAAGGGCGAAACACCCCACTTTGATTACGTCTGCCAAGGAGTCACACAAGGCGTCATAGATGTCTCTCTAAAGTTCAGCGCACCTATTGGCTTCGGCGTTTTGATGTGCAACACCCTGGATCAAGCCATTGCTCGCAGTGGACGTCCAGAAAGCATTGAAGATAAGGGTTACGACAGCGCTGTAGCTGCGATTAAATTATTGGAATTAAAATTAAAATAATTTAAAGCGTCAGAGTGACTTTGTTTAGACCCTTGGGCGCATCAGGATTGAGCCCCTTTGCAACTGCAAGCTGATTTGCGAGTAGCTGAAGAACTGTTGAATCGAGAATGCATGAGTAACTCTCGTTGGCAATGGAAGATCCACCAAGAAAAGTCTCTCCATCGGCACGGTACTCAGCGGAACCAATCCAGAAAACACTCTTCGTAATCGCGCGGACCCGATCAACAGTCGGTGCGATTACTGAATAGTCCTGCCCTGTAGGAGCTAGGAAGATGACTGAGGAACTCTCTCTGAGAGCTGCGATCGGTCCATGGAGATACTCTGCAGTTGAATTTGCAGGAACATTGATTAAGGAAGTCTCTTTAATCTTGAGAGATAGTTCTAAAGCATTGGCAAGGGAATAGCCGCGCCCCAAGACAACGATGTCGTCAGCATGGTGAAGTGCGGTTGCCTTCTGAATTCTCAGATCTGAATCTTCAATAACTCGCGCTGCTTCCTCACCCAACGCAGCAACGGGAGTCTCTCGAAGCATTGCATCCACCAAGAGCTGTGCGTGCAAGAGTTCTGATGAATAGCTCTTTGTCGCAGCAACAGCTAATTCAGGGCCAACTCCAAGATCAATGTGATGGTGAGCTAATTTTGCAAGTGGACTGTTCGCATCATTTGTCATTGCAACGAAGTAGGCACCGCTTTCGATTGCCGTGCGTGCGAATTCAACAAGGTCAGTGGACTTGCCACTCTGGCTCATGCCGATCAATAAGTTATTGCGCATAGCGATAGGTGATTTGTAAATCGATGTTGTAGAAGGAGAGGCATCTGCCACAAGAATTCCAAGCTTTACCTCGATGAGATACTTTAGGAATAGTGAAGCGTTTCCGGAAGTTCCACGCCCGAGTACCTGCACCGTCGCGAAATCTTTCGATCTCAGGATTGCTGCGATCTCATCTATCGCTTTCATACGAGCCATGGAATCGATGATCACCCGCGGAAATTCGTGAATTTCGCCATACATCGTTGTCTTTATACTCAGGCTCATAATTGCTTATTCTACTTTGCCCAGAGGCGCATGACCATCGCCCTCTGATTATTGGCTAGTATTAGGCGAAATTATTGGGGGTTAGATTTCGATGAGCTTGTCTAAAGATGCTAATTGGTGGAGACAGGCGGCGATCTATCAGATTTACCCACGCAGCTTTAAGGATTCTAATGGCGATGGAATCGGCGATCTCAAAGGCATCACTTCTCAAGTCCCATACTTAAAATCTCTATCACTGGATGCAGTCTGGCTCAGCCCTTTCTACCCATCTGCTCTTGCAGATGGTGGATACGACGTTGATGATTATCGAAATGTTGATCCAAAACTTGGAACACTCGAAGATTTTGATGAGATGTTGCAAGCTCTCCACGAAGCAGGAATTCGCGTCTTTGTAGATATCGTTCCTAATCACTCTTCTAATCTTCATCAGTGGTTTATCGATGCACTTAACTCTGAGCCTGGATCACCAGAACGTGCACGTTATATTTTCCGTGACGGTAAAGGCAAGAACGGAGAGCTACCTCCATCAGATTGGCCTTCCCACTTTGCACCATCTGCATGGACGCGCATTAATGAAAAAGATGGAAAGCCGGGACAGTGGTATTGCCATCTCTTCGCGCCAGAGCAACCTGATCTCAACTGGGATAACCCGGAGGTCGAAGCAGATTTCATTAAGACCCTTCGTTTCTGGGCAGATCGTGGCGTTGATGGCTTCCGTGTAGACGTTGCGCACGCAATGAAGAAAGATCTCTCAGAACCACTTCGTAGCCAACCAACACTTGGATATGAAAATCCTCAATTGGATGGCAAGGGCGTTCTCTTTGATCGCACCGAACTCTTTGAGGTTTACAAAGAATGGCGCAAAGTATTTAACGAATATGACCCACCACGTGTTGCTGTGGCAGAGGCAAATGTTCCGATCGAGCGCATGCCTCTATATGCCAGCGAGAAGACACTTGGCCAAGCATTTAACTTCGCCTTTCTTGACGCCAAGTTCGATCCTTCGGATTACCGAGACACTGTCAAGAAATCACTTGAGATTGCTGACAAAAATCACTCTTCATCTACTTGGGTGCTTTCAAATCACGACAAGATTCGCCATGCGACGCGTTACGGATTACATCCAATTGTGGACGAGAAGAAGTGGCTCCTTGCAGATGGCACCACGCATCCTTTAGATCGTGAAGCTGGAACACGTGCAGCTTTGGCTGCGACGATGTTTATCTTGGCACTACCTGGTTGCACCTATATGTATCAAGGTGAAGAACTTGGCCTTCATGAAGTTACAGATATTCCACATGATCAGATTCAAGATCCAGCCTACGTAGGCAATCTTTACTCTGAAAAGGGTCGAGATGGTTGTCGCGTTCCTTTGCCATGGGCTGCATCCGGAACTTCATATGGATTTGGAAATGGCGGTTCGCACCTTCCGCAACCAACGTGGTTTGCAGATGTAAATGTTGCGACGCAAGATGGAGTGGCCGGATCGCCACTTGAGATTTATCGCAAAGCTCTGGCGTTACGTAAAGAATTGCAAGGCGAAGAGCTACTGATGTGGCATGAAACCAAGAACAAAGAAGTTCTTCACTTCTCACGCCCAGGCGGTTGGAATTGCATGATCAATTTCCGAGGATACGGACATAAGTTTGAGGCCAAGGAAATTCTTCACTCTTCCGCGCCTGTCGCTGACCTCACGCTCAAAGCGGGAACTACGGTCT
>Ga0315909_10008541_pt1 | contig 11212 bp, 15 predicted proteins | sample LakEriMetagenome_11_FD_203527 | JGI IMG/M metagenome (GOLD analysis project Ga0315909, IMG submission 203527) | Freshwater fungal communities from buoy surface, Lake Erie, Ohio, United States - Buoy 2 MA125 | ecosystem: Environmental > Aquatic > Freshwater > Lake | place: USA: Lake Erie, Ohio...
TAAATACATTCTGTTAATAACTGCAAACTTTTTAACGATTATTTAATTAACATTTGATTGTTAACAACAAAAAAACCCTCCGAAGAGGGCTTAAACACTATGACCTAACAAAAAACTCTATGAAGTCTCAAAGTTATAATTTATTTCGCAACCTATCTTTTATATATTGAGAATATATCTTTTGATTTATAGTATAAGGCTTTTTACATTCTTTGCATTTCATATTGTGGCGAATCGTACCTATAGCCGTAGTATAAGTTTTTCTGAGCTGAATATTAGAAGATGCGCACTCAGGGCAACAATATTTCTCTTCGTATTTAAGAGCAGCGTAATTAACTTTAGGCTTTTCGTACTTATTCATAACATTAAATACTTTTTCCAAAATAGCTACATCTTGTAAACAGTATTTTACCATATGGTTTAAAGCCTCTTGGTCTTTATCTAATACTATCTTTTTCCATAAATCTAAACCACCAGTATCCATCTTTTCACCGACACCTAAAAATTTGGCTATATAATCCAACTTATTAGAATTGAAATTAAACAGCTTTTTAGCCGTTTTAAGCGTGTCGATAGATTGGTATGATGGGAACATATCAAGACCGTATTTTAAGCACCTTGTACGAAGCCATTTTACGTCAAATCTATCTCCGTTATGAGCTACTATCTCGTCGGCTTTGTTTAACTCCTTAATAAAAGCAGAAAGCAGCCCTTTATCCGACTGCTTTTTATCCCATGTTAAACTGTGAATCTCATCCTTTCCTTCCCACTTCCAACATACACAAATAATAGCTCGCTCATGTAGTATCTGTTCGGGTGTTATAGTTTGGTTGTATCCACTTCGCCAAAAGAAACCAATGTTAAATGAGGTCTCAATATCAAAAAAGAGTCTCTTACGCATTCTTTCTCTTATAAGGTACGTATGTAGTCTTTCCGCCTTTCTTTATCATTCTTAAAGCCTGTTTACGGTTACGACCTTTTCTGTATGATATATGAAACCAGTCCGCCTTTTCCTTTGTTCCTCCTTCAAATATCGCCTGATCATATTCAACATTATCTAAAATCCACTCAAACAACTCTCTGTCATGCAAATCTAAATCCATAGCTTCAGCCATGCAATGCTGCGAACTGGATGCGCCACCGATTCTCCTATTTAATGCTGCACTTCTAAAGCCTGAGTTTATTCGTATAGGTCTGCCAACATAAGCACGTATAGGCTCAAATACATTTTGACATAACAATATAGCTCTTTGAATTTCAAATTCATTCATAAAATTAGGGATGCCATGATTTATGGCTGTTTCACTGCGTTCAAATTCCGCACGTGTTACGTGTTTAGATAAATTCATAGGTTACTGTTTGGTAAGTTACTCTTTGGTAAGTTGGCTTAGTGTTGCTGTAGTTGTTCCTATTACAACTAAATATGTCGCTCCTGTAGCTATTGCTGTTGGTAAGCTAATAGGTGAGCTAAGTAAAGCACCACCTATAACTCCTGCAATGATCCCAACTTTTTGCACTTTCTTCCAGAACTCAGGAGTTTTTGCTTTCCATCTTTCTTTTAATCCTTCCATAGTTTTCTTCTTTCGGTAGTATTGCGTAAATATATTCTTTTTTTATATTATGATTTATAGATGAAGATTGTAATTTATCCTCTAAACAGTCATACAACCGCATTTCTACGGCTGCATATTTTTCCTCAATATTATTCAAACGCCCATTAAGCCAAAACAAAGCAGATGCCAAAAGCACCGAAATACCGTTCTTTTTAGTAGCTTCTACTATTGCTATGGCAGTCATCACTTATGCGCTTTGTATTTCTTCTACTAATTGATCAATCAATGCAACATCCAACTCTGAATAATCAACTCTGAAAGACCCATCTATTGCGCTGTAACTTCCATATATATCTTTTATAATAGTTACATTTTGATAGTCAGTACCTGCCGTATTGCCTTCAGGTTTCAAAGCATAAACCATATCAACCACAGCTTGTGCGGAAGGACAGTCTTCTATAGGTACTTTTTTATTCTCTGTATCTGTAATTACTTGAATCTCTCCGTAACCAAATATGTGTAGTGTATTGTACATTTTATTTTAATTAAGCGTAAATAACCTCTGTAGTTTCTATAGTAGCAGTCCATTGAATATTAGTTGCTGCTGCACCCGTTACTTGTACTCTAAGACCTCCATTAGTTGTATCTGCTGCTAATGTTGGTGTACCCCAAGCAGGAGTATTCTGTATCAAAGTAACGTTAGAAACGTTCAATGTAGTAGCTGCTGCATTTGCTCCCCTTACAATAAATCCGTCTATATCCCAAACAGCTGCGTTCACACTGCCTGATTGTTTGCCTACAATAGTTCCTTTAAATCTGTATGCAGATTGATTAGATAGAATTACTTGGTTAAGTGTTCCTGCTGCGTTTGAATCACTTGTAAGTGTGGTTGCTGTGTTTCCAGTTGTTCTTTCTCTTAATATGAATTTAGAGGCTTGAGAATCACCTTGAGTTGCTTCAACACCTGCAGAATGAGCTTGCCTTCCTATTATACCAAAAGTATGTGAGTTTGTTCCAGTAGCAACAGAATGATTTCCACTTGCAATGTTTCCAGCACCTATAGCTAAAGAATAGTTTCCACTTGCAGTTGCACCTCCAGAAGCAAAAGATGATTCCCCTGATGCGGTTGTTGCCCCATATTGATAACCCCCGATAGAAACTGAACTTAATCCAGTAGCATCACATCTTGAACCTGATGAAAAACTTTGGTTTCCTGATGCAGTTGTCCATCTTCCTATTGCTACTGATTCACTCGTTGCAACTGCACCAGTTCCTCCAAGACCAATAGCTATAGTGTTACTTCCTGATGCTCTGGCATTTTCCCCTAAAACAATGGAGCTTGCACCGCTTGCCACTTGATTAGCTGCTGATCTTTTAGTGGACAAATCTAACGCATTTGCTCCTCTTTTATCACCTCCTGCTGCAGTATTGTCAGGAATGTCAGCAAGTATTGCTCCAGTTCCTTTAGGCACGATAGCGAAGTCAGCATTCGTTGTACCAGCTACAGGAGTCAAAGAGTTGACAGCTACCGTTGCGTTTGGTGCTGCTGTAGTTTCTGCCTCAGTGAATTCTGTTAGACCGCCAGCTGCAGGTGTAGCGTAAGTACCATCACCACGTAAAAATGTAGTGGTATTGCCTGGTAATTTTGGTGCAAATCCGTGTTTTGTTGTGCTTACGTCGTTTGTAGTGATGTCGGTAGTAGTAAGGTTGGCGTCAGTAACCAATGCTTTGATATTTGCACCTGTTACTCTTTTACTTACATAAGAACCACCGCCTGCGCTTTCCGAAATAGCTACTAAATCCGTGTCTGCTATCGTTGCACCTTTTGCCGTTAATTCTGAAAACTTCTTTTCTGCCATCTTTTCATTTTTTATCTTTCAGGGATTGTATCACCCCAATATGAATAATCGTACATTTCGCCCCATCCGTTATCTGCAAATGTTGGGGATTGAGTTAGTAAGAACTCATTTATTTCTGTTTCAAATAATTCAAGAGCAGATTCATCTATAAAGTTGTCTCCGTCTTCACTTGCTTTACCCCATCCAATTAAGTTACTTACTGCTGCTCCCCAGCCTATCTCGTTTGGCATCTTCTTTTTGCTTTTGTAAGTATAACTTTAACTTTGTTATATTGTTGTCTTTCGGTTTGTACTTCTTCATAGTTTATTTATTTACAAAATCCACCCTATAAAGTTATTGTCCGTTCTTGGGTACATATCTCCATTAGAATTTGAGTTGTACTCAGGAAATAAATTCATATTAAAACTCATATAATCAACAAAACGTTGTGTATAGTGTTGAGCTATCTGTCTCTGTTTTTCAATTAAAAAATCAACTTCTACTTTATCTACTGTAGTAGAGTTTTCTGATTCGTGTTTATATACACCTTTATTCGCTATTGTATAAGCTGCAAAAGGCAAATACTCAACCATTGCCCAATGTATAAGCATAGGCTTAACATAGTTTGTAAGCAAAGAAAGATAGTTACCGCTTAAAGTACTCGCTACAATATCAGCTTTAATTCTATTCAATAGATCAGTTCCTAAGATAGACTGAACGTGTACATCCTGAGCAATCTTTACAAACTGAATGAATTTATCTGTATCAACGTTACCGTTTACCGCAGTAAACTTAACTATGTCTGTTCTCGTTATTAATAAAGCCTCTGCCATTATTTTCCGTAATTAGGGTGATGCCCGTTATTAGGCATATCAATAGGTGCTACTTTGCTTTGTGCGTTTCCTGTAGGTCTTGGTTGGTATGATTTAGGTATTGAACTAACCTCATTTGAAGAGCTTAAAGATTTATCTTCAACATATTTTCCATCCTTTTTCTTTAGTTTATAAAGAACCTCTTTCCAATAGTGTGAGCAATTAACGCCACCTTTGAATTTAAACAAGTCGTATGCTTGTCCTTTATGTCCTAACTCTTTATTAACTCCTGCTCTACTTGCTTTGTCAATGTCTTCTAAACGATAAACCACACCGCTTGCAGTACGAGCCATCATTTTCTTACAGAAGTCTCTTGAATTAGGTTTGCTATAACGCTCTGAATATTCGTAACGAACCTTGTATACTGACTTATCTAAGTTTGATTCTCTACTCGGCTCTGATTTAATTACAGAAGCAAGTTTCGCCAATACGCTTTTCTTTGGGTTTAACGCATTATTTACCCACTCCTCAGTACTTATGTTGTCCGCTTTTACTTCACGCTCTGTAACACGCTCCCATTCGTCTCCTAATACTTCACCCTCAAGGTCGTTTAATAGTACGTCAAGTTCTTCGTCTGTAGCTTCTCCGTGTTTAGATAGTTCTGTACCTGTTTGCTCAATTACTTGTTCTTGCGTTTGCGCATTCTCAAGATCATTAAATTCAAGTGGTTTAAGAGTTCTAAAGAATAAGTTAAGACTAACTCCATTATATGATAAAACTTTATCAATAGCATCTAATATTACTTCTTGCTTAGGTCTAATAACTAAGTTGTCAAATAGAATAAATGAGTTTTGTAACTCGTCTGCGTTTGAACTAAAGCCGTTTGTTGAAGCAATACCAAAGAGAAGCGGTGAAGTAACGTTATGAGATAGCATGATCTTACGCATACACTCTTCGCTTAACTGATTGTAAAGGTCAGGCGCATCGTTAACAGGCATAGCATCTACCGTAGTCTTGCTTTCAGAGTTGTTATTAAATGCTACGATTACTTTATGTCCGTCTGTTCCTGAAAGTTGGCTTAAAACCTTGCTTTTAATGATGTCTTGCTCTTCAGGTGTAGGAACTCCGTTATTAAAGTTGACTACAATACGACCACTAAAACCACGCTGAACCTCATTGATAAGATAGTTAGAAATCTCTTCTTCTAAAACTGCGTAAGGGATACCTCCTTGATAGTCTACGTAGCTAAAGTATTTCATCCCTACAGAGTAAGGCTGAACTATTAGTATTTCTACTTTCTCTTTTCCAAATCCAAAAGCAGGTATTCTTTCAGGTGTATAATTACGTGTATCTTCCCAGTTATTAGAGTAGTAGTAAGCCTCTATCTCTCCATCTTTATTACACTTTTCGGGTGCTAATAAATGCACAGGAATGTGATAAAGTTTCTGTACTTTCTTTCTATCAGCTGTGTAATGTACTTGAAATGCTGCTTGTCCTAACATCTCAAAGTCTAATACTACCTTACGCAAATCTTCTGCGCTAACCATAGCTTTCATCTGAGCATACTCGTTAGGCTTCTTGTTTGCATCCGTAGCACTCAACCCTTTTCCGTAGATTAGGCGTGAGATGTTGTTTATAATAGCGTTGTTTGTAGTAGAGTTTTTGTAACGCTCCATAAGGAAAGTATAGTAAGAATTATTCTCACCATACGTCACCCATTCGTGTTTTTTGCTTTCTTCTACTACAGGCGGTTCGTATTGCGCCAGTTTAAGTACGTGTATATTACTCATAAAGTATAAAGTCGTTATTTGACGTATTCACTATATATTGACCATTGTTTACGCTGAATGTAGGTATAGATTGATTAGTACAAAATACCTTATCCTTAAAAACAACGTCCGTGTTTTGCTTAAGTGTTAGTGTGTAGTAATGATTTTGCTTTAAAGAAAAAGTAGCTGTGATCGTATTGTAATACTGACCTATAACATTTGTAGTAATAGTTACGTTTGTTGTAACGCCCGTCTGCTCGTCTGTTATCTGCAAAGTATTATAAGTATCCTGACGAGGGATAAAAGAAAAACTTTGTGCCGTACCTACTTCTTGTAAGATAATCATACTATATTAACTACACTTATCCATAATTGTTTTGAAAAAGAAAAGGGAGACCGAAGCCTCCCCAATCTAAACACTATGAAAGAAACACTATGAAGTGACAATAGAAGCTGAAGAAAGAACTGTAACAAGTCCTGCCTCAGTTGAACAATTCAAGAAATTAGCTGGGATATTCTCTTGACCTACAAAAGTAAGTGTGTAACCATTCATGTCACCAGCTGCCGTTCCGTTAGAAATAACGCCAGTAGTCAAGTCCATTCCACGCTCAAGACCAGCGAGGAAGTATTGACCTGCACGAGTTCTTACTACGATGTGAGGACGTCCGTAACTCAAAAGTTTAATTAGCTTGTGTTTAACTGCACTTTGTTGTTTAAGACTTACGGTCAAAGTTTGCTCAACAAAGGTAGTACCATTATCACGGCTTGAAGTAATTGTTTGCTCGAAGCTATTAGCTCCTTTCAAATCAAACTTATAAACAGTAGCAACACTATTGATATCGTCTATTTGATCCGTGTTAGTTCCGTTATAAGTAATATCATTAGCTGTATAATCACCATAATTGATTAGGTAGATAGCGTCAAGCCCTCCGATGCTGCTTTTGCATGGTTCAGCAAAACCATTTGAAATATCGCATGACATAATTTTAAGGTTTAAATGTTATAAAAAAGGGAGGGAGAAAAACCGCCCTCCCCGTTGATTAAGTCAGTTAATATTAATTAGCACCGTTAGTGATTCCGTAAGTAACGATATCTTCTGCAAATCCGTACTTAGCATCAGCTGTAAAGCGCATGATTACTCGGAAATTCTGAGAACCATCAATCGGGCGCATATCGATAACACGTGCTTCGTTCATCTCATTTAGCAAACCAGTTGCAAAGTGAAGGTTAGAAGTTGGTGTAGCGATAGCTGTGTTAGCAGCAAGACCGTTAGCCATGAATACTGGAATACCATCAAAGAATACATCTCCAAGAACTTGGTTAGTACCCTTGTTGTCGTATCCGTTAGCACCTACACCAGCAGCAGCAAATCCACCCAAAGCACGAACGTACGCTTTATAGATGTTTTGAGAAACATAAAGTTTCAAATCTTCTGCACCATAAAGACGAGCAGGGATAGCGTCAACGATCAAGCCAAGTTGAGCAACAACGTTTCCAGCTGTTACACCACCACCAACAGCTGCAATTTCTTGAGCAGATGGCAAAGCAGCATCAGCAGCAATTTGTGTAGCGATACCATCGAACTGACCTGCAGTAGCGTTAGCACCAACCCAAATTGTACTCTCCATAGAAGAAGCTACCTTCTCAGCAACGTGTGCTAAAATGAAATCTTCAAATGATTTAGGGATTGAGTTGTACGCTGAATAACCCATCTCAGCAGCTTGCCAGTTAGCAGCCAAAGTCAAAGCGCAAAGCTGTAGGTTAACTTGGAACTCCTCAGGAGCCAATACACGCTCAGTAAGAGTAACCGTAGTGGAATCAGAGAAATCACAAGAAGCATTCGCAATAACGTTTCCTGTAGAAACTCTTTGAATTACTTGCTTGAATTTTACGTTAGGGTGAATAGTAAGTCCACCTTTTTCTAATGTTGGAGCAGACAAAAGAGCTGCTGCAATGTACTTACCTGCAAATTCGCCAGCATAAGTACTTCCTGAAATTGTTAATGACATTTTTTTATGTTTTTTTATTAATTACTTAATTTATCTAAAATTCTATCCATAGTAGACATACCACGTTTTTGAGAGAATTTAATCATCTCCTTTGGTGTTTTATTCTCTGGGTTAAATACAATTGGTTTCACTTCCTCAAGCTCAACCTTATCAGTAGCTTCTTCAACAGCAACCTCTGCAATAGGATCAACTTTTGAAAATGTTTCAAGTTTAGCTTTCAATTCCTCATTCTCTGCTTTCAATGCTTCCATCTCAGAAAAGAAAGTTTCTTTAATTATTGATTCAACCGTCTTTTTTGGAGTAGCTACTTCAGCTTCTGCCATTACTTCTTCTTCTGCAACTGGTGCTTCAACTTCGATTTCAACTTCAGGAGCTTCTTCTTCTTTTTCTTTGATTTCAGAAATGATACCTTCTACTGCAACAACAAGAACACGACCATCTTCTAATTCGTACTCGCCTACAGGCAAAGGAATTTTTTGTTCGTCTTCTGTTACGATAACTACCGCCATTTCAGGATCAAAAGAATCCGCTTCGATTACAGTCATTCCGTCAGCAAGTTTCATTTGCTCAAGTTTAACTTCCATTCCAAGAAGTTGCTTAATTTGGTTTAGAACGTTTGATTTCATATTTAAACTTTTCTATTTAACTTATTCGTGTTTTGTTTGTTGTATTTTTATCCAATATTCCGAGGAACTATATTGTATGTGATACTGTCATTACTTTGTACTAATGATCCTACTCCCTGCGCTTGTAGCGTTCCATCACAACACTTGGGATTATATTTACCGTCATCACATAGACAACCTCTTCTACCGCCTTTCGGTGAAGTTTTACTTGGTGTTTTTTCTTTTTTTGATTTCATAATCTTATTATTAATTTGTATAATATATTAATCATTATCCGTCTTTTTAGTGCTTAATGGCTAATATATTAGTCACTATTTGCCTTGTCCTCTGTCAAGTTTTTTGTACATTTTACTTGACTTTAATTTACTTGTCTTTCGGCATCTATTATAATCTTTTTAATTGCTTCAAGTAGAATTTCGTCTTCCGTCTTTTCATCAATAAGGCTCATTTCGTATTTGTCTGCAAAGTAACCTTCTATAGAAAAGCCTTTAACCTTACCCTCTTTAACGTCGCCCCACACCTCATCGTTATTAACCTTCATAGAGATCATCCAGGTACCTACTGGTAGATCAAAACCATATAATCGGGATTTATCCGATTTCTCGTCTTCAATTATCCAACTCTCCACAACGCTTAGACCTTCTAACTTGTCTTTGTGTTCGTAGGTAGCGTTATTCTGATTTGAACGCATTAAAAATAATTCAGATGCTTTGCGTACCGTTTGCTCACTAAAGAAAATGTAATACTCTTCTTTTTTTTCGTTTACTCGGTAAATCTGTTTGTTAGGAACTAATGCAGCACCCATTAATATACGTTTCTCTTCGTCTATCTTTTTGAGTTCTATTTCGTGTTTATTTAGTGCTATAAAGTTTTCCTCTATTGCTGGATTCTTAACGACTGATACGGCATCTATACCGCTCATTTCGTCTTTCTCGTCTATGATTAATTCTATAATTCTCATGTCCTATTAACTTAATGTTTATCCAAACGTTGCATAATTAACTCTATTCCTATCTAAAGACTGAGCTGTAGTTACCTCACCACTCACAACATACGCTTGTATTGGTTGGTTGCCCAAGCCTGCCAATGGATTAGTAGCTTGTGCATTTCCTACCACGTTTAAGTTGGGTGTAATTACGTTTGCAGCAACAGCTCCAGAAGAACCAGCCCCACCACTTGCAGGGGGTTGTTCACCTCCGCCAGCGTCGAATGATGTTTTCTTAATGGCTGCAATTTGTAACGCTCCCATAACACCAGCTGCAACTCCAAAAGGAATACCAGTAGGAATACCTCCACCATTACGAACCGACTGAACGACGTTTGATGCTGTATCTATTATTGTTTGAACAATTCTTAATTTCTTATCTCGCTCAAACATTTTTTTCTTTATAGCCTCTTCTTCTTTACTTCCTCTTTTTACGTTTTTCAATCGTTCGTTATCTTGAACGTTTAATAGGTTGGCTAATGATCCCATTGCATTACCAAATGTCTGAGCATATTTTAATACAAGATCAATTCTTTGTTGATTTATTTGTTTTGATTTATCAAGATATTTTTTTTCAATTTCTATTTTATCCTGATTGTTTTTTTCTGTAGCTAATTTTGTAGCATTTTGATACTCTTCATCAGTTAATAATTTATTATCATAAGCATTTTGAAGATCAACTAATTCTTTTTGATATGTGTCTTCTCGTTCTTGAATTTCTCTTGTTTTATCATCACTAATATATTTAGTGCGTAAATCCATACGAGCTTTTTCTTCATTCCAAGCCGCTTCATCAGCAGACTTCATATCTGCTATTTGTTTAGCTTCTAATGCTTTCTTTGCTGCTTCTAATTTTGCTTTTTCTTCTAATTCAAGTTTAGCATATTTTGAATTAATATCAGATATTGTTTTTTGTTTAGCTTCTTCTAAAATAGCTGTATCTTGCTTGTTTTTTATAGCAAGTTTTATTAATTCATCATATTTATTAGTAGCATCATTTAACTCTCTTTGTTGCTGTGTTAGTAAAGAATTTTGATACTCTTTTTCTGCATCTTTAATTTTCTTTAAAGATTCTTCACGAGCTTTTTGCTGTTCTTTTTGTTTTTCTAAATATTCCTTGTGTCTTTCTTTAGCTGCATCAGCTGCCTCTTTTGCATCTGCTGCCTCTTGACGAGCAAGCATTTTTCGCTGTTTATTCAGCTTAATACCAGTCATGGCGTTTTCAGTCTCGGCTTCATTAAGGGCTATAGTTGCATCCCTTATTTCTTGCTTCATCTTTTTCTCTGCTTGACCTCCTAACGCTTTCGCTTTTTTCTCTAAAATATCAAGATCAACCTTAGCTGTTCTAACTTTTTCAGCCGCGCTTGCCTTTTCAGCCTTTGTTACTTCTTCAAGTGCTTTCTTCTTCTCTTTTATGCTCGCCGTTTCATCAGTTAATATTTCTCTTGATTGTACAAGTAATTTATTAATTTCTGACTCTCTTACGGCTTGTTCTTTCTTTGCTTTATTATTTGCCTGTTGTTGTTTTTCTAATCCTCTAACTATTGCAAAGGTAGTGCCGTTTACAGCATTTGTTAATTGATCAAATGAACCTGATGCTTCTTCATTCGCCTTTTTCAT
>Ga0315909_10008544_pt1 | contig 11209 bp, 8 predicted proteins | sample LakEriMetagenome_11_FD_203527 | JGI IMG/M metagenome (GOLD analysis project Ga0315909, IMG submission 203527) | Freshwater fungal communities from buoy surface, Lake Erie, Ohio, United States - Buoy 2 MA125 | ecosystem: Environmental > Aquatic > Freshwater > Lake | place: USA: Lake Erie, Ohio...
ATCCAGCGTTCTTGTTGGTGACGATGCCTGTTTCGTGATTAAGAATGACTTCAGACACTGAGCCCACATCGGTGGCCACAACAGGCTTACCTGCCAATTGGGCTTCGATCAAAGCCACAGGCATTCCTTCATTTTCACTGGTTGAAAAGATGATGTCGGATGCGCCAAATAGGTCTGCGGCCTCTGCCCAGCCAATGACGCTGACATTTGATGGAGCTGCAGCCTTAACTTGTTCCAATAGATCTCCGCCGCCGGCCATCACAAAGTGGGTATCAGGCAGAGCATCTGCAACTTCCAAGGCACGCATCGGATTCTTAACCCCAGTCACACGTGCGATCCAGCCAACGATCGGAGCACTGTTGTTTTCAAGATTTAAGTTTTTTAGAGCTTGTGCTTTAGGTGTCACATTTACTGGAACAACACCTGGTGGAATATTTACAAACTGGGCACGGTGGCCGATCTTTTGTTCAAGCAATTCATCGGCAACTCTGCGGCCAACGGTTACTAGCCTGGCCGAACTTTTGGCAAACTTTCTTTCTAGCTCAACAATAATCTTTGACTTAAAACCAGAAAATTCGGGATCATCAAGCAGGTGACCATGAAAAGTATGAATAACTGGAACTGATTGCTTTTTCATCCGGATTACATAGCCAGCTTTAAAGGTATGCGTGTGAATAATGTCTGGTTTAATTTCAGCAATAATCTTGTCTAATTGCTTGTGAGCCAAATGATCTTTGATGGGTCTAATGGATCTACCCATTGCGGGAACGCGGATTAAATCAATTGATTGCGCCGATGGATCTTCAACTTCAGCGCCTTGTACAAAACCAGTTGCTACAAAGGTTTCAATGCCGTGCTTTGGCAATTCAGTAGCAAGTTGGGTTATGTAGCGCGCAGTACCGCCAACATTTAGGCGCGCGATTACATGTAAAACTCGCATTGTTAGTTTGCTTCGTATGCGGCAACAACTTCGGTTGGGTTGCCGATCATCTTTACGTGGCCGTTTTCTAGCCAAACCGCCTTTGTTGCAAGTTCTAAAACTGCGCGCATATCGTGTGAAACCAAGACAACAGCAGCACCGCTTGTGATTAATTCATGCATACGGGCCTTTGATTTTTCTTGAAAATCAGCATCTCCAACAGACAAGACCTCATCAACCAAAAGTACTTCCGCTTGCTCATCAGTGGCTGTGGCAAAAGCTAGGCGGGCAACCATTCCTGAAGAAAATGTGCGTAGAGGAAAATCCATGTGGTCTGAAACCCCGGCCCAATCACCAATGGCAGGTGTGCGTTCTTTAACTCGCTTCACATCGCGACCCATCAGCGCTGAATAGAAAAGAACATTTTCAGCACCAGTCATTTCAGGGTGAAAGCCTGCACCTAGCTCGATCATCGGTGCGATCTTTCCATCAACCTTTGATGTGCCTTTAGTTGGAGGCAGAACACCTGCCAAAACTTTAAGTAGAGTTGATTTGCCTGCACCGTTTCGACCAAGGATGGCTACTACTTCGCCCTTTTCAACGGTAAAGGAAATATCTTGCAGAGCAACATAATCAACGACGCGAGCCTTGCCTTTAATCGCATCACGGAACAATTCTTTAAGTGAACCTGATTTGTTCATCAGCACGCGGTAGGTGACATTTACATTTTTTAGTTCGATGACAGCCATTAGAGCATCGCCACCGTTCTTGGCCAGTACTTCTTGAATACATAAGTACCGATAGCCATCGAAATCAAGCTTGTTGAGAGCATGTAGCCCCAGTCAAAGAGTGTGACCGTTGAGTTGTTAGAAAATGCCCAACGGAAAACATCAAGGTAACTGGTAAGTGGGTTGTAAGAAATTATCGTTTGCAGTCTTTCGCTCAAAATCGTAATTGGGTAAAACACAGGGGTGAAGTACATAAGAATCATCAGAAAGACATTGACGATGTTGCGTGCGTCATCAAAGCGGATGTACATAATGGATAGCGTTAAGCCGATTCCTGCGGTTAGCAGGGCCAGACAAAATCCTACAACTAGAAGGAGTGGCATGGTCCAGGCAACTGATTGCCCCGAAATAAGACAGACAATTGTTAAAGGGATCATGCCGATGAAGAAATTAACCAGGCCAGCAAGTGCCGTTGAGATCGGAAAAACTTGTGGCGGCACATAAATCTTTGTTAACACAGGTCCATTGCTTGCGATCGATTCAGCAGAAACGGTTACTCCCTGGCTAAAAAATGTCATCAGCAGGATTCCCGCCATTAAATAAGGCGCGTATTGCTGGGTTCCTGGCAGGCGGGATGCGAATACAAATGAGAAGACGACCCACAAAACAAAGCTTGTAAGCATTGGGTTAAGCAAGGTCCAACCGATGCCGATAACGCTGCGCTTGTAGCGAAGGGTTAGTTCGCGTCCTACAAGAAGGCGAATCAGTTGGGCGTACTTCATGATGGGTTAAGGGTATCGGTGGATTAAGTGGTACACCCCGGTTGCGCTCACCTAGTTCTCAGAGTTCTGCGGTGTAATTGAGACATGACGCAGTCGACCCGCATTTATAAGCATTCAGCGGCAGGGACTGATTGGGCGGCGCTGGCTGTGGGTGCTGGGTTGGGGCTGACCTTGGCGTTGCAAGCGACGACGCTGCGCAGCGGGGATTTCAAGGACTTTTATTCAGTGGTTGTGACGGTTAGCCGTTTGGCAGCGTTGGTGGGCACGTATCTATCTGTGGTTGGAATCTTCTTGGTGGCACGTATTCCGGTTGTGGAACGCGGAGTTGGCCATGATCGATTGGTGACCTGGCACAGAAAGCTGGGGCCGTGGTCTTTGTATTTAATTGGGGCCCATGTGTTTTTGATTGTGTTGGGTTTTGCGGGGCAAGATCAGATTCCTTTATATAAAGAGATGTGGCAGTTCTTAACTTTGTATGACTGGATGTGGTTTGCGCTGGCTGGATTTGTCTTGATGGTGATGGCGGGTGTGACCTCATATAAAAAGGCGCGGGCCAAGATGAGTTATGAGACGTGGTGGTTGGTTCACATTCTGACTTATGCCGCCGTTGCTGCATCGTTCATGCACCAGATAGTTAATGGATCGATGTTTATTGATCATCCATTAAATAAGGCGTATTGGATTGGTTTGTATGTGGTGATGGCGTTATCGATTGGGTACTGGCGATTCTGGGTTCCTATTTGGCGATCACTGAAAGTTAACTTGCGAGTTGAAAAAGTTGTTGTCGAAGGACCTGGTGTGATCTCGGTGATTATGAAGGGGCGCAACTTAGATCGTTTGGCGGCGCAAGGCGGGCAGTTCTTTGGGTGGCGGTTTTTAACTAAAGGACATGCGTTGATGTCGCATCCTTATTCTTTGTCGGCAGCTCCTACGAAAAATCATTTGCGAATTACGGTTAAAGATTTGGGAGACCATTCAAGGTCGTTAGCGTTCTTGCGTCCGGGGACTCGTGTATTTGTAGAAGGTCCTTACGGGGCCTTTACTGCGGGGCGTTCAACAAGGCCGCATGTGGTGTTAATTGGTGGCGGTGTGGGAATTACTCCGGTGCGTGCGTTGATGGATGAATTCAATGGCGGTGCACAAATTGATGTAATTTTTAGAGCATCGCGCGAAGAAGATTTAGTTCTAAAGGCCGAGATGGATTATTTGGCTAACAACAGTGGTGGTTCGATGCGGATTCATTACTTGGTGGGATCACGCAAAAACCATCCGATGGATGCGCGGTCGCTAAAGATGATTGCGCCGAATATTGCCGATAGCGATATCTATATTTGTGGACCAGAGCCTTTGGTTTCTGCGGTGCGCAAGGCGGCCGAAGATCTTGGTGTGCCGAAGAACCGTTTCCATGATGAAGCTTTTGCTTTCCACAGTGAATAATTAGCGCCAGATACTCTGCGGCGGCGTTGCGGTGGTTCACAGAAACCTTTCAGGTTGGTGGGCTTCTATAAGCCTGTTGAACCATTCGAGGGGTCCAGCGAAGTGAGGATATGAGATGAAGCGGGCGCTATTGATCGCAGGAGGCACTGTGGGGGGCCTCGGTGCGGTGTTGGCAATTACTCCGCCTCAGTTGGGAACTACTAGCGCGATTAACATCGCCGGTGGGCCTGTAACGGGGCCGGGAGCAACATCAAGTGCGTCTGCTTCATCATCATCTTCTGCGAGTGCAAGTGCGAGTGCGACGGCTGCTGCAACAAAGAGTGCCAAGCCAGTTGCAACCAAGAGTTCCGGGACGAACGAGGTGGCTGCGCCAACTGCGACAACTGCAGCAACTACTGCACCTGCTACTACAGCACCTGCGACGAATTCAAAAACAAGTATTAACGGCACATTTACCGGGCCATCAATTAACGTGAACTACGGAAATGTTCAAGTAAAGATCACTGTTGTTAATGGTCGCATTACTGACGCCGTTGCAGTTAAAGCTCCAAGTGGAAAAAATGATCGCTACACAAATATGGCGGTGCCGATTTTGAAGGCGCAGACATTGGCGGCGCAGAGTGCAAATATTCAAGGTGCATCCGGTGCGTCATATACAAGTTACGGTTGGTATACATCGCTGCAGGGAGCGCTCGCTCAAGCTGGTTTGTAAGGCCGCGAGTACAGTGAGCGCGTGAATCATCTGCGTAAACAGTTTCCGGTGTGGGGAACGATTGTGGATGTGGATTGTTATTCGCAATCTGTCGGTGGTGCGGATTTAGATCGCGCTATGGAAACAGTTATTGAATTTTGCGAAAATGTGGATCGGGATTTTTCTACCTATAAAGATGGTTCGTGGGTTTCGCGATTGCGTCGGGGCGAAGTTGCGATTGGCGATTGTCCAGATGATGTGTGGGCTGTGTGGGATTTGTGTTTGGTTGCCAAAGATTTAAGTGATGGGGCCTTTGATCCGTGGGCAGTTGCTGGTGGCTTTGATCCATCGGGATTAGTAAAGGGTTGGGCGGCAGATGTTGCTGCCGATATTTTGGTTGCAGCTGGTGTGGGGCATGTGCAAGTAAATGCTGCCGGTGACCTTGCGTTGCGTGGTGGTTGGTTTGATACCGCAGCCGGTGTTGTGAAGCCATGGTCGATTGGTGTTGTAAATCCAGATAACCGCAGCGAAATAGTGCAGGTGTATGAAATTACTGATGGTGCGATTGCTTCTTCTGGAACATATGAACGCGGCGCACACATTCATGATCCACTCAATGGCTTGATTGCAATTGGGGCAAAGTCAGCAACTGTTGTTGGACCTGAAGGTTGGCTGTGTGATGCGATGGCAACGGCTGTCATGGTGGGTGGTCAGGATTCGGCAAAATGGTTTGGCCAGCCAGAACTTGCTGGGTATCAAGTCTTTGCGGTGAATCGACATGAGCAAAGTGCGTGGAGCATCTAGGGTGGGCCATGTGAAAAACAAGCTTGCCGCCTTTGTAGCCATTGTTATTGGCTTAGTTTCCTTTGGGTTGGCACCTGCGTACGCATTAGATGAGCGTGTTATCGATGTTGTCGAGGTTACCTGGAACGGTGCACCAGCACTTCGCGGTGATTCAAAAGTTGTTGCTGAAGTAATTGATAAAGAAGTAAATGCCGAGTGGAAAAAGTACACAACCATGGTTGGCGATGATGGCAGTCGGACAGTGTCCTTTAAAACTGGCCAAGTTTTAGCTACGCCAATTACTTTGGTATCCAAGATGGCGTGCACAGGCTTTGCTGCTTCTAGCTTTATGAACTCAATTCGCCCTGAAGCATATAAGCGTTTAGGAATAACCGATTTTTCAAATAGATATTTAGTTGTTTTATCTCCTCGCGCTGGGTGTGTGTGGTCGGGCCGAGCGCAAATGGGTGGGCCAAAAAGTAAAAGCGGCACAATCATTTTGCATGACAGCGAATCTTCATTTGTTATTGCTCACGAATTAGGCCACACCTTTGGTTTGGGGCACTCGAACTTCTTACGTTGTGATGACAAATCAAGCGATGGTCCATGGGGAACTAACTGCAAGGGCGTTGAATACGGCGGAACAATTGATGTGATGGGAAATGTTGATACAACTTCCCCATTAAGCACCTATCACCAATGGCGCATGGGTTTGCTTGATGATTCACAAGTAAAACAGGTGTGGCAGTCAGAGACCGTAACCCTTGCCCCTAGTGATTTTTCAAAAGGAATTAAAGCGATCTTTATTCGTGACGGAAAAGCTGGCTACTGGATCGAATACCGTCGAAAGACCGATGGGGTTGCATATAAGCCAGGCCTTGCGGTGTATCGATTAGATCCACCACCTGTGTCATCGATTGTTTCGCCAAACCCTGAAGATGGCGCTGCATCTGAATTCCCATCAGTGCTGGGTACTGACTTTTGGATGCTCAATCTTGATAACTACACCTACAGCACATCATCTTCCTTAAGCGGATCGATGACCGGGCTTAGTGCAAAGTTCTTCTCTGGCAATGTTTCCTTAAGCGCGGTTCCATCTGAAACCAGCGCGGTAGTAACAATTACTAAGAAGGCAGATACAACGCCTCCTCCGGTGCCTAATGTGCTTCCTGTTGATCAATGGCGATCACCAAGCATGGTGATCCTTGGACCAGGTGGTGAAGATGCAGACACTGCAATCGTTGGTTTTGAAGGCCAGTTCGACGGCAAAGTTCAAGAGTTAAAAGCATCTGATGTCGAAGGTTGGATGCCAACATATTTGTCACCATTTGTTGCACCAAAGACTTTTTACTTGCGTGATTTGCCTGAAGGTAGCTACAACTTTGCAATGCGCGCAATTGACATTGTCGGCAACAAGAGCGATTGGTCGCCTACCCAAAAGGTTGTCATCGATCGCGCACATCCGGTTGTCACTAATGACTTTGTTTTAGCTGGCGTTGCTGCGGGTGAAGTATCGCTGCAATGGAAGGGTGCAACTGATGCGGGCAGCGGAATCTGTCAAGCAAATGTTGTTGATGAAGATGGTTTGATTTTGGCTTCTAGCTCAGCAAAGAACGCACCAGTTTTGAAGGTGCCAGCTGGCGCAAAACTAGTTGGAACTGCACAAGTTTTTGATTGCATCGGCAACGGTTTAACTGGTGACATCAGTATTGCAAATACTGTTGTTGCGGCAGATAAGAGTTCTAAGACTGGTCGCTGGAGTTCTGCTGCTGCCACCTATGGCGCAGGTGCTATTCGATGTGTTGGCAAATGCACCGCGTCGTTAACTGTTTCTGGCAAGAACGATGTTTTGGTGGGAACAGGTGCGGCAACAGTTTCAATTGCTAACCGAACCGTTGCCACGATTGCAGATAGCAAGGTTGCCAAGCTTCGTATTGGTGCATCAGTTGATGTTGGCGCAGCTAAGCGAGTTGTGCGCGTCAGCGGATCTAACTTTGTATTAATAGGCCTTTCATCGGTCACAACAATTCTTGGGTCGCTAGAAGAAGTTGATCGCGCTCCGGCAATTAGTGATCCATCATTAGTTGATTCCAAGCAGGTCGCTTTGGCCAAGCTAGGTTTCCGCGCCGAAGATTTCAGCCAAGAATGGACTGTTTTGCCGATGGCTAACGGAACAACTTTGCTGGATCCAACACTTGATCTATGTAGCGGAAAGTTTGAATCAGAAAAAGATCGCGTTGAACGCCGCCAGGTTATGGCGACAAAGGTTGGCTCAACATTTTCATTCTTATCAACTGAAGTTGTTAAGTATTCATCCGCCGCTGCAGCAAGTGCTGCCCAAAAAGAATTAGTAAAGGTTTTGGCTCAATGCCAAGTGGACAAGGGTTACAAAGATTCAACAGGAACCTTGGTTCCATATGACTTTAAGAAGTTGCCTGCTGTTCCAACCGGTGTTGTCTCTGAAGGCAATCGCGTATTTGTTCATGCAGTAATTGATAGCGGCCTTCGTGCGCGCACCTTGCTTGGTTTCTACCAATTCAGTGGCGATACCTTTACGGGGCTTTATGTACTAAATGCTGATGGCTTTAGTGACGCGCAAGTTGCTAAGTGGCTGAAGGTCGCAGCAACAATGGGCCAGCGCTTGCAGGGCAAAGCCGCTTAATTGTCTGTAATTCCAGTTAGCGACTAGTCAGCCCCTTACCAACTACTTACATTTTTTCCCTGGATCATGGATCCTTGATTCATGACGGGCAAGAAATTCATCGCGATCTCGATTTTCTCCCTGCTTGTAATTCTTGGAAATCACACTGTTGCTTCTGCGGCAGTAAAGGCCGGACAAAGCTGTAGCAAATCAGGAGTAACTTCAACGTATAAAGGCGTGAAATACACCTGTATTAAATCTGGAAAGAAATTTGTGTGGAACAAAGGTGTAAAGGTTGTGCCTGTTGCTAAACCAACTCCTGCGCCTACAGCAACACCAGAAGAAACTCCTACACCTTCGCCTTCTGCAACACCTACTCCGATACCAACTCCTACGCCCACAATCACACCACTACAGCGTTGGGATCAGTCAGATAAGTTAGATGAATTACTGTCGGTGTTTGCAGAACGAACTAAAGGAATTGGAAACTTTCAACCAGAGACAATTTTTGAATTTGGTAAAGGAACCAATCAGGAATACAAAGACCTCATAACTTCGGGAATTACCGCAGCGGCAAAATTTTGGTCTGCAGATATAAAGGTACCCATAAAATTTCCTGTTATTTATGCTGGCGTTGAAGATAAAAATTGGTTTCTAAGCCGGATTGCTTTTTATGGACATTCTTCTCCGATGTATTTGGAAAACCTTGAACGACGACTTGCAATGGAAGGCGATCAAGCAAATCTAGCTGGACTTTCCTCTACTAATGGAACCTTCTTAATGCAGTTCTTGCGAGGACCTGGTAGAACAACAATCTATCCAGGAGAATATGGAACAAGCCCTCACGAATATTCTCACGCAGCTCAAGCTTACTTTTTAAAAGGGCAGATGGATGCCATGCCATGTTGGGCAATAGAAGGTGGCGCAAATGTTTACTCTTCATTGATCCTGGGTACGTTTATGAAGGGAACCAATGCCGATGAATACATCACTAGAAACTCTTCAATTCGTGATTCACAACTTGGCGAATACAACCTTTGGAATGCAACGCCAGATCAATTACTCACCTGGGTTAAATTAACGGAGAAGACGAACTCAAATGAATGTACTTTCCCTGGCAGGCTTGGATATTCACTGGGGTTACTCTTTTATGAGCAATTGCTTGGAAAGTATGGGCAGGACAAAGCAATCACTTGGATGCAGAGTTCTCCAACAAAGGGCTGGCAAAGTGCTTTTGAATCTGTTTATGGATTGAAAATCGATGATTGGTACAAGACCGAGGCCATCCCTTATCTCATGAGCGAGATCAAGAAGATTCGGCGTGATTGGCCACCTACGCCGGGTTCAACGCCACGGCCAACCCCAACACCAACTCCTTCAGCTACTCCGATTGCACCGGTAGTTACCGTTCAAGGCAAAGCTATGAGCGAAATGATGAAGTCGCTTGCTCCAACAAAGGGCCCAGAATTCTTTAAATACCATTATTCACCTCGAGCTGACAAAGCTATTATTGAATTTATTGAAACAGATCTACGCCGTTCCATTGATTACTGGCGAAATTATTTAAAACCAAGCGGTTTGTTTAATGTTTTTTATGGAACTCAAGATGATCTTGATTGGATGATCGAAGCCTGGAAACCTTATGGACATGATTCCCGTGGTGGATTTGCAAATGATTTACGTGGCCGAATTGTCCGAGAAGGAAACAATTTAAATGCAGGAGCTGTCCCAAGTGAGAGCGGCTCAAGTCATTTGTCAATTTTACGGCATACTTCACTAAAAATAAATTTTGGTGATTATTCGTTTATCACACATGAATCAATTCATGTAGTTCAACAAAGTGTTTCGAATTCCAACACTTCGAAGTTTCCTTGTTGGCTTCGTGAAGGTAGCGCCAATCTTTTTGGGGCATATCTCGCAAAGGAATTTCATGGTGCAGATTATGAGCGAATGAAGCGAGATCAAATGTATGCCTACACGTGGGGTGCTAGTGGCATAGATGTGGCAGCTTTTACAGCTACTGAATGGCTAAAGCACTTGAAAGATTTGGAAGGAAATTTCAGCGGAGGCTGCGACTATGTAAATAGATTCGCATACGGAAGTGGTTTATTGCTCTCAGAATTACTAGTCGCCGACTATGGCGTTGCGCCAATGGTCGAATTCTGGCGATCCTTTAGTGACAAGACTTTACGTGAAAGCTTTGCCGCTATTTATAAGACCGATTTAGACAAGTGGTACCAGGAAAAAGCTATTCCATATCTAATGTCGGAATACTCCCGGATCAAGCGCTAAGAGCGTTGAGCTTTTCTACTTCATCGCTGCTTAGTTCAACAACCTGAATGATTTCTTCAAGCTGCGCAACCGTGCGAGCAGATGCAATTGGTGCGCTGACCGTTGGTTGGGCACGAAGCCAACCCAGTGCGATTGCACCTAATGGTGCGTTGTGAGCCATAGCGATTTCATCCATGGCAGCAAGAACCGCGTAATTTTTATCGGTGGCGTATTCGCGAGCACCGGCTGCGCGCTTTGAATCAACTTCGGTAATTCCTGGACGATATTTACCGGTTAAGAAACCGCGAGCGATTCCGTAAAAAGGAATGTTTGAAATACCAAGATCGGACACACACCCAGCCATTTCAGTTTCGTAAGTTTTGCGATCGACAAGGTTGTAAAGATCTTGCACCGCGATGTAGGCAGGAATGTTGTTGTCCTGGCTGTACTTAACTGATTCACGCAGACGAGCTGGTGTGAAATTTGATGCCGCGATGTAGCGCACCTTGCCTTCGGCAATTAATTGCGCATATGCGCCAAGGGTTTCTTCTAGTGAAACAGTTTCATCATCAGCATGGCTGTAATACAAATCGATGTAATCAGTTTGCAAACGGTTTAGTGATTCTTCACAAGCTGCAAATATATTCTCTGCTGACAATCCTGGGCGACGATCCATCTTTGAAACTTTGGTTGCGATCACCATCTCTGCTCGGTTTCCGCGAGATTTCATCCACGATCCGATGATGGCTTCAGACTCTCCGCCGACATGGCCTTCAACCCACTGGTTATACATATCTGCGGTGTCGATGAAGTTTCCACCGTGGCTGCGATAGGCATCCATAACTAGGTGGGATTCGGCTTCAGTGGCATTGCCGCCGAAGATATTGCTGCCTAGGCACAATTCGTGAACGACAAGGTCGGATTCTGGGATAGTGATCATGGCTTCAGATTAAGGCA
>Ga0315909_10008547_pt1 | contig 11207 bp, 16 predicted proteins | sample LakEriMetagenome_11_FD_203527 | JGI IMG/M metagenome (GOLD analysis project Ga0315909, IMG submission 203527) | Freshwater fungal communities from buoy surface, Lake Erie, Ohio, United States - Buoy 2 MA125 | ecosystem: Environmental > Aquatic > Freshwater > Lake | place: USA: Lake Erie, Ohio...
TATTGTGAAAAGGCATTTCTTGTTATTCCGCAAAGATGGGTAGAAAATGATAAAATACAACACTTTATAAAACACAGGGGCTGTTCTTATAAAATACTTGGAAGCTTTGATTTCTTAAATGCAGAAAGGCAAGCAAGGGCAAAAATTGATGTAATAGAATTTAATTTTACAGTGCAGAAAGATTCACCGTATTTATTTGATAAATCAAAAGTGAGTGTAGCATCCGATCCTTTTGATGATTTTTTAAAGAAGGAATTTAAGTTCACAGAGCCACAAATTCCACAAGAAGACTTTAAAAGAGAGGAAGTGTTGGAAAGTGAACTTGAGGTCGCAGGCAACCCCATTGAGGCTTATGTGAACGCATACCAAAAGGAATTAATGTCTATGCAAAAAACTTATTACACACTAGGGGAGTTATATCAAGAAAATTCTAAAATTTTCAAAGAATTAAAAATTGATATTGATATAATCACCGCAACACTTCGGGAAAAAATAAAAGCACTTCGGATTTCATATTGGAAACTCTTTATAAATAAGTTTGATAAAATTAATGAACGCCTAACTGCACACTCAAGGAAATGCTTATTTTCAAGTCTTCGTGAAAATGAAAAGCTAGATTTCAGTGTAAGTAATTGTTATGCAATAGCAATATATGCAATTGAAAATGCCAACAAATATTTTGACAAACAAATTGTAGAGATTTTTGAAAAATTGTCTAATAGCGAAAGCATAAGAAATTATAAATCAAATCAAAAGGTTTATAATGAAGATGACTGGAGGTATAAACAAGAAAAGCCAACGCACTACACACTTGATAAAAGAATTGTTTTTAAGGGTTGTTGTCATTGGTACGCAAAGGATTATGTCAACGATGATGACATATTGGAGGATTTAATGGTAATTGCAAATAATCTTGGCTTTAAATTTCGATGGAGCAATGAGACTATTTATTTACGAGCAAACAAAATGAAAAATGAAGTTTATTTGAATCCAAGCGGTGAAGACGGTAAATTGCACGACAAAGATTTATTCCTTGAATATCGTTGTTTCAAAAATGGCAATATTCACTTGCGACTCAACCAAGAATTTATGAAAGCTTTCAATATTGAAGTTGCAAGATTAAAGGGCTGGATTCACAACAAAGAAGATATTGTAAATGAATTTGATGCAGAGCTTGGAATTGCAAAGGAAGATTGTGATAAATTTTATAAAACGGTTTATAAAATTGAAACACTACCAAGCCAATTCTTAATTAGACCTCTCGCATAACCTTGACATTAATAAACACGAGAATATCAATAAACTTTTTTCCTGCGATGCAATTATTCCAACAGGATTAAAAACGGCAATATTCATACGAACATTAATAAGTATTGAAGTAATATTTTCCTCGTTTTTGCAATGTCAAGGAAAAGTTGAGGATATGTTGTTTTTCGAAAAATTACAAAATTTTTCTTGACAAACGCTATTTTTTGATATAGATAAAGTTATCTTTATATATATCAAGAGAAAAATAAAATTGTTTCCTTGATATTTTATTTGCAACTCATCATTTATTATTATAAATAATTGATTACTTATGAACAACGGATTCATAGCAACACCTTCGCAGGTGGCAAATGTTATTTTGACATTATGCGATAACAGACGGGAATATAAACTAAACGCGTTAAAGCTTGTGAAATTGGTATATTTTGTTTATGCTTGGTATTTAGCATACGAAGACGAGAATTTATTTGGCGAACCAATCGTGGTCGGTGTAAAAGGTCCAATTATACAGTCCCTTAACGGTGAATTTAGCCAATATGGCGATGACTACATTCCGGAGAACGTGTTCGCGAGTACATACAATATTGAAACCGGAAAAGATGATGGAAAGCTTGATGTTGATAATCAAGACAAGAAAATTCAGACAACGCTTGGTATAATAGAGGAGGTAATTACGTATTACAAAGACAAAACTGGCACACAACTAAGTAACATTACGCACGAAGAGAGTGCACCGTGGACACTAAGTAGTGGCGTTCAAATGTCAGTAATTGATAAGGCATTAATTAAAGACCGAGCAAAAAGTAAGTTGAAAGAACTAGGTTATCTTGACTAATGGCTAAGATATTCAAACCAACGGATACCGCTGCACAGAAACTGCAACAGCCACGCAACAAAAAAGACAGACAAAATGAAAAAGAAGAGGTTGGCCATCTATTTTATTCACTTATGTACAACGTCTTTGTTAATCCGAAGCGCTCTATTGAGCTGAATTAATAACTTGACTTTTCACGCACAGTGTTTTATTGATTTTATGCCGAGGGGGGCGATACCCTCGGTATTAATCGCCTAATTTATTCACAGACTATATGTCAACTCAAATTCAAACCCCACAAATTAAAATAACACAAAAAGCTGAAATAAATGAAATCTTTCAAGATGTTTATGATGCAAGAACACAACAACGCTTTTTCAAACAGTTTCGCATTACAAAGCACGGTATGGCGTTTTTGATAAAACATAGGAACGAGTTTGAGGTATAAATAAGAAAAACATAAATTTTTCTTAAAATAATCCTTGACATTCAAAAAATACCAACTATAACTACATAACAAAGGAAAAACAATGAAAGGTTATAACATTAAAATTTATCCAAACAAGGAACAACAAATCTTGTTAGATAAAAATTTTGGTGCAGTGAGATGGACATATAATCAAATGATTGTTGTGAACCAAAAGCGTTATCATAGAACTGGCAAGGGGCTTTCAGGTTATGATATGCAAAGTTATTTGCCAAAACTCAAAAAACAATACAAGTGGCTTGCAGCAGTTAATTCACAAAGTTTGCAGATTGCTTGCCAACAACTTGACAAAGCGTATACAAGGTTTTTTAAAAAACAAGGTGGCTACCCAAAATTTAAAAAGAAAAATAGCAAAAATTCATTTTCTTGTATTACAAATTGTCAATTACTTGAAAAGCATATAAAACTTCCAAAACTTGGTTTAATTAAATTTCGTGGTGGCACAAAACCGCAAGGCATTCCAAAAACATTTACGATTTCAAAAGACGCAACTGGTTATTACGCAAGTATTATTTTTGACAATGGCAAGCAAGAAGTTCAAATGCAAGAAATTAACAATGTGATTGGTATTGATGTTGGTATAAAAGACTTTGCAACACTATCAAATGGCGTTGTAATACCAAACCAAAAATTCCTATTACAGTCTCAAAAAAAGTTGAAAAAACTTCAACAGAAATTTGCAAGGCAGGAAAAAACAAGTAAAAAAAGACAACAAACTAAAATCTTAATTGCAAGATTGCATAAAAAAATTGCAAATCAACGCAAAGATTTTAATCACAAAATTTCAAGAGCAGTGGTTAATATGTGTGAAAACCAAACACATATTGCAACTGAAAACCTGAATATTCAAGGAATGATGGCAAACCATAAACTTGCAAAATCTATTGCAGATGTGGCTTGGTCTCAATTTTTGAACTTTCTTCAATACAAGTCCATAGAGGTTGGCAAATATGTTTTAAAAGTTGGTACATTTTTTCCCAGCTCAAAAATATGTTCCTCGTGTGGCGTTGTAAATAAAAGCTTAACATTAGCAATGCGTGTGTGGACTTGTAAAGAGTGTGGAGTAATACATTCGCGCGATTTTAATGCAAGCAAGAATATTGCAATGGAAAGCATAAGAAATTGGTGTAGTAAGCACCAAGGTGGAGAGAAAATTAATCTTGAAATGGTATTGCAAAATATCAAATCAAGTAGTCTCGTTGAAGCTGATAAGTTATACCTTAAAGTATGACATTACGAAAAAACTATTTTTCAAATATGCAAGAAATCAAAAAAGACCCAAGGAATTACCGAAGACACACCGAAGCGGGAAATGATTTAATTTCACAGTCTCTTAATGAACTTGGTGCAGGGCGTTCAATAGCAATAGACAATGAAAACAATATAATTGCGGGAAACCAAACATTCACCGAAGCACGAAAACTTGGAATGCCGATTCGCATAATTGAAACCGATGGAAGTGAATTAATAGCAGTGAAAAGAATAGACCTTGGAACTCAAGACGTGAAAAGAAAACAGTTGGCAGTTATTGACAACAAGGCAACGGATTTAAGTGAGTTTGACATCGAATTAATAGAACAAGACTGGGAAGACCTTCAAATGGAGGATTTTGACCTTGATATTGAGGGTTTTAATGGTTCACTCGCAGAAGAAGAGCAAGATGATTTAAGAGACGAAGCAACAACTTCAAAGATAACATTTGAGTTTGACCCTGAAATGTGTGTGTCAATTTTAAGCAGAATGGAAGAGTTCCGTAAATCGGAAGAACTTAAAACAAAGGAGCAGGTTCTTTTGAGAATGTTTGAACTTTGTGGACTCTAAAAGTGGCAGAATTACAAGTAAAGCTAAACAAGACTTTGACAACGCGGGAAGTTTTGATGTTGTTGATTAAGGGGGGAGACAAAGCCCGATTTACACAAATGAAGGGTGGGGACAAGCAAACGCCCCGCAAAAATTACAAACAATGATTTTATAAAAATGGTAAAATAAAGAAATTATATTTTTAAGCGGATATAAAAATAAAGAAATTATATTTTCCCCTTGACATTTACCAACCCACCCTTAAACTAAATTCCAACAGTGGTTATTCTTCCCCACTTGTTGCATTCCGTTTTTAAGTTGTTTTAAGTGTTACTGGTTTTGAATTGGTAGCACTTCCCTTAAGGGGCGGTAAGGTTGACTTTTAAAATAGTGGCGTTCTTATTAAATAAACTTTCTAATCAAAATGGCACAGTCGCAAAATAAAAACCTGCATAAGGCAAAGAAGGAAAAGAACGATGAGTTCTATACTCAACTTTGCGACATTGAAAACGAATTAAAACATTATAAAGACCATTTTAGAGGCAAAACGGTTCTTTGTAATTGCGATTTACCGCATAGCAACTTTATTAAATATTTTGAAGATAACTTTCAAGAACTTGGTTTGAAAAAACTTTTACACAGTGGTTATGATAAAGAAAACAACACAGGAGACTTCCGCTCCGCAGAGTGCATTGAACTTTTAAAACAGGCGGATATTGTTGTAACGAACCCACCGTTTTCGCTTTTTCGGGAATATGTTAGCCAACTTGTGGAATATGATAAGAAGTTTCTAATAATCGGCAATCAAAATTCAATCACATACAAGGAGATTTTCAAGCTTATCAAGGAAGATAAGTTGTGGCTTGGTGTTAGTATTCACAGTGGTGATAGAGAGTTTATGGTTCCACAAGATTACCCACTAACGGCATCTGGTAATAGAGTTGATGAATTTGGAAATAAATATATTAGAGTAAAAGGTATTAGTTGGTTCACAAATCTTGACCACAACAAAAGGCACGAAGACTTAATTTTATACAAAAAATACACAGCGGAGGAATTTCCACATTACGATAACTACGATGCCATAAACATCGACAAAACCAAAGATATTCCACTGGACTGGGCAGGTGCAATGGGCGTGCCAATTACATTTTTGCATAAATACAACCCCGAGCAGTTTGAGATTGTGGATATCAATCCACATTTTTTTACTATTATAGAACAAGGATTGCCAAAGCCAAAACAACTAACACTAACAGGGCAAAAAGACCCATACGCAAGAATTATAATCAAAAACAAAAGAATATGAAAATAGAATTGAAAGAAATTACGGTTGAAGAGTTGACGAATGGTTATTTAACATATCTAAAATCCAATTCGTAATAAAATAGCTTGACTTTGTGATTTTATTACGATTCTATTACGAAATGACCAATTCTATTACGATTTTAACAATTCTATTACGAAATATGCAAGAAAAGGTAAATAAAATATACAACGGCGTAAAAAGTGCGTCTGCAAGCATAAGCAATATTTCTGCAAGCACAGGGGTAAAACAAGATATTCAAGGAAAATTATTTTAAAAATATGGGTGTTTGCAAGTCTAAAACAAATATCAAACTTTTGTTAGGTAGTCGAACTCAAAAAGACGATGAATTTTATACACCTTACCAAGCTGTTGAAGCAATAATAAGTGAATACAAAGAAGATTTAGTTGGTAAAATTATTTATTGTAACTGCGACCACGAATGGAGCAACTTTGTAAAATATTTCAAAAACAATAAAGATGCTATTGGTTATAAGGAATTTTATCACACAGGGTTGACAGATGAATTTGTTTTTGGTGATTACAATGTTGGGGATTTTAGAAATGCAGATAGTGTTGAATTATTAAAAAAATGTGATGTTGTTATAACGAACCCACCGTTTAGCATTATTACACAATGGTATAATTTAGTAAAGAAGTATGATAAAAAATTTATTGTTTTAGCTCCAATCACTTTCGTTTCAAGGCGTGGAATTAGGAAGGATTTTATTGATAAACAATTTTTTATAAACGCTAAAAGTTCTCGTGAATGTGACCGTAATTTTAAAAGACCAGATGGCAGTTTTGCAGAAATAAAATGTTATCCGCATAGCAATATTAAAAAGATTGACTACAATTACCGTGACACAACACATAAAGTTTTTATGAAAGATTGTAATTATAAATATTATGATGGAACAAATATTTTGGCAATTGTAGACGGTGAAAGAATACCAATAGATTATAACGGTTTATTCACATTATCAATAAACCAATGTTGGCACTTTGATTTTAAAAAATACGATTTGATATGTTTTACTACCGATTACAAAGAAAAGCTTTTAATTGATGGTAAGGAACAGTTTGTTAGATTGTTATGCAAAAAAAACTCAAAATTTGAACCCAATGCAAAAGTTGAAACCAAAAAAGAACAAACACAAGGAAATTTATTTTAATATATGCCAAGGAAAGCAAAAGGCACAGAGCTAAACCAAGAACAGATACTTGAAATGCAAGCTCTTTTTGAGGGCAGTGATTATGGTAGTGTAAAAATTGCAGAAATAATCAATGAACGCCATAAGATTGCAATAACGGAAGGGGCTGTGAGACATTATGCAAAAAAAGAAGGCTGGGTGAAGGGAAAGAAAAAAGAATATTACAATGCGAAGAAAGTGGCTAAAATACAGGAATTAACAGCAAGGGCAAAACAAGATGACGAAGAATATAAACTTATAACAAAGATAAGTAAGCAAGCTGAAAAGGAAGGCGAAAAGATTGCACTACTTACGCTACAAAGCGAATCATTTAAAAAACAAATTGAACACGAATATGCGGAAATACTTTTATTACAAATGCAAAATGTGAAATCCACACTTGAAGCAACAAAAGGTGGAAAGATAACGGACACGGAGTTTGAGTATGTTGACACAATACAAGGCAAAACGGGGACAGTCTTAAGAAAAACAAAAACATTAACGATGAAAGACCACGGAATGGATTTAATTAAACTAGGTCAAGCACTTGGTTCTTTGCAAACACAACCAACCGCATTAATACAAAACAATAACAACCAAGCGAATAGTCAAGGGGGTGAAGGAATGAAAGACAATAAATTATACAGCACAGTTCAGGAAGACCCTGAATATCAAGAATTTGTTTTAAAACAAGCGGAAAAATTCAAAAAATCATAATGCAAAAAAAACATTTAACAGAGTTTTTTAAAAATAGTTTTAGCGGGTATTGCAAATATGCACAAAAAAGCATTGAGCCAACTTGGAATTATGATGAAAAATTCTACAAAAAAGTAATTGCAGATTTGACAGTGTTTTTGAGAGAAGATAGTAAAGAGGATTTGCTACTTGAAGAAGCCCCGCCACGAACTGGTAAGACTGAATTGACAACGCACCTTGGCTTGACTTGGCTATTGACAAAATATACAAATAAAAGATTTCTTGTATGTGCGGGTAACCAAAATTTAAAAAGAAAGTTGCGTAGGGGGATTTTGCGAATTATAAACTCACAATTTTATCAAGAGTATTTTAATCTTAAATGCGAGATTAATAACTCTACTGAAATGTTGATGTCAAACGGCAATCTTGTTTTTTTCACAACAACATCAAGTGCCGTTCCAACTGGGGAAGGTTTCCATTTTATGTTTTTTGAAGACTACTTAACAAAAACAATGATAGATTCACAGGCAAAACTTGAAAATGCTTACGACCAATTAGACGGCTTGCTTTCAAGGACGCAAGACGACCCACAAACAAAAATCATTATTAACAATCAAAGGCTTGCATTAAATGATTTAAGTGACCGCATTACATCATCTTATAATGAAATGGGCGTAAAATATCAAAGGCTAACATTCCCATATCAATTTGAAGAATACACGGAGTATCTATTGCCTAATAATGAAAAAATAAGTTTTACAGAGGGGGAGTTCCTTGTATCAAGATTTAATGAAGACAAAAAAAATAAGATTATAGCAAGAGTTGGAAGAAATATTTTTGAAACACAGTACCAACAAAAACCAAGTATTATAAGCGAAGGTGCATTATTTACAAGGGAAAACATTAAAAATGCAATTGAACATAGTGAACACGGCTTGTCAATTGAAGAAATAAGAAATATGCTTGACTATGTCGTTATTGGTGTTGATCCCGCCGTTTCAACTGGGGAATTAAGTGATAAAACTGGAATTGTTGTGTGTGGATATAGTGTACAACAAAAAATGTTTTATGTACTAGAAGACCAAACGGGAAAGCATACGCCACATCAATGGGCTTCCCAAGTAAGTTATTTGTATGATAAATGGAAAGCAAACTATGTTGTTGCCGAAGGAAACCAAGGTGGAAATTTAATTAAAGATAACCTTTTAAGTTTAGGCACTTCAATGTATATTGACACCGTACACGCAAGGTTTGGTAAAATAACAAGAGCAGAACCAATTGCAGCACTTTACCAACAAAATAAAGTTAAACATATACGATACTATGACTACAATAAAGAAAAAAGACAAAACCACCTTGACATTTTGGAACATCAAATGACAACATACTCTCCATTTTCAAAGCATATTAAAAGCCCTGATAATATGGACGCAATGGTTTGGGCAATGACAAAGCTCGTTCCTATGCAAAAAAGACCAATGCTTACGGTAAATGATAATTGGGAACGCCTTATTTTTTAGGGGATTTGTTATAGACTTTATATCCGTTCATACAACGCCTAGACTTAATATGTTTAAAGCCTAAGTTTTCAAGTGTGTTACATAAATAATCCCGTGCAATAGTTTCTATTTCATAATTTGAATATTTTTCAGCTACATACTTCATTAATGTTTTTGCAATTCCACAATTACGGTATCGTTTATCAACAAAAGTAAATTCTTTGCGAAGATATTCATATCCCCGTATTAGACATCTGCAAAGCCTATAATCTGAAAAAGCTATTGGTTTCTTTTTTTTAAAATAAATTAAAAATATCACATTATTTGGTATGCGGTGCATAATTTCCTTAGTTTCAACAATACATCTGAAATACATAGCAGATACAATTCTAGCTTGCTTTGGTGTTAAGTCGCCAAACTTTAATTCACGAATCATAATTAATTTTTTTTGTGTAATTAGGTATTTCACGCCTTACTTATAACTGGAAAATAGCTTTCCATATCTTTATCGTTTTTCACAATGTAAAATATAGCTTGACGAATAGCTGCTTGTTTTAAAAAAAATAGTGTTTTGTCGTCAATAGTCCCTTGAATTTCATATTCACTTTTCACTAACTCTATATTATCCCATATCTTACTTGTATTGTATGGAAATGGAACGCAATTTTTTGTTATGGTTTCTATGTGTTTCATATCATTTAATTAAATTCTTTTTGATTGCCTGAACTTCATTATATTCATTCAAACAGTCTCCAAATAGTTCGTGTGGTGTTTTTTCGTTCATAAATAGGTTTAGATAGCTTTCTTCAATTTTTGACGGTAAGCGAAATTCAAGCGATTTGTTATGTTTTAAGCGTGATAAAACCACTCTTTGAGTCGATTTATTGACATTATTTAATTGCATAAACAATTTCAATTTGTTTGCGTCCATATTGTTTTAATTACTTTGTTTTCAGTTTGTCTTGCTTTTGAATAACTTCTTTAAGTTTTTCAAGCGATATCATCGCTTGTTTGCAATAACTTCGCCTCAAAATAATTCGTTGAAATTCGCAATTAAAAATATGCCAAATAGCATTTAACCTGCCATTATCTCCCTTTCTCAACTCTTGATACACATATTTCATTCCCATATTGTTTTTTACAAGTTAAACCTAATATATATATTATATTTTAAAATGTCAATTAAAATTTTAAGAAATCGTAAAATAATTTGATAAAAAAGAAAAAAAATGATAAAAAACACGGGGGTAATACAAAAAATATTTAAGAAATCGTAAAAATAACTTGACTTTTGGAAATATTCAAATTCAAGTTATTCAAATTAATATCATATATATGAGCTCCAACCCAATAGGAATGACTGCGGAAAAGTTGCGTAATTTAAAACCTGCTCCACCGCCAGCTCCTCTAAGAAAAGGTAGTATTGAGGAGCAACTCGTTGAAACACAAAGATTTGTGATAAACTTTAATCCAAACATCGGAGACTTTTGGAAAGAAACAGAAACAATCTTAAACAAATATCGCATATACAAAGATGATGCAAAAGTTGAAGTTTCCAGCAATAACGATGTAACAACTTATTTATATAAAAATGGAAGTGCTACGCGTATGATAACATTTAAAAAGCAAGATAGGAAGCTTGAAGTATGTATAAAAGATATACAAAAAAATAATGGGAAAGCAATAATTGTGGGTTGCTTATGATAAAGTTGATAAAAAAAATATTTGATAATTCTAATGAACATAATTCAGGTATAGTAGGCACGCAAAGCACCTCTTGGTCACAAATGTGTAAATGTTGTTTTTGCCAGCCTATAAAATCCATAAGGCCACCTTCACATCCTCAGTTTCTACAAGCTTCTAAAAACTGTAAAAAAATTAATAAATAAAAATATGTCAGAGGGAATTAACACCTGAAACGCCTTTAATCAAAAAACCATTGCCAACTGATGGCATGGAGATAAAATTCACAATGTAATTAAAAATAAAATATATGAAACTTAAAGAATTTATTGCAAAAAGTTGTGAAGAATTTGCAATGATCAATACTTCAGAATGGTTATTACAAAGTGCTGCATACCGAAAGAATTGAAGAAAAAATTAATAACAATCTTATGATATTTACTACAATTACTACAATAAA
>Ga0315909_10008549_pt1 | contig 11206 bp, 11 predicted proteins | sample LakEriMetagenome_11_FD_203527 | JGI IMG/M metagenome (GOLD analysis project Ga0315909, IMG submission 203527) | Freshwater fungal communities from buoy surface, Lake Erie, Ohio, United States - Buoy 2 MA125 | ecosystem: Environmental > Aquatic > Freshwater > Lake | place: USA: Lake Erie, Ohio...
AGCGGCACAATGCCGTGGTAATCCAGCTCTTACCTGCGCCGCTAGTCGTACCCAAAACCATGACACACACGGCGGTCATTTGGCTGATGTCCTCAATTGACTCATTTGAATCAATGCATTTTCTAATGCATGCAGCGCCTCTGGATGTTGAGCGCTGAGTCTCCACCATCCCGGCAAGCCAAACGAAGTAACATCACGTAACTTGATGTCATGCGATCGCAACGCGTATGAATCCAGATTGACAGCGGGACTGGCACAGAAAAAATGGGTGTTACTTGGTTTGCATTGCCAGTCAAGTCGCTCCAGCAGATGACGTAAATCAGTCGTCCATTGCGACAGAATCTGGCGACTATCCCTTACCCAAGCTTGCGTCTGCGCCTGCACCCAGGAAAACAACATCGCCTGTCCATGGGCACCTAATGGCCACGATGGCGCTAACTGTTCGAGTTCAATGACATGCGACTGAGCATCCAACGGAGCAAGTGCATAGGCTGCACGAATACCTGTTAAGCCCAACGCCTTGTTAGGTGACCAAAGCTGCCATACATGTGTCGCACGTGCGCTGTCGAGTATGCTCATACCCTCAAGACGTAAAGGCTCGTAAGCACAATCAAGTACTACGGTGCAGGACGTTTGCGAACCTAACGCTAAAACAACCTTTTGCGATTCTGATTGTCCTAAAGGGTTCATCGGATCACAGAGCCATGCTAGTTGAGCCAACTCCACTCTATCCACTTGTTGCATGCCCCACGCGTTGGCAGCACGAGTGTAATCTTCATATGCGTAGCGCGGTATCCAGATTTTTTTTGCACCTTTACGCCATTTCCATGCCGTGATGCGCTGTATAAATTCGCTTGCACTCGCTGCGATGATTACACGCCAGGATGCTACTTTGTGATACTGAGCCAGTGCATCACGCAGCTCAGTGTAGAGAGGGTCAGGGTAACGCCCGGGCACTGCCTGATTTATCGTCTCTAATGACATAGGGCATGGACCGCATGCATTGGCATTACTGGAAAAATCCCAGCGCGGGATGCCTAATGCATCTGTTCCCCCATGTGTCAGCGACATAGTCACAGATGACTCGAAGACCATAAACCTATGCATGCACCTATCAGCATCAAAAGCACTATGACGTTTTTAGATTTGTTTAGTGCTAAGGCAATGTCTACTGAATTGGGTAAGCGGCCTTGTGGATTAAGTATATAAACTCCCGCTTTACCTAATTGTATATTTTGTACCAAAGCCATTGCGCCCATAGGCCAGCCGCTATTAGGTGAAGGGGTAAGGCAGGCATTTACGGCCAAGCGATGCCAGCGATAATCACCAACAGATACCATGATGAGTAAGGCCGTTATGCGTGCAGGAACCCATGACAATACATCATCAGCACGAGCGGCCCATTTGCCAGCCCACGTCCAATCTCTGCCATGACGTTCTCCTATATAGCCCCACATGGCATCGGCAGTATTGGCAAACCGATAAATTGCAGCACCCGGCAGACCTGCCACTGCAAACCAAAACAACGGAGCTACTACTGAATCGTTGAGATTTTCTGCCAGTGTAGAAATGGCGGCTTGGCGAATTTCAGATTCATCGAGATTATCAACGTTTCTACTGACTAGCCAGCTCACACGCTGGCGACCTGCATCAATAGACTCGCTGAGCGCCTGCTCAACTGCAATAACCTCATCACGTAACATTCGCCATGAGAGTAGCGTCTTGAGCACTGCGCCAAGCACAACTACATGTAACAAATACGGAAGCCAGCTAAAGACTATGGTTAAGCCGATTGCAACGACACAGACAAGTGCCGCGCCTATAAACCAACCACCCATCCCAGAATAGAATTCAACTGCGGGATGAGGTTTGGCTGAAACACTGCGTGACACTTTGAGACCAATAAGCTGTAAATACTTACCCATCCAAACGACCGGGTGTACTTGTCGTGGCGGCTCACCAAAAACCAAATCTATAGCCAATGCGCACAACACGGCACCCGCCGATATAGTGGCTAATAGATAAACAGGATCCGCCCATTGCACGCGTTTAATCCTCGATGCCACGTTGCGCTGGAATACCCGCGCTAAAGGCATGCTTAATCATCGTCATCTCAGTAACTGTATCGGCTAGCTCTATAATTTCGGAAGGACAACGACGACCTGTCAGGCACACATGAACATGACCAGGACGATGTGCAAACGTTTGCAAAACATCATCCAGAGGAAGCCAGCCGTAAATTAAGGGATACGTTATTTCATCTAGCACTACCAAGAAATGCTCGCCCTCCATTATTGTGGCTTTAGCGCGTAACCAACCATCACGAGCCAACTGGGCCGAATGCTCAAGGTCCTGACTTTTCCAGCTAAAGCCGTCACCCAAACCTTCGATAGGAATTCCAATTGTTTCAAACATACGATGCTCACCAAATCGCGCAGTAGGCACTTTCATAAATTGGTAAATTTTGACTTTCTTACCTCTACCATGCGCTCGCAATGCCAAACCAAACGCCGCAGTACTTTTTCCTTTGCCATCACCAGTGTTAACGATCAAAAGTCCTCGACGTTCACCTTCGGACTTGTCATACGGTTTATCAGTCGGTGGTGATTCAATTTCCATCGTCTTTTCCTCTCGAAATTAGATTTTCGGTAAAGCTACAAACTGATCTTCAAAAGCTCGAACTGCTATACGTTGGTCGAATACAGCTTCCAATGCGCGATGGGTAATGGCCTCTGTGCATAAACCCTGATGAACGACGCGTCCTTGCGCCATGACCACCATTTCATCCGCATGCAACGCAATAGAAATTTCGTGCAATACGCTGATCACAGTTTTTCCCTGACCTACAAGTTCACCTACAAGTGCAAGCCAATCAGCTTGATGGGGCGGATCCAGATTGGCTATCGGTTCATCCATCAAGAGTATGTCTGCCTCGACCGCGAGTGCGCGCGCTAAAAGCACCCGCTGACGCTCTCCACCACTGAGCTGACCCAGGGAGCGCTCTCGCCAGTCCCATGCATGCGTGGAGCGAAGTGCCTTTTCAACTGCTGCGCAATCTGCATCACTGGGAGCAGCTATCCATGATGACTGATACGGCAGACGACCCAGCATCACGACATCCCATATCCTAAGGTCATCTGATGAAGGCTCGTTTTGCCCTAACCAAGATAGTTTGCTCGCACGAATACGGTTAGGCCAGTCCATCAAATCACGTCCCGATAACTGCACACGACCTTGGTGAGGTAATAGACCGGCAAGACATTTGAGTAACGTAGATTTACCTGCTCCATTAGGACCCACGATACTTGTCCAACACCCATCAGCAAACATCACTGAAACATCATTGAGCGCCAGCGTTTTTTCAGTGCCCTGACCTAACATCACATGAAGTTTGTCGGCCAGTAAAGCGGGGGTAAGATTAAACGTCGTCATACCGAACCAACTCCACGAGCCGACCTGGCATGCATAAGCCACAACAAATAACCACCACCCAATACCGCCGTCAGCACGCCCACTGGTAATTCCTGAGGTGCGATCAAGCCTCGAGCTAAGATATCTGCAGCGAGCAAAAGTAACCCCCCTGCCAAGCTAGCCAGTAGCATCAAATTCGCTAGCGTCGTTTTAATTAAAGAACGTACTAAATGCGGAGCCGCAAGTCCTACAAAAGCGATTAAGCCTGTCTGGGCAACGGCTGTTCCCGTTGCTAAAGCCATCACCATAACTAAAGCCAACCGCATAGGGGCCACGGGTAAACCCAGAGTGAACGCCGTCGCATCACCTAAACTCAAGCCATCCAATACGCGTCCCAGCAGCCACACGGCCACACAGCAAATGCTCCACACGACGACCATCAACATAGCTGAAGTCCAGCCCACAAAGACCGTTGAACCCAGGATGAACGATTGCATCGCCTGTAATAGATCAGGAGAGAACAGCAACACCAGATGCGTCGCTGCGCCCAACACGACGCCCACAATTACACCGGACAAAAGTAAACGTAAGGTGTGACCCACACCGCGAGAAAGTAACAGGGTAAGAAAAACAGCCAGAATGGCACCCATAAACGCCGCACCGGTTAAACCCAGGCGCACCCAAAGATTGCTAGAAAATATGTTTACTGATAGTTCACTGCTCATCATGCTGGAGCTACCGAGCATGCTCGTGCCTCCACCCAAAACAACCAAGGCTATCGCAACACCCAGCGATGCACCCGATGCGCTACCTAATAAAAACGGGTCTGCCAATGGATTTCGAAAAAGACCTTGCGCTAATGCTCCTGCCAACCCAAGCAATGCACCTGCAGCCCAAGCACCTACTGTGCGAGGAAGACGAATCTCCCAAATTATCTGTCGGGCCATGGAAGCGTGATCGACAGACGTTACGGGACTCCACCAATACGTGTATATATTTTCTAATCCCGTGCTACCAACGCACAAACCTACAACAGCAAGCGCCAAGGTTCCTGTAATCAGGGTAAAAACAAGTAGTGCTGGGCTACGAACCATCATGGTTTACGTAACCCAGATGTTGACGCATGAGTAGATAGACAGTGAGCCATCCATTGCGCGGCTTCTGCCATTCGAGGACCTGGGCGCACTAAAACATTCGATTGATCCGCTGAAAAAATACACATTTTTTTATTACGGAGCGCGCTAATACCTGACCATCCCGGTCGCTGCATCAGACCAACAGCACTGCGCTGACCAACCATGATGAGATCAGGATTAGCGCGAACGACGAATTCAGGATTTAGTTTAGGAAAAGCGCCGAGTTCCGCGGGTACTATATTTTTAACACCTAATCGTGTCAGGGTTTCGCCTATGAACGACGATTCACCCGCTGCATAGGGCCCTTGGTCAACTTCAAAATAAACACGCGTAGTCTTTGCTGACTGTGGAAGTGATTTTGCCGCGTTCAAAACAGCCGTATCAATTGAGCGCCAAATTTTTTGTGGGTCAGACACGTCCAACAGGTGACCCATTTTTATTATTACACGTTCGACATCCGCATGAGTCTTAGGCTCAAGGGCCACTACCTTTAATCCTAAATTACGTAAGTGATCTGCCGCCCGTGCAGAGGCGCCGAGTAGAACCAAATCAGGCTGCAAAGCAACGATAGCTTCAACACTAGGATCCAAGCCCCCGCCCACCTTAGGTAAGCGCTGTACTATTTTTGGGAAATCGGAATAACGATCAACTCCCACCAAGCGATGGCATTGGTCGAGTGCACACACTGTTTCGGTAAGTGATGGTAACAAGCTCACTATGCGTTTAGGTGTTTGTTCAAATAGGACAGATACGCCACGATCATCGACCACCGTTATGCCTATTGCACACACCGGAAAAGAAAAGGCCGCCAATAAAAAACTATGACGTAATAACGACCACATGTGTACGCGTATTCTCATTTCAACCTTAAAGGCAAACCTGCCGTCATGAGTGTCACACGTTCGCATACCCGAGCTAAATAGTGATTTAATCGTCCCTGATTATCTACAAAACTACGCACGCCTGCTCCCATGGGAATAACACCCAAACCAATCTCATTACTAACGAACACCACCGGCCCAGGTGCATGCTCGATTGTTTGCACCAACCGCTCTACCGCGAGCAATACCTCTTGTTCGCTTACCGTATCCTCAACGTTTAGAGGCATCAAAAGGTTGGTAAGCCAGAGCGTAAGGCAATCAACAACGATGAGTGTTTTTTCTGTACTGTGCTTTTCGATGGCTGATGCAATATTGACAGGTTCCTCTACTGTCATCATGGTTGGTAAACGTTGGGCGCGATCTGACTGATGGCGGATGATGCGGTCGCGCATCTCCTCATCCCACGCACATGCAGTGGCAATCATCACTGCCGAATGACATGCATCTGACAACCACTGGCTACTCAATAATTCAGCCCTATGAGATTTGCCGCTACGCTGTCCACCTAGTATGAGTTCACTATGGGCGATGTCATCCATGCTTTACCATCCAATCGATCACAATACGGTGCATCGCCTCTAATCCATCAGTTAACGCTGCAATACCAGGTTGCAGAATATCGGGCGATTTAATTTCAAATAACTGACCATCACGAACTGCAGGCACATCCTGCCATCCTGCTCTTGCCGCCACTTTATCAGGACGAAATTTTTTGCCGCACCAAGAACCCATTACGATATCAGGCGCACGCGCCACGATGTCTGAACTGTCTTTGATAATTCGGTCTTTACCTAGCGACATCGCAGCAAGCTCAGGAAAAATATCGTCGCCACCGGCCATAGTTATTAACTCAGACACCCAACGTATTGCACTAATATGAGGTTCATCCCATTCTTCAAAAAATACCTTTGGTCGCCGCTTACCTGTCGCCTGAAGCACTCGCACATGAGCACAAATCATATCCATGCGTTGACGGATTTTTTTTATCTGCTCCAATCCCTCATCAACACAATCCACTACAGCAGCTACCTGAAACAGCATAGAAAAAATTTCATCCACGCTGCGTTGGTTAAAGATAGTTACCTGCACTCCGGCGCGAATTAAATTTGCAGCAATGTCTGCTTGTAAATCAGAGAAGCCAAAGACACAATCTGGTTGCAGCTCCAGAATTTTGTTTATCTTTGCGTTCAAAAACGAACTGATCTTGGGCTTTTCAGTTCGTGCTCTGGGAGGCCGCACTGTATAACCGCTGATACCAACAATACGCTGCTCTTGCCCCAAAAGATAAAGCCACTCAGTCGTTTCTTCAGTAAGACAAATAATTCGACTCGGACCTAACACTGTGTGAGTCATATCGCCTCAAAAAAATGTGAATGCATGCTGAGCCGTACTGGGTTAAGCACGGCTCGTGCCGTATTATTTTTTGGGAGTCCAAATCAGACTCACATAAAAAGTACGGCCAGGAGTTGCATAGCCATTGGCAAAGGCATAGTTTGTGTTACCTAAATTATTAACACGAGCCAGTATTCGCCAGTCACGGTCTATAGGTCGGCTAGCAGTGAGATTGATCAGGCTATAGGAATCCAAGCTGACTGTATTACTGGCGTTGTCAAAGCGCTTGCCTACATATTGAAGCTGAGCACCCATATGCCACTCCCCTAAAGGCATGTCTGCACTTAGGGTAGATTGTTGTCGAGCACGTCTGGCTAAATACGTATCTGTATCAACATTCGTGGGATCCATCACATCAACCGACGCAGCCAAATTAATATTCCCCACCTGCGTCCCACCTGTGACAGTTGTTCCAGTTATACGAGCATGCCCCGTATTGCCATAACACCCAGCAAAAGCCCCCACACCATTAATGCAACTGCCTGTACCACCCACGTAGTTAATAAGATTTTCTATATCGTTCTGATAAACCACCACACTTGCACGATCTACACCCGAAAGCCAATGCAGGCCCAGCTCGTTATTTTTTGATGTTTCGGGCTTTAAATCAGACGAACCATAGATACTAAACCGCTGATACAGGGTGGGAACTCTGAATGCCGTACCTGTTGATGCTGTCGCTCTTAGAGTGGGCGTAATTACATAGCCATAGGCAATAGACCCAACGGATTTTCCGCCGAATTCACTATCTTGATCACGACGTGCATTTGCCTGTAGGGAGTGATCTCCAAACTGAATACCGTAACCTAATGCCACTGCATCCTGGCTTCGGTTTGTATTGGTTTTTGGTGCAGTATCCGAGTTCTGCATCTCGTCTTCACGACGCTCAAGGTCTGCTGCTAACCGACCGGAACCCAGCTTGAATTCATTTCGTAACAGATAGGTATTTGTATGAGTCTCGGTAACGTAAACCGAAGGGGTTGTTTCGTAGCGATCAGTAGCTCGTGTAATACCTAAACGCGTACTCCAGTTATCTTGCCACTGCGAGTTCCAGTTCAATCCTAACGTCTGTAAGTGGTGCTTAGTAACGTCATTGATAGGCGCTACCGAACCGTAACTGTCAAATTGTGATTTCAATTGGTTATCGAGCAGGGTTAATTCTAACTTTTGGTTTGGTTGTACTTTCCATCCAAACCGACCAGCGAAAGACCGGCTGTGATAGCCATCGCGATCAGAATTTGTACCCGCAGGGATGGCGTTAAAACCTTTACTATTGGTGTCGGCCAGACTAATGGCGTAGTCGACTTCACCATCCGCTCCAGACAGGGAGATACCTGTATCGTAGGTGTTATAGCTACCTGCACCCAACGTTATCGAAGGACGAAATCCTTGCTCACCCCGGCGGGTAAAAATTTGTACCACTCCGGCTATCGCATCGGAACCATAAATGGCTGCGGCAGGTCCGCGCAGGACTTCTATGCGGTCAACTTGTGATAATGGAATCGCCTCCCATGTAGCGCCTCCGGTTGATTGTGAATCAATCCGTACCCCATCAATAAATACCGCAGTAAATCGACTTTCAGCTCCACGAATAAATACGCCGGTTGTAGATGCAGGGCCACCGGTCTGATTTATCGTAATGCCAGGTATACGCGACAAGAACTCCGATACAGACGCCGCACCGCTACGCTCTATGTCAGTTCTGTCTGAAACGCTGACATCAGCTAAAACATTAGCAAGAGGAATTTCGGAACGTGTTGCGGTGACAATTACGGGGGGTAAAGTTGAATTCTGCTGTGCTAGCGCAGACGAAGCAACGGCGAACGCAGTCGTACAGAGCACCCAGCGGGCGCACGGTTTAGGGGTTTTCATGATCGTTTTTAAAAAATCGTCCTCACCGCCTTCCCCGACGGTGCACGAACTAACGGAGCGCTTTTTGGGCGCGCCACCTCGTTAGCCGGTATCCGGGCTGGCGGAAACTACCTCTGTCGCCTTCCCAGGTTCTTGTTCAAGGAACCCAGTGGCTAATTGACAGAAGCGAAGATGTAATCTTGTCCGCTTACCGTTGCGGGGACAGCGTAGGCTGGATCTTATTTAACAGAAGACCTCACTACTTCCCGTTTAACTGCAAAGTGTGAACCACTCTGCGAGCACTAACCTGGCGATTGTAGTCCAGAATGCTTTTAATTAAGAAAATTTCGAGTTGACGCAATGGCATAAGAACTGCGTTCGATCGCCATGGGGATAAACAAAACCACTTATAAAGCATCAGTTCGATGCGACAGACGAAAAAAAAGCACCTCAATGGGTGCCCTTGGCGGAAGCGGTGAGATTCGAACTCACGGAAGGCTCACACCTTCGCCGGTTTTCAAGACCGGTGCCTTCAACCACTCGGCCACGCTTCCTTGGGTGTTGCGAAGCCACATTATACTCAATCGGGCAGGAAGATCTGCTGCAAATCATTTAAAAAACGGCTGCCCAGACTTGTGGGTGCGATTTTTAGATGATCTCGGTACAGCAAACCCTTGGCTTCGGCCTTATTTAATGCGACTTCCACGGTTTGCAGAGGTAGACCAGTTCGTTCGGCAAACTGCCTGACTTCAACGCCGTCGGTGAGTCTGAGCGCATTAATCATGAACTCAAAGCCCAAATCCTCGCGACTAATTTCAGTTTCTTCAAACACGGCATTGCCTGCCATGGCGTGCTGCATGTAGCCAGCAGGCTGTTTATGCCGAGTTTGACGAATGATTCGGTGCGGAAAAGAGATTTTTGAATGGGCTCCAGCACCTATGCCTAAGTAATCGCCAAACTCCCAATAATTAAGGTTGTGTCTGGCGCGTCGACCTTCACGCGCATAGGCTGAAATTTCATAGTTTTGAAAACCTGCAGCCGTTGTTTTTTCTATCAGCATCTGCTGCATGGCCGCGCATGTATCGTCGTCCGGTAGCTCGGGTGGGTATTTAGCAAAGACGGTATTGGCTTCCATCGTCAGGTGATACAGCGAGAGATGGGAGGTATCAAACGCTAAGGCTGCCTGCAAATCGTTTTCTGATTCAGCGATCGTTTGACAGGGTAATCCATACATCAAATCAAGATTGATGTTGTCAAAACTGTTTTGTGCAATCGTCACTGCACGGCGTGCTTCATTAGCATCGTGAATTCTTCCTAATGCCTTTAAGTGGCTGTCATTAAAACTCTGTATGCCGATGGAGAGTCGATTAATGCCACTGGCAGCAAACTGGCGAAATTTTTCTGCTTCAAAGGTACCTGGATTGGCTTCCATGGTGATTTCAGCATTGGGCTCCAGCGGCAGCAAGCTGCGTATATCCGACATCAACTGATCACAACCTGCGGCTGACATTAAGCTAGGTGTGCCACCACCAATAAAAATACTCACGATTCTGCGCCCCCAAATCATAGGCAGCGATTGCTCAAGATCGGCGCGTACAGCACTTAAATACGTTTGCTCGGGTAGTTCATTGCCTGCTTCATGCGAGTTGAAATCGCAATATGGGCATTTGCGTACGCACCATGGAAAATGGACATAGAGTGATAGTGGCGGCAGCGCCGACAGGTTTAATAATCCGGGTTTGAGGTAGTTGTCAGCGACCTTTAGCGGAATTGTTTGCAGGCTGACAGGTTGTATCGGAATCATGAAAGCTTAGCGACTAATTGACGCAATGCTTGACCGCGATGCGATAGTCGATTTTTTTCATCGGCATCCAGCTCTGCCGCTGTTTTAGCTAGCGACGACAACCAAAAATGCGGGTCATAACCAAAACCACCCTGCCCGCGGGCTGTGTCTATGATTTCGCCATCCCAACGACCTTCAGCAATTACCGGTTGCGGATCATCTGCGCTGCGCAAATACACCAGCGCGCAGTAGTAATACGCGCTTTTGTTGGTATGTGTACGAAGTTCAGCAACCAGTTTGGCGTTGTTGGCTAAATCGGATTTAGGTTCGCCCGCAAAGCGCGCCGAAAGTACACCCGGAGCACCTGCTAAAGCGGGCACACAAATACCTGAATCATCGGCTAATGCAGGTAAGCCACTTAGACGCGCAACATGGCGTGCTTTAGCTAAGGCATTTTCAATGAAAGTTAGATACGGTTCATCGGCTTCACTGATACCCAGCTCTGTCTGAGTACACAAATCAAATCCCAAGGGTTGCAGCAAACGACTAAATTCTGCCAGTTTGCCGAGGTTGCCCGAGGCAAGTACGAGTCGCTTGGTCATGCCAAAGACTTTAAAAAATTAATACACACATTCTGCATTACGTAGCTAATCCCAGTGCTTGTTTTTGCAGATGGAGTAACTCAGAAATTCCCGATTCAGCCAGATCCAGTAAATGATTCATAGTTTGACGATCAAATGCATCGCCCTCAG
>Ga0315909_10008550_pt1 | contig 11205 bp, 8 predicted proteins | sample LakEriMetagenome_11_FD_203527 | JGI IMG/M metagenome (GOLD analysis project Ga0315909, IMG submission 203527) | Freshwater fungal communities from buoy surface, Lake Erie, Ohio, United States - Buoy 2 MA125 | ecosystem: Environmental > Aquatic > Freshwater > Lake | place: USA: Lake Erie, Ohio...
CAACTTGTTTCTTCATCCGGCTGTTGCCAGCCTTGCGACTCCGAGCCGGTAGTCGTGAATATCCCCGGTCCTCAAGGGGCAGCGGGGGCAAACGGCACCAATGGCACGAACGGGATTGATTCGTTCACCTACACCACTGCGGCATTTTTTGTCCCCGCTCTCGGAGCATCGGTTGTGGTTGCGGTCGATAACACCGAGTTTTTGCCTGAATCAGTCGCCGGACAGTTCTTCGTTTCGATTCAAGGTCTTGGGTACATGCAGGTTACCTCGGTCGATGGCCTGCTGCTGACCTTGCAGAATCCTGCTCCTGGCGTTCTCGGCATTGCCAATGCGGTTCCGACTACACTGATTCCTCCCGGTTCGCTCATCACGCTTGCTGGGGCGATTGGTCCTACGGGTGCTGCTGGTGTTTCGGGCGGTGCGCCGGTTGGAGCTTCCTACATTTGCCGAACAGCAGATGCGACGCTGACGAACGAGACGGCTCTTGATTCGCTTGCCGCCGGTTACATGAAGACCGCTGGGTCTGGCGGTGCTGGCGTCGTCTCGACCGTTGCGACTGTTCCGGTTGGCGACATCAGCGGCACGTTGCCTATTGCCAAGGGTGGGACGAACCTGACGACCGCTCCGGCAAACAAGATTCTGGTTGGCGATGGAGCCGCCTATCTCCAGAAAGAAATCGTCGGAACCGCTCCGATTGTCGTCACGAATTCTGCTGGAAACATCACGCTGTCCGCGCCTTCGATTGTTCCGTTCAGCTACGTCACGTTTACGCGGAGGGTGATTGTAAGCAATTTAATCGTTTCTGGTACGACAAAAAATCCATACAGCCTAGCGGACTTTCCGTCAGGATCTTGGACCTCGCTTGACCCATCTTCTGGTTTTACCGCTGCCACTGGCCGGTTTACGGTTCCCTACACTGGCTACTACAATATTGACTTGCTTTTAAATTTACTGGGAGGTGGCGGAACTGCTCAGGTTATTGTGTTTTTAAGAAAAAATGGGATAACGAATATTTTTCAGAGTTTGCAGTTCAACGCCACAAATTCTGTCACTCAAAGCCTTACTCCAGTTTCAGTTTCATACATCGATCAAGCCACAGCAATAACCGATTATTACGAGGTGCTGGTTCAAACAACTGGGCATGACGTAAACGTTGCAAGTGGCTCCTCATTCTCCGTCCAGCGGATTCAGACTTAAACCATGAGCGAACGCGCACCACGCAGGTACACGGACGGATCTGTCACCTTCGAGGGTGGCATTGATGCTGGCGTGATGCCTTCCGAGGTGGACAAGAATCAGGTTGCGTTCGCTGTTAATGCCAACTTTCGCGAGGGGTTCATAGCTCCTCGCCCTGGTTTCACCCAGAAAGACTACGACCTCTGCGTCACGATTACGGCAGATAATGCCGAGATTACCGCTGACCAGACGAACGTAACGGCGGATGGATGGTCGGAGGATTGCTACGGTCCTCAGGGTCTGACCGGCACGTTCCAATGTGCGCTGCCATACATCTCGGACGATGGACGCACGTTCATTCTACTGATGATCAGTGGTAAAGTGTGGCTTTACGACTGCCTTCAGAATAAGGCTCAAGACCTCACAGTTTCCGCTGACCTAGAGAATCCGTCCAACCTGCTCGATGGCTGGATGGTTCAGGCTGAGAACTTCGTCGTCATTCAAGATGGATTCAGCAAGCCGCTGATCTTCAACGGGACAAGTCTGCGTCGAGCGAAGGACGACGAGATTAAGACCGGCAGAGTTATGGCCTACGTCAATGGCCGTATCTGGTACGCGCTTCCGAACGGATTTTCATTCCGAGCCACTGACATTGTTTATGGAGACGGTACGCGAGCCAGCGTTCTCAAAGAAACCGAGAACACCTTCCTTAATGAAGGCGGAGATTTTTCGGTTCCGTCGGATTCAGGAGGCATCACAGCAATGGCCGTCCCCGGCGATCCAGATACGTCGCTTGGCCAAGGACCGCTTCTTGTCTTTACGCCTCGATACGTTTTTAGCGTCCAAGCCCCTGTAGACCGCGATGTTTGGAAGAACCTGAACTATCCCATTCAGGCTATCAGCTTGCTGACCAGCGGCGCGCTAGGCGCACGGTCGGCCATCACCGTCAATGGCGATGTCTTCTACCGAGCTATCGACGGCATTCGCTCGTTCATCATCGCTCGTCGGTCGTTCAGCGACTGGGGTAACACCCCCATCAGCGGCGAGATGACGCCCATTGTTGAGAACGATCAAACAAGTCTTTTGTGGGCCAGTTCTGCCGTCGTTTTTGACAATCGGGTGCTGATGACTTCTCAGCCTCGCTTCAATTCGGAGGGTGTGATTCATAAGGCCATATCCGTGCTGGATATGGAGCTTGTCACCTCGATGCGGAAGAAGGCTCCTCCAGCATGGTCTGGCATCTGGACCGGCCTGAACGTGTTGCAGCTCGTAAAGACCGAGAACGCTTACGGCGACAACTGCTTCGCAATCGCTCGCGGTTCGGATGACACGATTCAGATTTGGGAAATTACAAAGCACGACAAGTTCGACATGAACTTGAGTGCGACTCCTAAGAAGGAAATCGAGTGGCAGGTGCAGACTCGCGCCTACAACTTCGAGGTTCCGTTCGGCCTGAAGCGTCTCGATTCTGGCGACTTGTTCATCGACAAGTTGGAAGGTGATGTCTCGTTCAGCGTCACCTATCGACCGGACCAGTATCCCGGTTGGATCGAGTGGGCTGATTTCTCCGAATGCGCGACTGTTACACAGTGCTTGGATCTTTGTCCGATTACGAACTTCAAGCCGCAGTACCGGCCCAAGATGCGCTTCCCGACTCCATCGGATGCGCCGTGTAACGCGACGATTAGTACTCCCGCTCGGAATCTTTACGAGGTTCAGGTGTCGCTGAATATTATCGGATATTGCCGGATTAAGAGTCTTCGAGTTCACGCCTACGACATCCAAGAGTCGAGCGTTGGAGAGTGCCGGACAGTCTTCCCTGCCTGCACACCGCTTGATGTCTGCGATATCAACCCGCTGACCTACACATCGGAATAGCCTAACAATTATGCCAAACCTTACGCTCATCACGCTCACTCCGCCGAGTCTTCCGGTTGGATATTGTCCGCTGAATTACCAGACGTTGGCCAACGATATCATCAGCGGCACTCAGGCGACGTTTAACAGCTCGATTGGAAACTCGTTCTTCAATTTCGGATCTTCGATACCTGCGCTGAACAATCAGGTTTATCCGTGGCTGGATGAGGATGGTAACTGGTTTATTCGCATCAACGGTTATTGGGCGAGAAAACATCCAACTCCTGCCAATGGACCTGAGCGTCGAATCTTTGTTGGCACTGCCGCTGATGTTTTGACCTACGACGGTGGCGACGGAACCGCCACTTCAACCAACGTAATGACCGGCCCGATGTGGGAGGTTGACACGGCTTTCGATGCTCGATTCCCGGTTGGCGTTGGAGCGTTTGCGGCGAGTGGTACGGTGAATGTCAATGGCACCTCAACGACCACATCTGTTGCCGGTGAGGACAAGCACACGCTGATCGTTGCGGAAACCCCGTTTAACGAACACACGCACGGCGTCGCTCAGTTGGCCATCCCCAACAACGACGACTATTACCTTGTTGGAAAAACTTGGTCCGGCCTCGGATCTTATCCCTCCAAGATTATTCAGGGTGCCGCTGGAACGGGTGGCGGAGGAGCAGGACCGAGTATTACGACTGGTGAAGTTGGAACAACCAACGCGGACAAGACTGGTAACGACAGCCAGAACGCCATCGGCCACAACAACCTTCCGCCGTTTTACGGTGTGTACTTCATCAAGCGGTCAGCCCGAGTCTACTACACCAAATGAAGCTAATCGTTCAGGACATCCGCTCGACTATCGCTCGGGTCATCGGCGTATGTGTCGATGATCAGCGCGTTTACGACTACATCAACCAAGCGTGTCGAAGGCTTCTACACAAGGGGTTGTGGGCCGGTGCGTACGGACGATTCACGATTCATACGGTCGGCGGTTGCATCACATGGCCGCGTCAGATCGAAACCATCGAGTCTGTCGCCGATTGCTGCGGAGTCGGAACTGTCCGCAATCAATGGTTCGAGTTTCAGGAAACCGGCTATGGACTGCTCAACTCAGGAGACGCTTGCGTCGGTAAGCAGCTTATTGACCGTGGGACTGTCGTCTCTTACCGCGACATGTCTGGTGGTCTTAACAGCTACATTCGAGTCTACCCTGGTGACGCTTCGGATGTCGGCAAGACCATCACCTTGCAAGGAGTCGATCAGAACGGTCAGTGGATTCGCACTCAATCTGGCGGCGCATGGATTGACGGCGAAAAGCTGACGCTCGCTTTGCCGTACGTTCAATCGACCAAGAAGTTCACTCAGCTTACCGGCGTTATCCGCGAGGCGACGAACACCGCGAGCCGACTGTACGAGTACGATGCGACTGCGTTGTCCGAACTCGATCTGGCAGTTTACGACCCCGATGAAACTTTGCCGCAGTATCGTCGGAGTCTACTGACCGACCGCTGCCATAACGACGAGGATAAGCCGGTGACGGTCATGGCGAAGATGCGCCATATCAACGCGACGAGCGTCAATGACTACCTCATTCCTCCGTGTCCCGATGCCATCAAACTGATGGTCATGGCGATTCGCAAGGAGGAGAACGATTTGATTCAGGAAGCAGTGGCCTACGAAGCTAAAGCGGTTCAAGCTGTGCAGGAGCAGACGATGCAGTATCTGGGCGATGCAGTGCATACGATACGCATGGTCGGCGTCGGTTTGAACGGCGGAGGATTTTCGCAATGGTTCTGAACCAAAAAGGATAATTTATGGCAATAGGACTTGGAGCGGCAATTTTGGGCGGAGCGGGAATCTCGGCAGCGGGAAGTCTGCTCGGTGGACTGTTCGGCGGAAAGAAGCCGAAGGTTCCTGAGCTGAAGCCGATTGATTTCGCCAAGGAGCAGCAGCAGGCAATTCAGCAAAACATCGCGTCGCTTGAGCCTGCTACCGAGTTGGCCAAGAAAACAACCGCCGCTGAGCAGTCTCAGCTTGAGTCGCAGCTTCGTCGTGCGATTCCTGGCTATGATCAACTTGTTTCTCAGGCTGGACAGAACATTGCCGCTTCTCTTCGCGGTGAAATTTCGCCCGAGGTTTCCGCTCAGGTTCAGCGTTCTACCGCTGGACGCGCTTTGTCTGGTGGATTCGGCGCAGGATCTGGATTTGGCCGTGCGCTAACCGCTCGCGATTTGGGCCTGACCGGCATGCAGATTCAGAATCAGGGTCTTGCTCAAGCTCAGAACTTCATCCAGCAGCAGCGGACGTTTGGCATGGTTCAGCCGTTCTCGGTTGGAAGCATGTTCATTACGCCAAGTCAACGAATTGGATTCATGCAGCAGCAACAGCAAGCTCAGTACGGACGCGACTTGACCGCTGCTCAAGTTGCCGCTCAGGCGTCGCCGATGCAGCAAGCAATGCAGAGCGCAATAACTGGATTTGCGGGACAAGTTGGCGGCGCGTTTTCGCAATACGGAATGTCGAAAGCGTTGATGGCTCCGCCTCCGTCATCTGGAGGGCTGTCCGCTGGTTCTGAGTATTTGGGGGCTGGAGTGGGAACTGGCTCCGACATGAGTCTCACGGGTATAATTCCTGACGCAGGTTAATCTTATGGCCGATCAATCTCTTCAAGCATTTCAGCTAGGCGCATCGCTGTTCGACCGCGCGCAGACGCAGGCTCGCATGATGGAGCAGTTCCAGCAGCAGACTGCGGAATCTGTGCTTCAACGGCAGGGGTTGGAGCTTCAGAACAAGATTCGGGATATCACCCTTGCCGACACCATCGAGGAGCGGCAGGCGCAGGTTGATGAGTTCAAGGCGTTCTCGGATCTTAGCAAGCAAGTCGGAGATTACCTCGACAATCCTAGCGCAAAAGCAAAGTTTCCGGTCATTCCTGCTTTCAAGTCCAAGCAGTACCGGCTTGAGGCGGACAAGATGCTCAACAATCTTGAGAAGTATTCTGCTCGCGCTGAACTTCTGAAGGCTAGAGATAGGGCGGAAGCTACCTCCAACACACTGAGGGCATCGACGATAAACAAGGCAATCGATGCTGGTGCGTGGATAGGCTTCAATCAAGACGGAAGCCCTAACATCGACGTTCAGAAAATGAACGCTTATTATGAAAAATTAGGCTCCTCAAAGATTGGTCAAACCGAAGCTAAAACTACATCACTTCTTGGTAACCTTGATCTTTCAAGAGACAAAGTAAGGATTGCTGCTGCTAACCTAGACAGGTTGACAAGGGAAGGCGCATCTAAAATTGATATCGATAAAGCGAGGCTTGAGTTTGATCAGGCTCTGAAAACAGATGAAGCATTGCTGAAGGAAAAGAGATATCAACTTGATGTTGAGACTAAGGGTAGAGAGCTTGACATAAAACAGCAGAATGCCGACACCGCCAAAACCAAAGCAGAGTCTGGAGGTAAACTTCCTGCTCCTACCAAGCTGGATCTGGATGAGCTTGAGTTTTCCGAGGCTGTTCTTAACGGAATTAAACCAATGGAGCCGTATCTTGATCAGGATCTTTACGGCCCAATGTTTAACGCAAAAGTTACTGCTGGAGAGGCTTTTAACGCGTTCAGTCCAGAACGAGAAGTTAATCAGCTTTATGTCAACATGAGTACTGGTGCCATGTTTAAGCGTGGCGGCAAGGCTCTTACAAAACCTGAAATAACAAGAATTACGACCTCAATCGGAAAGCCTACTGACACTGGTTTTTCTGACCGAGTTCAGACGTTCAAAGACCTTACGGCTCGAAACATAAAAGATCGCGTTGAGAAATTAAGGCTTCAGGGAATTGACAAAAATCCTCAATACGGTGCGTACATTGATTTGCTTGAGCGGAGAGCAAATGAGATTTTGGGTGTTGAGGCTCCGACTCAACCTGCTGCCGCTCAGGGTAATACTAGGATTCGTTTTGACTCTCAGGGAAACACGATTCAATAAATTATGCCAATCGAAGCTGAAATCGAAGGTATTGGAATCCTTGAGTTTCCTGATGGAACTCCAAACGAGGTTGTTCAATCTGCCGTAAAGCGGACTATTTCTGAAAGAGCCGCCGCCAATCCTGCCGTCTCTCAGGTTGCCACAAAGCCTGAGACGCTTGAAACAGCAGGTTCTCCTACTGCACTTAATCAAGCTGTTCAGCAGTCCGCAAAAGTTGGCCAACAACGGTTTCAGTCTCAAGACCCGCTTGTTCAGCAGGCTGACTTTTACCTCGGTCCTGACAGCGCGCGTAAATTCCAGAAGTTTGTGGCTGGCAATTACGAGCCGCTGCCCGACGAGGATTTCACCGACAAAGAGCGTCAGTTTTTGGCCGACTTCGATGGGAAAAGGGCGAGAAAAGTCGCTGCCAATACGGTTCGTTATGGTGCGCCAATCGCCGCAGCATTTCTTCCTGGGGGGCAAGCACTGGCCGCTGAAGTGGGCGTCAACCTTGGTGCTGAGCTTTTGGCTCAAACGCTGGAGCCTGAGAAGATGCGTCCGGCGCAGATTGCTGCCTCCGGTATTCCAACTCTTGGAATCGCAAAACCTGGAACCGGAACAGGTGTTCGTCGCTTACTAACCAGCGAAACTGGAGTTCCGCAGCAAGCAACACTTGGCGCACAGCTCAGGAAAGAGGCTTTGGTTGGCGGTAAGACATCTCTCGCTCAAGCTGGAGTCGAATCTTTTGGAGAAGATGTTAGCGGCGGTGAGATGGCGTTGCGTACCGCGATTGGAAGCACATTGTTTCCCGCCTTTTCAACTGGTGTTCGAGGAGCTACAGCAGCGGTAAGAGCTGTTTCTGGCGCACCGTCAGCGAGCAAGTTTCCGGCTACTTTTGCTGCTGAATTCCAGCGTCCATTTACCCAGAAGTTTCTGGAAGACCGCGCAAACCTGATTCGGCAAGAACTCGGAAATGCTGGCGGCATCGACCCTGCTCTTTCTCGTCAGGTTGCAGACACTTTTTACAATCCTGCATTCTCAGGATCGTCTCCTCAGGACGTTGAGAACTTTCGAAACACCGTTCAGTCGTTTCTGGAGCAGTCTGTGATTCAAGGTCGTCGCTCTGGTCTTTCTGGCGATGATTTGACCCAAGCCATCGTTGGTGAGCTTGAAAGGATTTCTGGGAAAACAGACATAAACCCAGCCGTTGTTGAGTCTGTTATCCGTCAAGCTGATGCGCTGACCGAGCAGGCTATCCGCAAGGTTGACGATTCAATCAAGAAAACCGCCGGATTAAAAGACAAGAGAAACCGCCTTGCGCTTGATTTTGCTCGTAAAGCAGAGGGCCGTCTTACGGTTGAAGGGCAAGAGCTTCAGGATGAGATTGCTCGACTGGGCAATCAGAGAGCGCAGCTTGGAGCTGAAGATGTTGCCAATCGCACACGGATAGAAGGGCAGATTGCTGGGTTTCAAGATCAGATAAAGAAAATCGAGGAAGGTTTTGATGAGCGGTTTGCCGCTGGAAAACCTGTTTCAGCTTTTGAGACTGGAACGATTGTTGGAGAGCAAGGCAACAAGCTCCGAGACGTATTTGAAGCTGAACAAGAAAAGGGCTTTTCCAAAATAAGGCCAGACCTGCAAGCAACGACCGTTCAGGTTGATCTTGGAAATGGTCTTGAAACCAAGAGCTTGGAAGATCTTCGCAAGCTGCGTTCTCAAATCTATCGTCTGTTCGATTTTAACGCTCCTGTTCAACAGGGGTTCTTTGAGAGTTGGGAAAAGCTCAACAAGATCAATGAGCAGATGACGGCAGCGTTTGATGCCAACCCAAAAATTCGGGATGATCTTGCTGAGCAAAACAAGAAATACGCCGAAGGAATTACGCGTTTTAAGGGTGCGTACGTTGACAGAATCCTTCGTAGCATTGGGGAGGGTGGCGGTGCGCCTGAATCAGTGTCGGCCATTGTTGGTCCTCGCGGTGGAACTACGCTTGCTGTTTTGAAAGACATGGCCGGTGACACTTGGGAAACCAACGTGAAACCCGCTTTATCCGACTTCATCTACAACCAGATTCGGGGAAAGAATCCTGTTGAGTTTCTTAACACTCTGACTGAGGCGAAGGCGGCTCGCGGAAAACAGCTTTCCAAGGAAGTGGCCAACGAGTTCTTCCCGAGCCTTGGCCAGATTCAAGATGTAGCTTCAAAATACACTTCGATCCTTAAGGAAGAGGAGAAACTCAAGTCGAGTCTTGAAGAGCTAACTTCAAAGTCAAAGCTACTTGAAACTGATGTATCCAATCGCATCACCGGAGCTGAAGAACGTTTGAAACAAAACGAAAATGAAATTGCCGATATAAAAAAGCGTCGAGCTGCTTTTCAGAAGAAGAATCAGGAGCGTGGATTTAAGGGTATTCTAGCCCAACCAGAGGAGAACGTTGAGGCTCAGAATGAAATCATCACCCTTCTTTCCGACATCAAAGCAAAGGTCAAATCTGGCGTCGCCATTGACGACAATGTTCTCAAGCAAATCGCCTCAAACCCTGATGCGAACTCAATGCTTAGGGAGTTGAACGATTACGTCACGGAGCAGTCTAAAGCTGCCACAGACTTCCAACAGGTTGTCGCTTCTGCCATCAGGGGTGGTGAACTCTACGGAAACATCCCTGCCGGAAACATTGTGGATTTTCTCAAGTCCAAGGGTGGTGGCGTTTATCCGGTCAAGAGAGCCGAGGAATTTACGAAGATCCTCAAGGAAAGTCGGCCAGACCTTCTGGCTGATGCTCAGAACATTGTCCTCGGTCGGATCGTCAAAGACTCGTTTGTTGACGGAAAGAAGGCCATCGACACGAACAAGATGAAGGCGTTAATTGCCGGTGGAGAAAAGCCGGGAGAGTACAACGCGCTTGTAAACGAACTATTCGGTCCTGGTGGTGTGGACAAGATCAGCACGATTGCAGATCAGTTGGCTGTTGCATCCAAGGAAGCTGATAGCCTTGTCTCAAAATCTATTGTCCCAACGCTTGCTACTGCTGGTGCATACATTGCCAGCGGACTTGGGCCTGCTGGTGTTGCTGGAGGCGCGATTGGCGGTGGTCTTGTTGGGTTTATTGGTCGTCGAATGGTTTTGAAGGCTATCGGGGATTCCGGTGAATCCGCCGTTGGCCGAATGCTTCAGTCGCCAACCTACGTCAAGACTGTTACCACTCCTATCAGCCAGCTTTCCAAGGAGCAGATCGACTTGTTCAATCGAAATTGGTCGAGAATGCTGAAGCTTGAAACTGACCGAGCCATGATGCAGATGGAAGAGGGTCAGTCTGAAGAGAAGCAGCTTCAAGAAATGCGCCGTCAATCTCGTCGCCGCGACTAATGAAAACCTCCCTCTCCAAAAAAGGTAACACCTACAAGGGACGCAAGGTGACGCTCAACAAGCCTTTCTACACTCCTGGCGAGCGGAAGAAGAGCGCGGTGTACGTCAAGAATCCGGCTGGCAAGGTTGTCATCGTTCGCTTCGGCGATCCGAACATGAAGATCAAACGCGACAATCCTGAGCGTCGTAAGAATTTCCGCGCGCGGCATAACTGCGCGAGTGCGAAGGACAAGACGACGCCAAAGTATTGGTCATGCGCCGTGTGGTAATTTCGTCGGTAACAACTCATTCTAACTGATATGGACAAGATGAAACTTGGTGGCGGCGGACGTTACGAGAAGCTCATTGGCGAGCTTGAGAAGAAGGGTGTGAGAGAGCCTCGCGCTTTGGCCGCCTTCATTGGCCGCAAAAAGCTTGGCAAGGCGAAGTTCCAATCGCTCGCTGCGAAAGGTCGTCGCCGTGCCGAACGCGAGAAGGAAAGCTAACGCCCCCTAGGTCGTCCGCCCCACGGCTTCTTTGTCGTCGCCGCCGCCTTATCGACTACAAACTGCTCGGGCGGTGCGTAGTCCCACGATATCGTTCCAACTCCTCGTTGAATGACGATGGAGCCGGTTTTGTTTCCGTTCTTGTCCTTCAATCCTGACCTATCACCGCGCTTTGCCATTCCCAGCATGAAGCGTCGCGGCTGATTGAATCCGACCTCCTTCAGCACAATCACCTCTCTCGCCCAGTTGGTCAGATCGGACGATCCGAATCCTGAGTAGGCCATATCTGCCACGCTCTCCGGTTTGTCGTCCTTACCCTTCGGCTTGGGGAAGTGATGAACCAGCACGATGA
>Ga0315909_10008551_pt1 | contig 11205 bp, 22 predicted proteins | sample LakEriMetagenome_11_FD_203527 | JGI IMG/M metagenome (GOLD analysis project Ga0315909, IMG submission 203527) | Freshwater fungal communities from buoy surface, Lake Erie, Ohio, United States - Buoy 2 MA125 | ecosystem: Environmental > Aquatic > Freshwater > Lake | place: USA: Lake Erie, Ohio...
AAATTTTTTGTATTTTTTTTGTCAATTTTTGAAAAGTTTTTTTTGATAAATTTTGTCCAAAACTCTGTGTTTTTACCAGCTTTTTAGCCAATGCTTTATTGACAGTTTTGGCAATTATTTTAGTTTTAGTTTATAATGGAGTTATAAAATGTGTTATAGGAATGTCAAAGCATTGTTCAGACTTGTTATGCAGTTTAACCAGTATTTGTTTTTGTCTTGAAATGGTTTACTTTTTATGTGTTATTCGGGAGTTTAAACTGTGGAAGATAAATTTGAATTTAAACCCAGTTTTACATTTGGCTTATATGTGTATGTGATGTTTGTTGTGTTTAGATAAATGGTTTGGATTTGTTTTGCAAAAACAGTAATTATTCATTTTCAAAAATGATTTTTCAAAAATGGTTTTTCAAAATCGATTCCATCAAACAAGCCCCTATTGCCCTACCCCGTTATCCCTGCCCCTATCGTTTTACAATTTCAAAAATGAAAATGGTTTTGTTGTTTAGGCTAAATGGTTTCTATTTTTATTAGCCCATGCCCCTAAATAAAAAAGCCTCTACCCAGATAGGATAGAGGCGACAAATAACCTTTTAAAACGTATTACTTTGCTTTATCGAGTAGATAAAGAATTACTTTCTCCATTTTTAACAATTGCCCAGTTTCTTTATATAACTTGGTTCTTAGTTCAACCACTTTTAAGTGAGTATCTTCACTAATCATTATGTTTTTTAGTTTTGTCATATTGTAATATTTTATGCAAATATACATTCTTTTTTATTATTGTGTATATTATTTAAAAATATTTTTGTACATTTACAAAAAATTATTTAAAACTAAACAAAATAGATATGATTAATGTAACTGTTAGTGGTCATGTAGGTCAGGATTCGGAATTGAAAAATGTGTCTGGAACAAATGTTTTGACTTTCTCCCTCGCCTCTACTAAGAAAGTAGTTAAGAATGGAACATCAGAACAGGTGACACATTGGGTAAACTGTTCAATATGGGGAGATAGAGCGGAAAAGCTAAAGCCGTATATATTAAAGGGTAGCAGTTTAGTTTGTGCGGGTGAAGGTGAGGTCAGAGTATTTAATAAGGCAGATGGAACAACTGGAGCGAATTTGAATGTAAGGGTAAATGATTTTCAGTTTATGGGAAAACCAGAACAGAGCCAAAACAATGCACCCCAACCTCAAGCGGCTAAACCAACGGCAACCAATTTAAGTTTAGAAGAGGAATTGCCGTTCTAAAAATATTCTTTTTCTTTGTGAGTGTAGTAAGGTTTGGAGTGGGTAATTAATTTTACCCACTACTTTTTAAAAAAAAATGAAATGGAAAAACAATCAAAAAAGGGTATCCCTTACAAATCAGATGAGAATAGGCAATCTACTTGTATACTAGTAAGATTAACCGAAACACAAAAGCAAATAATCAAAAAAAATGCTACTAAGAATAATCAAACAATTAGTGAATATTTTAGAACATTAGCATTAAAAAATACTAATATTAAATAAAATAATGTATATTTACATATTCTTTTGAATGAAGTGATAGTCATTCAAAAGATATTTGAGACAATATCCGCATTGTTTCACTTAACCCAGTAGTCTATCACCTGCTGGGTTTTACTTTTTTATAATGAAAGATTTATTATTACAATTAAATCAAAGACCCATTGCGATATACCCCGTATATATTAGGATTACTGGTAGTGTAAACGCTGGATTATTATTAAGCCAATTAATGTATTGGTACGGAGCGGTTAATGGAAGAATATTTTATAAAAGTGATGCTGAAATAATGGAAGAAACTTGCCTTTCTGAAAGTGAATTGAGAACTGCAAAGAATAAATTAAAATCAATGTCATTTATTGAAATAAAAGCAAAAGGTGTTCCGGCAAGAACTCATTACTCTATAAATCCGCAAGAGTTGATTAGTGAAATCCGCAATTTCAGTTCCGCTAAATCAACGAAACTGAAAACGAGAAATCAACAAAACTATAATAGTGAATTTAACGAAACTATTACAGAGAATACAACAGAGAATATATCAGAGAATACATCAGATATATATAGCGAAAACGAATTTTCGCCCACCGAAGAAGAAATAAAAAATCCTTTTACAAGGAAAGCAAGGGAGAACTCTGTAGCCTATGAGCAAAGTAAAAAAGAAAGAAAAGAAAGTTCCGCAAAAGAAAAGAAAGAAAAAACCGAGCCGAGGCAACCCTCCGACATTTATTTAGCATACGAAATATTCTGCACCTTCCACGAATCTGTTTCCGCAGCAAAGTATCCCCGCACACTAAATGGTAACTTTATCCTAAACCCCATTGATGCAAGGAATGTAAAGTTATTATTGGAATGGGTAGAAAAGATTGATCCTGATAACAAGATGGAAAACTTTAGGGTATTCGTCCAAGCAGCCTGGATGTTGGAGGATAAATATATAAAGGCTAACTATAACATTGGTTTACTATACAGACAATGCACCCAGATTTATGCAAAGGTTCAGAATAGCAATCCAATGATAAGTAAGCAGAAAAGAGAGGAACAGAGGAATGCGGAAGCAGCAGAGTTTTTAAGAGAACGATATGGAATTGTAAACTAAAACTATTATAATATGAATGACTTGAAAAACATTGGAACTTTGATTCGATTTGTCGAAGATGAAATTGCTAAAATTAACACCTTTTTTAACGAGGATGTTAAATTTAATTCTGTCTATACTTTAGCCGACAAATCCTACTACTTTGGTAAAATGGAAGCATTGATGGATTTAAGGGATAAAATGACGAAATTGAGAATCAATATTATTCAACCACAATTATTTGAAGTAAATGAGTATCAACCTACCCGCACTAGCGCAGAAGACCAATTCTAATTTAACTCACGTTGAACGAATTGTTTTAAACAAGGAGAATAGAATCATGAAAATAGGTTTTAATGCAGCCTATACTCAGGTTTATAACGTGATTACAGCGATATTTCCCCTCTTTGGCATTGATGGAACAAAGGAATACTACATGGAAACAGCAGATTACATTGGAAGGAATTTTAAACTGATTAGTCCGGAGGAAATAAGAACTGCTTTTGAACTGTATTCAACGGAACAATTAGGTTTAGATGAAGATTTAAAGTTTTACGGAAAGATTAATATTCATACTTTAGGTAAGATTATTAATAGCTATATTGCATGGAGAAACAAGATTACCTACCAGATAGAGAAGGAAAAGGAAGAAAAATTAGAAGAGGATATACTTTTAAAGAAAAGAGAAATATTTTCGAGAGAATATGACAAAGACTTTGAGAATAAGCTGAAGAACTTTAATTCTGATAATTATGAAGATGTTCCTATACATTGGTATGACATGGCAGTAAGACTGGGATACCTAAACTGGGAGGAAGGAGAAAAGGAAGCATTATGGGAAGAAGCAAAACAATTGGCATTAAAAGAGAAACCAGACTCCGATAGTATATTTGACAGAAAAACACATATAAGAAAGATTGCGGAAGGAAATTTACCTAGAGCGAGAACGATAGCCTATAAATTAGCCGTTTTTAAAAAAATCATTAAATTTACTTTAGATGGAAAATAAAGAAGATAAAGACTTATTTGTAAAACTAGCCATATTTGCTGGTTGTTTTATTGTCTTAATTTATACTCTGATTTATGTTGTTTTAATGTCCATAAATTATTAGTATGAAGAAATATACGATAAAAAGAAACAATTGTACTATTTCAGTTTGCACCGATTCATTGGAAAATGCAATTAAAAGGTTTGCTGAAATTTGGATTGAGGTGTCTGAATCAGATTTAATTATAAGTGAATACAGAAGCAATGGTAAGTAGTTGTCATTCATAAATGTGGTTTTTGTTAATGTTGGTGAGATAGAAATATCTCACTTTTTTTTTATTTTATTTTAATAAAAATATACTTTATATGAAAATATTAATTATCTTTGATTTATAATTATTAACTTTTAAAACACAGATATGAATGAAATTTCTAAAATCTTTGCTTCTTACCTTATGGATGATTATAAAATCAAAGGTACTACAGAAGAAGATGTCGAAAAAGCGATAAACAAAATCTTTCGCTTTGAACTACTTGATGATGCACAGCAGGTATTATTTAACTCTATTATGAATGAGGCACTTGATATTGCATGGATATCGGAGCAATTAACGGATGTTTGGGATCGCTATAATCAGGAAATTATTGACTGCCAAAAAGAAGATTACTATGAAAATCGTTAAAGGAACAGTAAAATATGCGGCTGGTGAACCGAGAGAAGGACAATACGGTCCTAGCATCAATGTACTTGTAACATTGGAAGATGGAACTGCTGTAAGGGTTTATGGTAAGCCTGGAGATGCCGTATCCAAATTAAAGTACAAAGACCATGTTCAGCTTTTGGATGACAAGGGAAAATACAAATTAGTTGAGGATAATACACAAACAATGGCAGCACCAACTGGTATAGCAGTAATTGAGCAACAACTATTAGAAAAGCCAGACATTGAAAAGCAGTTATTTGATATGTGTGCATTGTATTCAAAAAATTATGTTGATATATATAATGCTATGGTAAACGCTGGGATTCCGCATGAAAACGCAACAGCAGCTACCAGTACGATATTTATACAGGTTTTCCAAAAATTGAGGTGACTCATTACGAGGCAGTATCTGCGCTGCCTCTTTTTAAAAATTTAAAACAAAACAAAATGGATTTAGATAAAAAAACGTCAATTCGTGTGTCATTTTATAACCACGATACAGAAGAAATTAATAGTTGGCCTTTAGAACCAAGTAATATAAGGTTAGTTTTATTAATGAAAACTTTGACATCAGAAAAAGAGAAATTAGAAAATGAAAACATTTCTGAAGAAAAGAAAAAAGATATTATTGATTTTGTTTTATGGGATGTAAGAAGATTTTTAGAAACCCCTTTCACACCAAAAAAAGATGTATAATTTACCACGACCACATTTATCAATTTCTCAAATAAATCTTTGGGAGAGTGATCCATCTACCTACATGAAAAAGTATTTTCTAAACATTCCCGATGAGCCATCTCCTATGATGGACTTTGGCAAACAGTTTGCAACTGACATTGAGGATTATATAAAAGGTGAGAAAAGAGAATTTAATTTTCCTCTTAACTTTTTAGAAAATATAAAATTATATTCTCGTGTTGAGCATAAGCTGGAGTATGATTTTGGAGATTTTAAATTTATTGGATTTATTGATAATTGTTCTGACAACTTTGAGATAATACGAGACTTTAAGACTGGTACTGCTGCCTGGACACAAGATAGATTAGAAAATAGCTTACAGATGCAAACCTATAGCTATATAATTTTTCAGCAGTATGGAATTATTCCTACTTGTTTTATTGATTACTATAAAACGAGGCTGAAAGGAAAGGAGATGGTATGGACAGATGTACATGAAACCTACCAGCACACATTTACGATGCAAGACCTTGTTAAAGTTGAAATACGAATAAAAAAAGCAGCTGAACAGATAGCGGAAGCCTATGCATTGCATTGTGACCAAGAGTTAAAATCTTTAATGAAAAAATATATAGATTGGGATATGTTAATTAAAGATTGGACAATAAAAAGAGATAATTTACGAAAGCAAATAGAGGATCAGTTGCAAAATGAGAGATATATGACACAAGTAGAAGATAAAATATTAAGCTATTCTACCTATCAACGAAAGTCCTATATTTATAGTTCAGAACTACAAGAAAGAGAGGAGCAACTGGCAGCACAGAAGAAGCAAGAAATTGAATACGGAGTTGCGAAAGAAGAAACAAAAACAGTAACATTGTTAACCGTAAAAGACGCAAAGTGAAAGAGCAAGAAGAAAAACAAAAATCTATTGACTATCTTATAAGAAAAATTGAACAACTTGAAAAAGATTTAATTGCAGCAGAAGAGCATCGCAAGAGGTCTGTAAAAATAGAATTTGAAAAAGGCTACGAAGAAGGCGTTAAACACATTAATCAATTAATAATGAGCGATGAAAGATTCCAATTTTAAAACACAAAAGCATGAAAGAGTATAACACTCAAATGATGGAGATAAAGAATTTCTGCGATGAGGTAAACGCATGGATAACTACCGCTCCATCTGCTGAACACTTGGAAGAATGTGATGAGTATCTTAGACAGTTATCCGCTTACTACTCACGCTACACAGTCATTGCTGGAATGAATGAATCAATTTATAGTCAATTGTTAATGATATGCATCCGTGATATGTCAGAGGAGGAGTATAAGCGAGTTAAGCACTCCTCCACTTTAACTGACTATTATGTAAAAGGAAAGTATCCGAAAGCAACTGCTATTTTTGAGCAATGCAGAGCGATTAAGCAGTTATTACTTATAACCAGCGACAACTACCGGACATTATTAAGCAGCTTTAGGCAAGAAAGAATATTAGTAGGACACATGACTACATAAGACATTTGCAGACCTCGGGATTTGGTGCAGTTTATTTTCTCCTAATTAAACATTTCTTTACACCAGATTGCGTCAGAGGATGAATTGGCAGCTTGGAAAGACAGGCAAATAGCAAGGTGGCGGAAGTTAGACGCTAAAAAACTGTAATGAGGTACGCTAATCCTCACGTTAAAAAAAAAAGGGTATCAACGCAGAAGTGCGGAAGCATTGCAGGTATCGAATCCTGCCCTTGCTATTTTTTAACCATATCGTTAACACCAAAAAAATGATAAAATGAAAATTGAACTATTAGAAATATTTGGCAATGATGAAATGGTGGTAAATGCTGCCAGAGTCAGCTATGGCAAGGAAGCAAGTAATTATAGTGAGCAAGAAAATAAAAGTTTAATTAACTACCTTGCCTCACACGGTCACACATCGCCTTTCAGGCATCCGCAAATACAATACCGGATAACTTGCCCTATCTACGTTGAAAGGCAGTTATTTAAGCACCAAGTAGGTTTAACGGCAAATAGTATATCAGGTAGGTATGTCGACTTTTCCGACACATACACCAAAGTTAATGTTTGGAGGAAACAAAGTAATGTAAGTAAGCAAGGCAGCGAAGGTATGTTATTTACTGATGTCGCAGAGAAAGCAAAATTTATAGAAGACCAAATGATTGACCATGCAAAAAGAGCCTATAACGCTTTAATTGAACTTGGTGTATCAAAGGAACAAGCCAGAACTATTTTACCTTTAAATTTAAACACTACTTTTATTTGGACTGGATCTCTCTTTGCATACATTAATATGTTTAAGCTACGCATTGACAAAAATGCCCAGGCAGAGACGAGGTATATAGCTATGGAGATGCTCCATGAATTGAAGCTGACAAATAAATTTATATTATCTTTAGATGCGTTTCACCTTTAATTATAACAAAATGAGTAAGCAAACGGCAATTGAATGGTTATTCAATAAAATGAATACAGAAGAACACACAATATCTGAATGGGATAATATTCGTGAAGAAGCGTTAAAAATAGAAAAAGAGCAGATAATTACAGCTTATCATGAAGGAAGTAATCAAAATGGATTTCCACTAAAAAATGAAGCAGAACAATATTATAGCGAAACTTACAAAAACAAAACAAAATGATACTGACAGACAAAACTATCATAGACGAAATTGCATTAAAAAACATCGTCATTGATCCATTGATAGAAGAAAATATTGGTACAAATAGCGTTGATTTAACATTATCGAAGACGCTATTAATGTACACGGAACAAGTTCTTGATGTAAGAAAAAAGGTAAATAGTGTGCCATTTATAATTCCTGATGAAGGATTAATTTTAAAGCCAGGTATTCTTTATCTTGCATCTACTGTAGAATATACGGAAACCTTGCGCCATGTTCCAATTATACAAGGCAAATCATCATTAGGAAGGCTTGGTTTATTTGTACATATAACGGCAGGATTCGGTGATGTTGGATTTAAAGGACATTGGACTTTGGAGTTGACTTGTGTTCAACCAGTAAAAATTTATCCCGGTATGAAGATTGCCCAAATTTGCTACCACGACATAAGTGAAATGCCATATACTGACTACGCTAGTAAAGCAGATGCAAAATATAATAATCAGGGCAAAGACCCTGTTGCATCGAAAAACTATTTAAATAAATAAGGGAAAGCTATATACATGGGGGTTTATTTGTAGGAGTAATAGAAATATTACTCCTTTTTTATTTTTTTTTAATATTTATATGTAATATATAATAAATTATATTATCTTTGATTATTATTAACAAAAACCAATATCATGAACAAACAAATTACAGACTATGTACCAAAGATTAAATACCTTCCAGAGATGTTTGCTTTTGCAATTGTACTGGGGTTTTTAGTCGGTTTAATTTACAATCCATTTGTAAAGACTGATCAATCCTCTATGAATCCTTTAGTAAGGGTGATAAGAGATACTGTTTTTTTAACAAGAGATGTGGAAGAAATAACTCCACAGAAAGTTGAAGATATTGCCATATATGACAATAGTAGGAGTTATAGCTATAACTACAGAAATTTAGATGAAAATGAACTTAGGATTGAATTAGAAGCAGCAGGTTACCGAAATTTAAAAAACCTTAATCTATATCAACTTAGAAGATTAGTCATTCATAACTCCTATAATGATATGCTTATGCAAGTTCACTATGTTACAGATTTTCCAGTCAGTTTACTCTATAGCACCTTTGTATTTGAAGCTACATCCAATGGTGTAGAAACATTGTTATGGAGGAAATATGCAAACCCTGGTGGAGTCAAGGCTATAAGTGGTTATGATAGGGTTAGTTTAAAAACAACTGAATATGTAAAAGGCAGAAAGAAAAGGTTAAATCAATACTTTTTTAAAGGCAATTCATCCGAAGAAGGTATTCAAGTATGGTCATCTGTATTTAATAATAAGAGATACCAAAAATGTAAAAAAGCCAATTACAAGGATAAGCAAAATAAATTATACACAACCTTTTGTAAATGTATGTATAAAGCAGGTTATCACACAGACCCTAATTATGCTGCAAGAGCATTGTTAATGAAGGAATATTGGGATTTCAAAGCTAATCACATACCAAAAACAAAGGAAGAATTTTAAACTACTAAAAACCACATATTATGTTTGTATCAAAAAAATTTGAATTTCTTTTTAGTAATATTGTTGACGCTATGCCTAATGTAATATTTTATGGCATTATCTTAACTTATTGCATTACTGCCTCTTTAAATGTATATTTTCTGCCAATTCCATACTATTTGTCTGTACCGGCAAGTATAATGCTACAATTTGGTAGATTTGCTATTGTGTTTATTAATTTCCTTAATCCAACTGGTAAAGTGAGCAGAGTGCCAGAGTATGTCGCTCTGGGAGCAATGATAGTAGCTATATTTGAATTATTATTTAGTCTTGAGCAAGATTTTTCAGGTGCTGAATATTGGTCTATGTTTTTATTTATAGGAACTATTATTGCTTTTGGATACTTTCTTGAGATTAATTTTATAAAAAAAGGTATCGATGCTTATGGTTTAAATAAAGTAAAACTTAAAAGGAAAAGGAAGCCAAAAGAGGATAAACCTAACATATCATTTAGTAAAACAATATCATGAAATATATTATCGGGATAGACCCCTCAATCAGAGAAAACGGCATTGGATTATGCGTTTTAGACCTTAAATTTAAAAACATTGAATTCCATAAATTCAAAAAGTTTATTCAATTGCTTGAGTATATATCAGCAAAGTTTTATGATAGTGATGAAACATTGTATGTAATTGAAGATAGCAATATGTTAAATGTTACATTTGAAAGGTCGACACAACCTAATGTTGTTTCAAAGATTAGCAGATCTGTAGGTAAAAATCAAGCGGTATCCATGATTCTAAAAGATTGGATAGAAAGTAAAGGTTATACTTGTATATGTCTTTCACCGAAAAACAAAGGCAGCAAATGGACAAAAGAATATATGATGGCAATTATTAAAACAGAAAAACTTAACTTGGATGAAAGCAAGAAAATAAGTCAAGATGAAATTGACGCATTTACTTTAGCTTACATTTGTAAACCTTAAAATAATGAGAACTAAAAGAAACCAGTATAATGATTTAATATCATTAACCTCAAGACCAATAAATTTTAACAAGAATTGTGGTAATTATAACTCAATCATTCAATTCTATTCCTCACCTATGGGTTCAAACTTATCAGAGCCATACAAACGCATGGATAAAAACAGAATGGTAAGCATTGTAGCAAGATGTATGCAATCTGGTAAATTAGATCCTAAAATATATGACAGAGCAAAAGATATGCTTAAAAATTTAGGGATAGAAAATATTTAACTATTCCTGTAAAATGTGCATTTGCTAATTTCTCTTGTCCTTCTTTGCTAAACATTTTATTTGCATCATTCCTGTCTGTAAAAAAACCGTTTTCGGTTAATACAGCAGGAATTTTTGATTTAGTCAACATATAAAAATGCTCTTCTTTGTCAGGATCACCATCTGTAATATCAGACCTCATGCGAAATAAATTAGTATCCTTAACCTCATTGTATATTAATGTTGCTAAACTATCAGCTTTTGTTTGACCAGGACTTGTAAAAACTTCCCATCCATTTGCTCCCATCGTTCCAGCATTGCCGTGTACAGAAACTAATATAGCTTCATCATAATTCCTGTAATTATTTGCTTTATTAATTCTTGCCTTTAAAGGTGTATCGTCAATTTCATGATATAATTTGACAACATTAAAACCCTCTTTAATTAATTTAGCTTCTAAAAGATTAGTTACATCTCTATTAAAAACACCTTCAAAAAACCAACCATATCCATGATAAGGGTAATTATTTGAATGTTGAAAGCATTTACTTGGATATGTAGTATAACGATGCGGAATATGGAATTTTGGATTGATACCTCCATGTCCTGCATCTAAGAAGATTGTAAATCTATTTTTTTCCATTATTCTGCAAATTGAAAATTATAAACTAAGGATTTTGTACTATCTATCGTGTAATTCATCCATATACCGCCACCAGCTTTAGGGGCTAAACCTTTCTCAGCAACATAGCCATTAAATTCTGTTGGAGCATTTTGGTAAGTCCCAGTTTTAATATGCCATTGCTGGTCAACATATTCCTTATATCGTGACAATCTTTGCCGTGTTATTGGAACTATCCATCTGTCATGAGTGT
>Ga0315909_10008553_pt1 | contig 11204 bp, 22 predicted proteins | sample LakEriMetagenome_11_FD_203527 | JGI IMG/M metagenome (GOLD analysis project Ga0315909, IMG submission 203527) | Freshwater fungal communities from buoy surface, Lake Erie, Ohio, United States - Buoy 2 MA125 | ecosystem: Environmental > Aquatic > Freshwater > Lake | place: USA: Lake Erie, Ohio...
TGAGCCTCTGCTTTTAAACCTGCTAAAAGGGTAGCACCCATAAATGAAGCTACTGTTTTTTCTTTTTCTTTTATTTGTTTTAGAAGTTCTTCATCTGAAGTTTTTTCTATTCCAGAAATTTTTGATCTTTTTCCCAATTCATCGGCATCTAGGGTTCTTCTTCTTGCTACACTTCCCGGTGGTGTTGAGTCTGGTGTTATATCATTAATATCAACTGCATCATGTACATTGTAAGGAGGCTTACTATAATCATCATCATAATCCCATCCTTCCCATTTAAATTTTACGTCCTTTGGAATTTCTTTTATGCTTTCATCTCCATAAAATTGAAAAAGCCAATTTTTTAATGCTTCTTCTTTTGTGTGTCCAATTCCGGTTGTATAAATATCGTTATGTTCTCTTCTGTTTTTATATTTAGGATTTGCTCTGGTATTATAATGTCCCACTAATCTATATCCTTCTTTTAAAACTTTTTTAGAATATATGCTCTCCAACAATATTTGATCTTTTGATTTCATACAAATATACTTACAATAAAAAAATTAAAAACCAGAAAGTTCTTCATTGGCTACCGAGTTGTGATCCCGTTGGACGAAGAAAACTTGTTACCCTCTGCCTAATCGAGTCTGGTTGATAGGTCCGCAACGGTTAGCTTTTTAAGAACAGCACAGCACACCATTCCCGTCCGACTCTATCTAATTTCAAAAATCAATTTCCGATTTTGTATTCGTGAATCGTCATCCACCTATTGGATCATCGGGAACCAACTCTTATAAATACTATATATTTACTTTATAAAAATGTCAATTACTTTCCTCTAGGAATTAATTCTAAACCTTCTTGTTCTGCTGTTCCGTTCATGAACTTATTTAAAGTATCAGAATCTAAATTAAACCTAGTTGCGAGCGAAGAATCTTTTGATTTTCTTGAAACGCCAGCAGGAAGACCTAATTTAATATAATTTAAAATATCTTGCTCTGTCATTCCACCCCTACCCCAATTCATTGTAGCTACATATTCTTTTGTTTCTGGATCTACGAAACTATAGCTGTACCAAATATCATCTTCCTCTTCATTTCTTTCAATCTTTAATTTTGCTTTTCTACCCAAAACATCAAATACTTGGTTTGATAATCTGGAATTAGGTTCGGATGAATCATCTCCGAACGATAATGATTCTTTTATAACTTTAGAATATATTTGTTCTAATAGAATTTGATCTTTGCTTCTCATTTTAATTACTTACATTAAATAATTCACACAATATATCAGTTTTCGAATTATTTGTATTTGAAATTTGATTGTGACTTACTTCCATTCCATATTCACCATAAGGATCATTTGATTCAAAATTTGGTGCTATATCTTTTTTAGATTCGATTGAAATATCTTTTTCAGCTTTACTTAGAATCAAATTTAATAGATGATCATTTACTTTTTTTGTTTTTGTAGAATCTACAAATTCTTCAATGTCTGATCGTTTAAATTTTCCTTTAAGCTGATTAAACGGCTCTGTATATTGCTCAAAAACATATATTGGAAGATATAGATGTGCTATATATGCACAATCTTTGATTACATAATATGCTGATTTATTTTGAATTGTAATTCCATTGTCTGGATTTTGACTTGCTTTATATGCTGGTATATAAAGTTTTGCGTATTTTTCAGAACTATTTTCAATTATGACATCAAGAAATTTCATTTTGTAATTTTTTAAATTCTTCTTCTAATTCTTCCAACTCTTTTTCTATACTATTTAATTCAATTAGAAGCTTTTTAGCTTTTTTTGGATCAGTAAAATAATGATCTAAAATTTCATCTGCTTGAGATTTAGATTTTTCTTTCATGTCTTCCAATTCAGATAATTCTTTATATAAATTCATCGGATTACTTTCATACCTCCGGTTTCAAGATTAGTTACTCTGTAGATTTTATCTTCTGGATCTGGATAATATTTGCTATATTTTGAATGATATGTCTTTACATCCTCCCTCGTTTTAAAAGGAGACAACATAACTTCTTGCCAAACACCGGAGGTATATATTTTTCGTTCTAGTTTATACATATTAGTCTTTATAGTTTCTATTGATGAGTTTAAAACCTAAAGGTCGGCGAGATTCAAATGATCTTGGATAAGAAGATGGACGAACTACTATTCCTTCACCAACTAGTCCACTATCGTATCTTTGTTTATCAGCCAACTCTTGAAGTTTCTGTAGAGGATTCTCCCATAATTTTATCGTAGATGCAACCTCTAATTTTGCAATTAATGGAACAATGTCACATTGGAGTTCATTCTTACAAAAATTTTCCATTGCTTCATAATCCATATAACCATCATCAGTCTTAATCTGAAACACATATATTTTGTTGTCGATGAGTTTCATTGGATTCTTTTGTATTCCATTACCAACCATCTCACCTTGAATTGTTCCACTCCAACCTTCTGGTATGTTTAATTTTCTGGCACACCGCCAGAACAATGACTGCTCAGTGTCTTTCTTTGAAAGATTTCTACTACAGACTTGAGTTATAGCACCGTCTTCTACAACAACTGTAATGCTACTACCATCCAACTTTTGAGTTATTGTTATATAACTATCTGTTTCCAGTACTTTTGCTACAAGGTTTGGATCATTTAATCCGTTATCTTCATCGGTTTTAGATATCAAATGTGTTGGGAATGATCCTGCATCTTCACCAGAAAGATTTGCAGGAATTTCTTTTATATATTTTGTAATACCCAAAATTTCAGTTACATCATCACCCACTTGCAATTGTCGTATTTGATCGTCGAAGTCGGCAATAGGAATAACCAAACCAGAACTATATTCGCCACGAAGTTTGATATTTTTTATTCTTATTTGTTTATCTGGATTTTTTTTATCTACCAAAAATCCAAACCAATTAGTATTGGGGACTATACTATCAATCGTAATGAATACAACTTTATCTCCTTCTTTATGTATTCCTGTTTTTACGATTGTTTGCCAACCTAATACCTCGGCAATATCCAAAGAATCAGCATTAGGATGATTGCGTATGTTTTTGATAATTTCTACTGATGCTAGTTTCATACTCTATTAAGAGTAGATAAAAATTTTGTATTGTCAACAAAAATTATAACAATAAAGATGGATTGTATAATGAACTATATTCTAATTCATATCTTGATTCATCATATGTGAAATTATTATTTTTAGTTCCTTTTGGAATTAAATTAGAAATTTTTAAAAATTCTTTTTTAGTTATAAAACCAGTTATCCAAACCAAATCATGCGTATTTTTTACTCTAGAAAAAATTAATATATCACAATTTCTATCTTTTTGATTTTCATATAAAGTTCCAACGTAATTTGTTTTTGGTTTTCCATTACACCCTTGAGATTTAGAATCTAATGTTATTAACTTAGATTCGGATATAAAATCTACTTCATCATCATCACTATAATTTAATTTTTTAAATGTATGTTTAATAACTACTTCCGCGAGATATCCAGTTATTCTTTGATTTTTTTTATCAATTCTATTGGTTCCTAAATTTCCATATTTCCTATAAAAATATTGATTTCTATCTTGTGCTTCTTTTATTAATTGTTTTGTAACAACAATTTCTAAAAAATCATCATTAGATTTTATTTTAAAACTCATAAATTACTACCACATTCCTAATGTAGGCGATAAAATTATGAAGTCAATAAAAAAATTACGATTTTTTAGATGTTTTTTTTGTGGTGGTAGATTTTTTTGAAGCGGATGTTTTTTTAGTATCAGCTGGTTTTTTACGTGTAATTTTTGGAGTTGATGTTTTTTTAGATTCTTGATCCGCTAAAGATTTTTTTGCTTCCATATCTTTATTATTAAGATATGTCATTATTTCGAAATATTTTTGACCTTCAATAAGATTTTTTTGAATATATGGAACTCCATCTATTCTTTTAGTTCCTAGATAACCCATTTGAGATAGTTCTTTATATTCTTTTGGAGATATTCCTAAATACTCTAAAGTATTTGGGATAGATACATAGTCTTGACCAACTTTGGGTGGATTATCTTCTACGAATTTATTTGGAACGAAATAATATTTCGATTCTGGTACTTTAACTTTTGGTTTGGACGCAACCTTTGATTTTTTAATATCGGGTTGTGTAGCAGGTTGTGGAGGTACTATTGGTTCAGTTTGAGTTTGAACTTCTGGTGTTTGTTGTGTTGCTTGAATCTCTGGCGTTTGTTGTATCTCTATTGGTTGTTCAGTAGTTGGTTGTTCTTCTGGTTTAGATTCGCCTTTAAATACATAATTAATTTTATTATAGTCAATAAAATCTTCTGGATTGAGTCCAGATTTTTTAATATCGTCTTCCAATGCTTTAATTTTTTTTAATATGGAATCGTTTTCTCTTTGAACTTTTGATTTTCCTGTTATCCAACCCATAATTCCTTCATTTATAGTATTTTTTGGTTTATTAATTTGAAAATAAATTTGATTCAATCGAATATCATCACGTCTCATATAGATATATTTATTGTAACAATATCAATTTTAAATAATTTTAATTATAAATATTGTAAATTGTAATTTTTAAATTAAGTAATTTTCATGGAAACACAAACAATAAGAATAAACTTTAAACCTGGAAATTTAACTTTTGGACAAAGAGAAAAATTTATGAATGAAGAAATTTTAAAACATATTGAAAATTTCAAAATAAACGGATTATTTGTAAAACAGCATGAAATCATTTCAAAAACAAGTTCTTTATTTTCAGTTAAATTTACTCTGATTAGAATACCATAAGTAAAAAATATAAAAAAATATTGCCATTTTCAACATTCCAACTAATATATAGGAAATGGCGAAACAGAAGAAAATACCAAAAGATCAGTTTCAGAATATGAAACTGTGGTTGGATTACCATAAAGAAAACAATAAATTACCATATAACGAGATAATTTGTTGTAAATGTAAAGCTTATCCCGCAAAATTAAAAGGTGCTGGAATGAGACACGCATTAAAAGCCGCTGGCGGAAACATAGAAGTAATGCTTAAATCTACTATGTGCAAAGATTGTAAGATTCTGACCTTACCAAAGAAAGAGAAAAAACCACCAGTAAAAAGAATCAAAACTCAAGAAGAAATTTACGAGGAGATTGAGAAAATTAGGAGGGAAATGCCTAAAATCGATTTAAATAAACCAAGGATTACTATTGATCTCAATAAAGATAAAAAAGCATGTGCGGAATTCACTAAAAATATGTGTTTTCGACCTGATATATATCTTGATAATGATAGAACTTGTGACTATTGTAGTATAAACGAATGTTGTTCCTGTGATCTAAAACGATTTCTAACAAAGAAAATATCAAAAAAATGAAAAACAATAAATTACAATTAACGAATCCAATTCCTTATACTGTAGATATGGTTATCAGAAATTTAAACGTTTCTGTCAAAGTATTAAATCCAGATGGATTAAATCAACAACACATAACAATAAAATATAAAAGAAAAAAGAAAAAAGAATACGATCCGGAAAATGAAAAATATGAGCTTACCGAATCGGAAATAGAATATATAAAATATTATTTGGAAGCCGAAGGATATTTAGAAGCAGCAAGACAACACAATTTATATTTTGACAATGAAAAATAAACCTCCAAACGTATATGAATATGTAAATGTTTTAAAAGAAAGTGACCCTGTTTTTTATTATCCTAAAAAAAGAAAAAATTTCTTTGATAAGAATATATGGAAAATAAGATTTAATCTTTTTAAAGATGATTGGAAATATTCAATAAAACCCATGTTTATAAATTACAATTTATTCGATTTTAAAACTAGAATTGATAAATTTGGAGATAAAGAAACAGCATTTTCAAGATTTAAAGAATTGATTTTGGGGGTGTATTACATATTAAAATCGACTTTTACATACGTTCCATTAGGATATAAATGACAAAAATCAATAAAAAAAGTACCTAAAAATCAGAAAAAAGTACATTAAAATGGAAAAAAAAGACGAAAAAACACCCATTTTGGAGAAAAAATCACTAAAAAATGGAAAATTTTAATTAATAATGAAATTAATTATTACGAAACGGATTATCAAAATATAACAGATATTGATATCGTTGAGTTATTTATGCAAAAAAGTAGCAAATAACCAATAATTTATTTTTATAAAATAATAGCTTTTACTTTGGTAAATATATAAACTATATGAAATTCGATATATTAATAGAACAATTTTTAAATGAAGCAAACGTAGGCTCAAGAGGCGGTCACATATCACTCGAAGAAGCATTGACAAATTTGGACACTGAAAATGATGTTAACAATTTTATTACAACATCCGATCCAAAATTTTTAATATATCCTTTAGTTGTTGCTTCGGATTTTAAACATAAGGATAAAAAAATTAAAGTTGGAAAAGAATATTTTTCTGGAATGGGATTTGTTAAGAAAATAAAGGATATGTTTTTTACCGAAACATCACCCAACTATATTGACATACCAAAAACCAAGGATGGTCAAATTCCTACACAAGCTCAACTATTAATTTTTGCTAGAAAAGCAGGAGCAGCTAAAAGAGATAACAACCAACCATTTTTAGACAAATATAAAGACTTTTCAAAGACTCCAGAAAAATACGTAGCTTGGGGTCAATTATTGACATTGGTATTTCAATCATCCGAATTTAAGGAGTCAGATTTAAGACAAGAAGAAACAGAACCAAGATATGTAACTTATACTAATTCAGAAGGTCAACAAACAGAATATAGATTTCATACAAGACCTAATCGTGAAATTACCGGTTCTCCTTTCTCCTCTAGTGTAGAGTTTGAAAGACCACACGTTAAGCCACAAGCAGTATCAGGTATGTCTTATGGACAATTCGTAAATGCTTTAAAGGATAATGGTAATACGTTAGATGCTTTAGTTGATTTGGTAGAAGGACAAGAAGGACGATCCAAGAAAGCAAAAAGACCATCATTGATAGAATTGATGAAGCAAGGAAAAGCATAAGTGTTTTAATACAACACTCTGTTTTAATGCAACATGGTGTAGCATTACCACACTAGTTCACATCATAACATTATAATATAGCAATACGCATGAATACAAAAACAACAGAACTTATAAATAAATTCTTGAAAGAGGAGATGAATCAAATGCAACCATCTGCTCCTCAACGACCTGTTATTCTTCAACAACCACAACAGCAACAAGCTCCTCAGCAAATGCCTCCGGATAACCAAAATCAAAACAATGATAATGAAGAGGAGCAACCAGTAGAAGTATATATCCCTTTACATGATGGAAGATTTACAAATAGAATCTTTACGACTTCTAAAGGAGTTATTATTAAAGTATTGAATGATTCTATTGACGATGATTTAAATGTTATTGCGGAGTTGGAAAACAACCCTAATACATACTTTCAAGTATCCGTTTAAGTTTAAAAAGTAATCAATTTTTTTGATGGCTTTTTTGTGTTACAAATAATAGTAACTATCGTGTTACAAATAATAGTAATTGTGTTACATATTACTACATTACAATGTAATGTAATGTATTATAATTGTATGTAATATATTGTGATTTATTATATTACATTATAATTATGTGTAATACATTATGTTATATTGTGTTATATTGTAATGTATTATAATGTATTGTATTATATAACATTTGTGTTACATAACCATTTGTGTTACATGAAAATCCAATCTAAATAAAAAACCGATTGATCGGAATGGAACCAATCAATCGGCGATATAGAGGAATAGAATTTATCCACGAATCAATCCTACCCCACTCGATCCAGAAAGTCAATGAAACTCATGTAACACAATAAAATATGTAATGTATTGTGTTACATAATGTAACACAAAAAAAATAAAAAAAGTTCTGGACATAGGATAAAAACGGAATAATTTCGAGGCATGGAAGAAGATATTTGTAATTGGATGCCAGAAGAAATTTCTTGTGTTATTGTAAATGGAGAAATAATTCCTGTTGACAATGTAGAATTTCTGAATATAGAGGAGGACATATATGGGAGGGACTTGATGACCTTCATGTATAATGGAGAAAGAAAGCAGTCGTTAGTAGTAAAAAAATACATTTAGAATAAAAACCAACCAACCACAACCAATGAAAAAAACAGAACTGATTATTACCAGAGACGAGATCGAAGGAAGCGTATCCTACAATGTAATGGATTTGATTGATCCTTCGTTTGCAGGACGAGGCGAATCCTTCCGAAACTTGCGTGATGCGATTTCATATTGCAAAGCGCATAAAGTTGGATATTCTCGAAACAAGTCGATGGATATTCTCGACAACAATTAAACCAACCAACCATGAATACACAACCAGTAGATGAGTTCTTCGATTCAATCGAAGATAACGAAATTAAATTCCAATTCGATTATTGGAAGAAACTAAAACCTATCAATGATTCAGAACGATTCCAAAGATTCTTATTCGCTTTTATGAGCGTTCATACCACTTGGGAACGAAATGTAATTGGATACAACAACATCAAAGATTGGTGGACTTGGATGAATCGTTGGGATGTATTAAAAGATAAACTAATTGAATCCAGAGTAGGACTACACAACAACCGATTAAAATTCATTTCAAATTTCACCACAAAGTTCTGGTCTAATCCATCTAACTTTGATAAGGGAGATGGAGAAAATTGGTCTGGTTTTCGTAATCGTATCGTGAGGGAGATTACTGGTCTTGGACTTGCCAAATCATCCTTCGCAATCGAAATGATATATCCCGATGAAGCAGAAGTAGTGTGTTTGGATACACACTTGTTCAAAGCATACGAACTCGACCAAACCAAACACAATCGAATGTATGACAAACTGGAATCCCATTGGGTTAAAAATTCTTTTAAAAAAGACTTGCCTCCATATATTGCTCGGTGTATCTATTGGGATCGCAAGCAGGAGAAGCAAGATTCAAGGTATTGGAGTCATGCCTTGGAAGAAGGAGACTTCTCCGATGAAGTAATCAACCTCAACTAAAACTAACCATGACAAAAGAAGAACTAACCAAGATAGTAGAAGAAATGTTAGGAGAAGATGAAAACATTCTCCTCGCAGATGGATTTGAAGATGCGTTTATAGGAGTAGGAAGGCAATTCAATACTCCATTCGCAATATACGATAGAGGATTTTGTATTGACATACTCTTGGAGGATATGTCAAATGAAGAAGCAGAAGAATACTTTGAATACAATGTTCAAGGTGCTTATGCTGGTGAATCAACACCAGTATTCGTAGAGATGCTAAAATTCAACCAAGAAATAAAAACCAAATGAAAATAACAGAACCACTACCAGATACGGAACAAGTCCTATTGCTCAATGCAATCAATGCACTTCGTTGTGCAGGACAAGATAAAATCGCAGACCATATTGATGAACGATTGGAAGCTATTGCCAAGACACCCAAGGTTGCTATTTATGTCAAAGGTGGAATGGTTGAAGCAATTCGTTCCAACATCTCACCAGAAATGGATATTGAGATTGTGGATGCAGATTGCCAACAACTCGACTATGAAGAAGATCGTTGGGAAGAACTTCAAACTGAATTGGAATTTGGAAACTACTAACATGAACAAGACATACGAACTTGATTGTCGTGGTGAAAGAATTGTATTGACACGATTGAGCGGAGAGAGTATCAAGGACACTCTCTTTAGAGACTTTGGTTGGTTGCTAAAGCCAATCATGGAACAAACCAAGTCGTTTGAAAAAACACTTGACAAACTAAACTGGAAAATCGTAGATCATTGGAAATGAAAACAGACCTAATAGAACAAATCGTAGATAACCTTCGTGTGCAGGGTAAAAATCCCGAATATATTATTTCTTACTTGAAGAAGATCATTAGTGGACTTCAAGCAGTAGCACCCAAACCAGTCACAGGGTATTTGAATGTGACTATTCACAACATGACACCAGTAAAACAAACCAAATAGAATATATGCCTAACCATTGCACCAACCAACTGAAACTCGAAAGCGGACAAGACATTCTAAATGTTTTGAATCCATATTTGATCGAAGCAACAGACAATAACTATGAACTTGATTTCCAATCAATCATTCCTATGGATGATGAACTTCTAAAGGGAAATAATTGGTATGATTGGAGAGTAGAGAATTGGGGAACCAAGTGGAATGGATGTGATGGTAGAATCTCCGATGATGGTTCTACATTCACATTTGATACCGCATGGAGTCCTCCACTTCCAATCATCAAAAAACTTGCTGAACTCGCAGGAGAAACATTGGTTCTACAATATATTGAGTATGGTATGTTCTTCTGTGGACAATATACAGCAGGGCAAGATGGAGACTTTGATGAGTTTTACAACGACATTGAATCTGCTCCACAAGAACTTTTGGATTCTCTTGGATATGAACCTTGGGAAGAAGATAAAGGAGAACTTGTATGAATGAGTTTTATGAGGATTTGGTTAAATTTCAAGAGAAATACCCAATGTGCTACATAGAAGCATGGACACCAGAAGATTTTGCTTTTATGAAATCTAAAATAGATAAAACTGAAAAATACGAATTGAATTGGAATACTTGGAATTTCGTTGCTGAAAAATTATACGAAACATTTGATGCTAACCAAGGAACAAACTGGCACAAAGTATTCCATATCGTAGAAGGATCACTATGCACACATAATTAAAAATAAAATGAAAATAAAACAAACACACAAAGCACTAAACATATTAAAACAAGCAACCACAATTCAATGTATCACATTGGATGACAATGAAGATATTGAAATGAATTTCTTCGATCCAAATGTGGAACTTGATGAGGAAATACCAGAACTTGTAATTGGTGGAGTATTCGGTAATATCTTCACCGATGACCTATCAGATAGCGTCATACAAGATAACACAATCACAACAAAAAATTACAAAATTACAATTATTAAATAATATGCACATATATTCAGTAAGTCCCGATCTATTCAAAAACAACAAAGGATTCGATGATGAATACGATAATTGGTTGTATGGATGCTTCAAATCTAAATGGAATCATAGAAGAGAAGATTTCGAGATTGAAGATGATGAACTTGACAACTTCGTTCCAGAACCATTAAATTCGGATGTGATAGAACACAACGAATTTAATCCAATCATACTAAAAGAAG
>Ga0315909_10008555_pt1 | contig 11203 bp, 4 predicted proteins | sample LakEriMetagenome_11_FD_203527 | JGI IMG/M metagenome (GOLD analysis project Ga0315909, IMG submission 203527) | Freshwater fungal communities from buoy surface, Lake Erie, Ohio, United States - Buoy 2 MA125 | ecosystem: Environmental > Aquatic > Freshwater > Lake | place: USA: Lake Erie, Ohio...
AATTGATGGTGTCCTGTAGCACTGCTAGTTTTAGCTTTAACTTCAGCCCTACCACCACTCTCTGCAATCTTCAACCTCTCATAATAATCAGGCTTAGAAGGTTCTACAGGAGCTTGTTGGGTAGGAGTTTGTTGTGGTTGTCCTACACCTAAAAACTTTTGAAAATCATTCCAGATACTCATATTAGTTCCCAACAACATCAACACCGTCAGCTTCAAGCTTAGCAACAGCATCGTCAACACTCATATTATTTGCCTTAGCAAACTTAGCTACATCTGCCATGTTAGCTGTACGTTTACCTGTAGTAGCAGGTGCTTGTGCAGTAGGTTGTGCAGGAGCAGTGGCAACAGGTTGTGCTTCCATCTTATAGAAACCATCATAACGTTGGTTATTATTAATAATGGTTGCAAACTCACCACCCAATACTTTAGCATCCTTCTGTGTAAGCATTGCTGTACCAAACACCATGTTGTTTAGTATTGGTTTAGCTGTACGCATAAACTCTTGAGCAGCAGGAGCATTAAATCCACCACCAGTTACTAGAGGTCTATTTGTAAGAGTAGTAGGTTGGTTAGGCATTAACACACTAATCTCACCAGCATCATTTACACCTAGTGTAAGTTTAGTATTGTATTTAGCTTCGATAGCTTGTTTTAAGCTGTTGATACTAATAACAGCACCAGTAACACTGTTACTTACGTTACTCTTGATGATTGCTTGGTCAGGCTCTGCTAACTTAGCAATTTGCTCACCATACTTTTTATAACCATTAGCAAGTGTTAAACTGTTAGCACCTGTAGCTACATTGGTAGAGAAAGCGGCACTGATAATGTTAATCTCAGCAGGGAGAAGGGAAGTCTTCTTCAACACTTCTGTAGCACTAGCATTCAACGCTTGGTGTGCGGCTTTAGTTGTAGCAGGGCTAGCTACAGGGTCAGTAGCCACTGCAGTAGGAGCTTGTTGAGCTTGTACGATGACACGTTGTACGTTAGCTAAATCAGTGGCAGCTTTAATGTCGTTACGTAAACCACCAATAGAACCTGTCAACTCTTTCTCTTGTCCTACCATGAACTCGTAGAAGCTGTTATTAGTACGCCTCAAATTCTCACGAGCTTCACCACCTGCCCAATACGCCATAACCATTGGGTTATTCTGCATGGCAGATTGTTGCTTAATAGCTAGGTCAACCAGTTGACTCTTCTCCAAAACACTTTTATCACGATATGTTTTATAAATGTTAGCAATCGCTAATAGTCCAATGCCCTTATCATCAGCATACATACGGAATGCTTGGTCTGCTTGCCTATCAATGTTGGCATACAACTCTTTACGTTTCTCAGAAGATACGTTAGGGTTGTTAGCTAGGTATGTGTCAATTGTGCGGTAGGCTTGTGTACGAGAACCTTCAATGTTGGTTTTCATTTGAGCATTATGTACAGCAATTTGTGTCTGGAATGGCACAATGTCTACAGCCAAATTCTTACCTTCACCCATTAGTTTTAAAGTTGTACCTAGTACATTCTCTTTATCATTAACGGATTGACTTAACACAGTAGCACCTAATCCACCTGCAAAGATTGCGGCAAATGATGCTTGTTGTCCATCAGCTTGCAAGTCACTTTGACCTTGCAATGAACCAACATTATTCTTAATAACATCTACTTGAGTTTTTGTTACTAGTACTTGTTTAAAGCCAGTCATCTTAACATCGTATGTACCTCTATTGGTACGATAGTCATTCAGCAATTCTTCACGAGTACCAAACAAACCTGTCTTAGCGGCATCATCAATGTCCTTCATTGCCATGTCTTCAGGAGATGCTTGCTTAGATGATTCTTGTTTGGAGAATCGTTCACGAACATAGTTCATCTGTGCCCATCTATCAGCGTAAGGAAGGCCTGTAACAGTGCCTACACGCTCTCTAATTTGATTAGCAAGACCCGGATATTGTGCAATGGCTTTCTTAGTAACTGTATCAATGCGAGATACATATTGCTCATTAGTCATACCACCTTCAGAAGCGGCTTTCAAACGAGCTAATTCTGCATCGTATGTCTTAAGAGTATCTAATGCTTGTTGTTGTGGTGCTTCCCCTTGTGCACCCAGCACTGCTTCAGCAAACATTCCACCTGCGGCAGGTTTACGTGCTTCTAATTGAGAAGCTTGTCTACCTGCAACAGAGGCGGCTTGATTACTAATAAAGAATTCTTGAGCTACACCAGAAGCTTGTTCTTCAAAGTTAGCAAGTTCATTCTCTACATATCCTTTGTACAGGGTGCTAGCACCTTCTGCTAAAGTACTAATAGCGGCACGAGTAGATGCTCCAGCTTGTTGCAATGTTGCTGGATTAGCCATTGCTGGCTCAATGTTCTTAGTAATGTTTGCTTGATACGTTGCCATTATTTATTCACTCCTGTATTGACCACTAGGTCTTTTACTGCCCAATCCTTAACTGCCTGATCTGTTAACATCTTCTCATACTGAGTAAATGCTTCCACTTTATAGGCCTCTCTATACAATAGTTGTAAATCACTACCTGTGTAGTTATTTAAAATAGCTTGTACAACTGCGGCATGTGTTCTATGACCTTCACTATCGTTGTTACGTAATGCTGTCAAAGCTAACATAGCATGTTTACCTACAGCCTTAGAAGCCTCTTTAATCTCATCGGTGTGCTTCTTACTGCTAGAGTACATTACAGACAAGTCTTCTTGTGCGGCAGGAGGGATACCCATACCAACCATCCATGCCTCTGTATCTGTAACACGATACATAGCACCACCTGCACCACTCTGAACTTGATTGTAGTTGTTCATAGCAATACGAGCTTTTTCAATGTTATTGAAGAATGAAAAACTACCCTTACCAATCTCAGTTAATGCAATTTGTAAGGTGCTCATTGTCATAGGTGCTTTAGCAACAATAGAGAATGCCTCACCAAATCCACCTAGGATACGTAAGGCCGCAAAACCTGATGGGCCACTAGCTATTTCCATAAAGGTCTTCTCTGGGTCTAGCAATCCCTTAACAATGTCTTCATAGTATTTGAAGGTATTGAAACGACTACCAATGGCTAGCTTAGCTTCACCGTCTGTGATAGTAGCAATCATACCTGCAACCACACCTTGTTGTACGTACAGCCTAGCTTCTTCAGTCATGTCTTCTGGCATCACATCTGTGATGAGATCACGGAAAGGCCACAAGAAGTTACCAGCAGTACCCATAACCACAGCATGTGTTACTAGTAACTGTAGTGCTTCTTTCTGTGAGAATGCACGAGGATTACCCATCAAACTCTGCACCACGTTCATCATTAATTTAACTTGATACTGAATGAACTGAGCAGGAATAGACTTCCATCCTTGTTGCCAAGATGCTGTATTAGCCCTAGTCATGTTCTGTGTCAAGTCATCTTGACGCTTTAATATTGTACCTAGTGCATCATCTGTCCACCAAGCACTGCCGGGGTTGTTGGCTATATATTCACGACGAGCAATATCAAAACTAACTAGTCGGCTATATCCTTCACCAGAGTTGAATGGTGTAGCAGCTACATCACCAACACGACGAGTGAGCTTATTCATAATGCCGTACTTACCTACTTCAGCACCATATAAGCTACTAGTATTGATACCATCCATCAAACCAGTGCGACGGATAGCTCTAACTACTTCAACAAACTCTTCTTCAGACATGCCTAGACCAAGGTTAGTCATCTTGTTAGTTTTAGCAACAGTTTGCCAGATACTCTCTTGATCGCTAAACAAAGCCATTGCATACAGTGCACTACTCTTAGCACTAGCTAAGCCATGTACAGGAGAGATGGCTACGGCATTAAAGGCATTCATACCTTGCATAAAGAACTGCACAGGATTGAATGCAAAGAAGCTATGGAAAGCAACAGTACGTGCCCATGTAGGGTAGTCTTTAGTAGCACGTAAGGCCGCACCTAGTTTCATAACAGGCTTACCACCTACCTTACCCTCAATAGACTCACTTATCATACGCATGAAGCCTAGATATTCCTTCTCTTCTTTAGTAGGAATATTCATCTGTGCAATGATGTAATCTTGTACCTTTTCAGCCACTGTTAGACGCTTGCTCTGACCTACATACATACCTTTGTTATTGAGCATGTAGCGGAATGCATTGTCTGGTGTCATGTCACGTACATTAGCTGGCAAGTCATCAGCAAAGGTATTGAACCAACGTTGAATGTGACTCTCTCTCCACTCAGTTGTGGATGCTACGTATGCTGTATTACCAATCTCAGCCGCAACACTGTCTAATGGGCTAACGGTGTTAACTGTATCTTTACCAAATACAGACAACACTTTATCACCCCTCTTACTAGAGAAATTGCTAGATAAACCAATTGCTTCTGTTACATAGTCATCATCAGTACGATTGTATTTAACTTCTACTTTGAAGTCAGTACCAAATCTACCACTATCTAGTGCATCAATAATCTCCTCTGGCCTCCAGCCATAAGGTTGCATCAATCTACTAGCTTCTTGAATTGTAAGTTTACCAGCTTTATGTAATGCTTGTGCATCTGACAATGCTTTTACATAGGCATTTGCATCAGCAATATTAGTAGCAGTACGATGAGTGCTAGTAACTTCTTCAAGTACTCCATCCACTTCATATGTTGATTTAATCTTTACAAAGTATTCGTCACTGTAAATACGACGGTATTCACCTGCACGATAGGGAATCACAGTATCGATCTTTTGGCTAGCAAAAGCACCGTCTTTAAAAGCAAATGTCTTGCGATATTTACCGTCAATTAATACTGGCTCAGCAGCCTCGTAGAATATATAACCTTGTCTTACTGCCTCTTCACGGAACTCAGTACCCATGCGTTGCATAGTGCCTGTGTCAGCTAGGTAGATATACGTACCATCTTTAGGTGTAGTAGGTTTAGCAAACAAAGAGTTACTAGTATCATCAAACTTGATACCAGTGTTTAGCTGTACATATCCACGACGAGTCATGCTCTTAGTGGCTACATCATTACGCATTTGCCACATTACATCACGTAGTGCACGTACTTTGTAATAGGCCTCACGAGCATTTGATGACAGTCCTTGACCAGCAAGTTCGTGTTCAGTAAATAGTTTACCTTCTTTATCGCCAATTACTAATGCATCATTAAGTGCAACCATCTCAGCTTTGCTAAGCTTCTCGATAGATGGACGTACAAAGTTAGTTAACAACTTTTGGTAGCGACTGCTTTGATTAATGCCAACTACTCGTTGTGAATATAATTCACTAGATGTAGACAATGCCCAATCACCCATAGCAAAACGTGCTGCGCTATTAATATCACTATCAGAGTATTTACCTACAATTGAATAATCAAGAGTTTTATTGATAGGCTGCTCAACTAACCAACCTGTCTTTAAACCTTTTTCAGCATCTTCAATAGCGGCAAGTTCATCGCTAACTACATCTAGTTCTTTTTGTAAAGTAGCCAATGAAGGTTTAATACGTTTGCTTTCAGAAGCAATCATATTCATTGTAGCATTACCTTCAACCACTTCATCTTGTAGTTGTTTGATGTGGGTGTTAAGCATAGTGGCAATGTTCTTGTCCACTTTGCCTACATCAGCACTTATCCCTAACGCTGTTAGTCTACCTGTAACTTCGCTTATAATGAGCTTAAAACCGTCTACAAGCTTCTTAAATGTCTGTCCTAGTATGGTAGTAGGTATCTCGTCTGTAAAGGCCCATTTAGCAAAGTTCTCAGCAAAGAATTCACTGTAGCTAGATGCCCACTTATGAATTTGAGATTCATATGCTTGGTATACACCAACGTTACCACCTGCCCATTTATCAATCCAGTTGACTACTAAGTCTTCTGCATTGGTAATTGAACGGTATTCTAATAGGGCTTCAGGTGGGAATACATCAGTAATGGATTTATTAATTCCATCACCTTTAAATGCAATGCCTTTAGCACGTAACCACTTATTAAAACTGCTATTAATAATGCCAAAGTACTTAGTAGCAAACTCTGATTCAAATGCATGACCATACTCATGTGCAAAGTTCTCCATATACTTACGCAAAGATATAGGAGATGTATCAGTGCCTCTACGCATTACAATGAACGATTGACCATTACCATAGTCATAATGCACAGCACCCGCAGTAGTATGCTTTTGCTTAATGTGTGCAACTAAGCTACGTACTGTAGGGTCTTTACTTTTAATCATATCCTCGTAGTCCATAACTACAAGTTTACGATTTTCCATACCTAAACTCTTGCCAAGTTTGGTTACAAACTCAACAACAAATGCTTTCTTGACACCATCAGACATTGTGATGTTGCCGACGGTGATTGTTTTAGGTGCACTTTGTAAGGCAGTAAACGATTGATTGAAACTTGCTTGAGATAGAGTAGAAGGCTTACTTACAGGAACTTGACTGGCAACACGAATGTTACCAGCTTCATCGACCACTGTTTCATTAGCCTTAATGTAGTCACGCACAGATTGTGCATGTCCTGCAATAGTTGCATCATCCCAACCAGTTACACTTTGTAACCAAGTCTTAATCTCTTTGTCACTCTTACTAGTAGCAGTTTTGCTACCAATTTGATAAGCGGCTTTATCCACATCATCTTCAAAAGACAACATGGATGTTTTATAACGAGGCTTACTATCTGTTAATGACTTAGGCGCAGGAGCACGTTCCAATGGTGGAACTTTTGCTTCTGTAACTACTTTCTTAGTAGTTTTCTTTACTTTAGACTTACTAACTTCTTCTAAGATTTGTGCTTCTAATGCAGCTTTACGAAGTTGCAAATCTGTCTTAACACTCTCTTCAACCAAAAAGCCAGTATTGGTAGTATCTGGCACTACCTTCATACCAATAGAACCAGTAGGATCAGAAACTTTAATGTATGCTTCTGCGGCCTCTTTAGTTAAGAAACTAGTTGATGTGTCTGGTTTATAAAATACTTTACCAGTAATGACTAAACCATCCTCAGACAATGTAAAATTATCTAGAGAATGGATATTAGGATTATTAGCCTTAGAATAAATACGTTGTAAATTCTCTAATTCTATAGCGGCTTCAGATGCACGTACACCTTTAGCAGAAATTACATCTTGTAATTCTGCAATAAGTTTTTCTACAGGAGCACGAATAGTCTTTTGTAAATCGTCAGCAGCAGTTGTAATTACATCAGGTAATACTTTAGCGGCATTCATTGTCACTAGTTTACCTAAGTCAATAGCTGTAGTAATACCAGTGAGTTCACCAGCCACTACACCTACGGCTTGTAGACGTTGTTTGTTAGCTACTTGTGTAGCAATCTTAGCTGTCTCTGCAGCCATAATTGCATTCTTACCACCCGATGCAGCTAGTGTACGCTCTACGTTATTAATAGCGTTAGCACTTTTAAATAACTTAGCTGATTTAAAAACAGCAGCCCCACCAGATAATGCAGCACCTACTACACCAAGTCTGTCTAACCAATCAGATAAACCATCCCATGATTGCTCTTCGTTGGTAGCAACTTCTTGAATGAGTAAGGCAGCTTGCCAATCTGTAATTAGCCAGCTATCTTTTAAATCTTTGTAAAGATTAGTAAGCCACTCACCTTTTTCTTCTTCTGGTTGACCATTAAATGCAGCTTGCAAATAACTTTTAGTTTGTGATCTACCTGTAGCACGACTAATGGCATCAGCAGGTACACCATACTTAATAGCAACTCTATCAATAGCAGCACCTTGTTCAGCCGCCATTGGTGTAAACTCATACAAAAAACCTAAACCTACACTAGACCAACTCTTACCATCTTGAATGGCTTTATCAAGCGTAGCAGCCGCACTAAGGCGGCTAGAGATACGAGCAGTAGACTCGTTAATTTCATCAGGAGTATTATTAAATAAAACAGAAGGATTACGTACAGCAGTTGTTTCTACTGCTTGATTAGTTAACTCTTTAAGTTTAGCACGTACTTCGTTAGCGTTATTAGTACTAAGTTCCCCATACATTTTATTACGTGCAGCAACACTATCTAATGTCTGTTGAACAATATTTACGTTGCCTTCACCAGCAGCTTTAGCGGCTAAACTACGATCAATGGTATTTTGTTCAGGTACAGTTTTACGCCAGTTCTCATCTACAAAGTGATTAAAATTAATACTGTCTGGTACAGACACTTCACCAGTTGCAAATGCAGCAATACCTTTTAATACAGAGTAGTTGCCTACGTTTGTATCAGGAACAGGTACAGTGTCTTCGGCAGTGTACAAACTATTTTCAGGTTGTATTACACCATCTTCTTCGTATAATGCCATTATATTGTACCTTTATTTCATTTTACCAGTGGCTTTACCGTATGTACCTGCTACACTACCTATTGCACCAAATATAGTAGCTGTAGTTTGATATTGAGATGCACTTATAGCGGCATTAGTAATGGCAGTATTTTGATCTGCAATGTCAGACATGTAACTTAAATTACCTGCAAGTTGACTACCCACACTAGATATACCTCCTGCAAGAGCACTACCACCCATACCACCTGTCTGTGCGGCTACGTTAGTCATAGATGCTTGTGCCATACGTGCTTCACGAATTTGTTGACGCACACTACGAATGTTTTGAATCTCAGCTTTACGAGCTTCAGCAGCATATTGATCTTGCTGTGCTTCTCCGGCTTTATAACTACTATAAGCAGATGCAGCAGTAGCTGCGGCAATTACCCAAAAGACTGGCATATTATTCTCCTTCTTGAATAAGAACTTCGTCTACTTTAGTAGCGTCAGTCTCGTCAGTTGCGTGTACACAATACCATACACTATCTTCTAAAGCTTTAATGGCGTGATCTACGCCTTTAACAATGTTAATGCAAGCTGGCGCAGTATATTCATCAGCATCATCTTCAAACAAAACAATTACTTTACCTTTAGCTAAAATAGATAAATGGTCAAACTTATGTTTATGTTGTACTGCAATTGCACCTGCATCTAAACTTACTTCTTTAGCGTATAGGTTTTCTGAAAAATAGTGCTCTATATTAGACATTAGTATTACCTACAAATGTTCCTGTCCATCCAACAATCTTCATATCTTTACCAGCTTCACTAGCAAACTTAAACTGTACGGCTTTACCTCTGCCACGTAGTTTATTTTTAGAAATAACTAATGGGTAGCCATCATCAAAAGTGCTACTTGGATTAGCAAAGAAAGGACGTAGTTGACGGTATACTTGTACATCATCAGCCCACTTGCCGGGATAACCATTGTCAGTAAAGTCATATCGACTTTGCATCAAACAACCACTTTGATTTAGTGGGATTGCACTAGCATTAAAAGATGTTTCAGTACGCTTCATAAAGACAGTAAGATACTGCCCTGTTTTAGCACGAGCAGGGCCATTACCACCCATGTTATATCCAGTAATAAAATATGCTTGTTGCTCACTACCTATATTGTTATAAGAATACCAGTCTTTAAACTTAGTGCTACTATCTCTTGTGTTGGCAAAGTCACTGTAAGTTACTGAGTACGTGTTACTAATAACTGGGTTATTAATAATTGGATGTAGTGATAACACTTTATATAGTTTGCGTGTACCGGAAACATTATTTATATATGCCGTAACTGTATCTGCGCCAGCAACAACTGTGTCTGCTCCAACTAGTACGCCATATTCGTTTGTAATTGTATTTGTTTCTTTAGTAACTTCAATAGAAACAGGAATAACACCTACAGTGGTGTTAATAGAAAACCAGTACCAACTATTTAAACGTATGTCAAAGGCAAGAATAGTGTTTTTGTTGAATCTACCACTATCAGTACCTGCAGTAACTGTGTTTGAATATAACCAATAAATAGTTTTATCTGTAGCATTGTACGCACCTTCAGCATATAATTTACCCAGCACAGGAATGTCTTGATAAAATGTTTTAATGTTTTTGTCACTAATATTAGTAGCAGTAAATTCTACAGCATTAGCAGCACTAACAGCGTAAATACCACTGTTACTCCAATATAACAAACTATCTTCAACAACTATAGCAGCTTTACCACTAACACAACCTACAGAAGATACCCTATCAACTGCGTAGTTAGATGCTTTAAACCCTTGGTCAATACCAGAAATAAACCATACACCATTGGTAGCTAGCACCATGATACCACGGCCTAGTGGTTGCATTGCTACAATCTCACCTGCTTCTGGAATCTCTACAGTGCCACCATCATCATCTTCTAAATCACTAATGACTTCAGATGTAGGATCGTTAGTTTGATATGCATTACCTACTTTGTCTACAGTATCCAACACTTGACTAAAGAATACAGTGCCTAGTAAGTCAGATGAGGGCATACCTGCATACCATGTACGTCCTGCAAAAAACGCACATACTTTAGGGCGGTAGGTAGTGTCCTCAAATGGATCAATAATAAAGTGCCCTTTAGGAGCAGGAGAGTTACCAAAGTCTTGTTTATTTAGTACAACACTATCAAAATCATCATTGGTATCTTTACCATAAATCCAACTCTTAGTATTAGATGGAAACTTACCATTTGTAGGATCACCTGCTGTGCCACCGTTATCTTCACGATAAGCGTCAATCTGCGTATCTGTCCAACCTTGATTGTACAAATTGTATCTAACATCAGCAATGTCAATGCCTAGTGCTGTCCATTCTGCTTCAGTGTATTCAACATCAATTGCTACAGTGTTACCACTGCTATCAATTAGTGGAACACCTTTAAAATCACGAATGTTAATATCAATTGCTTCAACAGCAAATGTACCCCAAACACTTTCAATAATGTTTGGAGTATAAGTAATAATGATAGGTAGTGTATCTGCACTAGTTACAATGAGTCTACCATATGTAGACGCAAAGCTACATATAGCTACACCAGTAGTATTAGTATTACCGGGTACTTTGTATGTATTTAAATCAATGCTGTATACAGTGTTTCTACTTGCACTAGTAGAACCAGTAGACGCATTATAGAAATGCAAATAGCGGCCAAGTTGTGCTACAATAAAATCTCTATTACCACTACCTGCTACAGTAGACCAAGTACCTGTAGTGAATGCCCACAAGTCTTTTTGATCTGTAGTAATGGCTGCTGCATGTAAAGCGTAATCATCTTCGTAATCTAAACCATTACGTCGTTCAAGAGTACCATCCATCTGTGGAACTACGTTTACACCTTCTTT
>Ga0315909_10008556_pt1 | contig 11202 bp, 9 predicted proteins | sample LakEriMetagenome_11_FD_203527 | JGI IMG/M metagenome (GOLD analysis project Ga0315909, IMG submission 203527) | Freshwater fungal communities from buoy surface, Lake Erie, Ohio, United States - Buoy 2 MA125 | ecosystem: Environmental > Aquatic > Freshwater > Lake | place: USA: Lake Erie, Ohio...
TGTTAGCCTCTTGTGTAACCTGGGTGATAACAGGCTGAGGTGTTTGAGCTTCAGCAGAAGATAATATAAACCCGGGGTTATTAGTTTCAAAGTACCAGTTGATTATTTTAGTAGTATTTTGTACTGTTACTGGTGTTTGAAAACTACCTTTTATCGTCACTAACTCGCTTTCTGGGGCTTCAACTTCTGATACTGTAGCTGTACCGTCACTGGTTATCCATTTATCTAAGGCTTCGATTGCGATTTTTCTAGTTACCGGACGATTTACGTCCGGGCTATCAACTACGCCTTGTAAATTAAAATAAATTTCTTTGTCTCTATTTGCAGGAGCACCTAATCTAATACTGTATCTTAGTATTAAATCTCCTTGGTTTTCTACTTTATCATTACCGCCCACACGAGATGCTTCAGTACTGATGAGAATACTGTCTAACGGGACGGTCTGTACTTGTCCGTTAGTTCCAGAAAGAACGTAGTCTTTAGTTTGGAGTTGAAATAGCAGGGCTAGGGCTTCGTACGATACGGCTCCTTCCTTATATGCTTCTGTTAATTGATTTGGATTAAGTCTGAAATACTCGTCTACGAAACTTGTAATCGAACTCCCGTTTTTACTCTTTACATTTAAGGTTACTGACGTAGAAGTTGCAGGATTTAAATTGTAGTATACGTTTCCTCTTGGTACCCATAAACCTCCAAATTTTTGATTAACTGCTTCTAAAGTTTGTAAGTCTTGATTAGTTCTTGATTGATCAAAAATTACATATTGCGTATCAAAATATTTACCGGTCTGAAAATTATCTATTCCTATAGCTAAATAATCTTGAATGAATTGCTGATAAGTGAGGTTTTGAGGACCTTTATACTTTGCTACTAATGCAAAAAGTTCAGCAGGATTTTTAGGTAACGGTTCTAAATTAAATTGTTCAGTACCGCCTGCCTCAGCTTGAGTTTGCGCTGCTAAATTACTTTGCGCTAACCTTTCTAATGCACTCTGATTTTCTTTGAATTTTTTAATTTCTCCTTGCGGTAAGGTATAAGCTTGGTTTATTCTCAATGAATCCATTATAGCTCCAAGACCTATTAACCTTATATTACAGTCGTAACCTCCTTCTTGATTGAAAGACCAGTTAAAATTAGAAACAATACCAAGCATTCCATCGTAGTTTCCAGAAGTCTTTCTTACTTTTCTAGCGATATCTTGCTGAATTATTTCTTTTGTTCTACCCGAACTGAAAGGGTTATCGATTCCGTAAATGCCGTTTGAAACGAAAATACCGCCTGGAATATCGTTGTTGTTAGAATCCTTATTAGAGAAGTATTGAGTATGTCCCCACTCAAGTAGCATAGAGTAGCCTAGGCGGAAATATAAAGCTTCAATAATATTAAGCTGGTTCATATTCCAGACCTTAAAGTTTATAGTCGCTTGCCTGAGGGATCCTAAACGTCCAGTAGTTTCGATTTGCACCGATACTAAACCGGGCATAGGTCTGTATCCTAACTCGTCTGTACCTCCGAGGCCGTATGCTCCGTTTGCTCCTATTCCTTGTCTTATCGTAATACCGTTACCATTTTGTATTGATGTTCCTGCCTCTAGTATCCAATTTCGGGCTAATGAATCAGGGGTAGGATATTCACCAGGACTTAGATTCAATCTAGAGAAAAAAGAAGTTCTGTCATTCTCTGTCAAGGTAACTATATTAACAGACGAAGTAAGACGTGCCCATGCTGTTTTATTGGCTAGAAATAAAACATCTTCCCCAGACCTACTTAAAGTACTATTACGACGTGCTCTGATTGCTATCTGTCTTAGTACGTCGTCACTAAACGGGGCACCAATAACATTTGATAACTTAATAGCCATTATTTACTAAGTTATAATTATTTAGTACGGTCTGAATGTTGGTAGGAATTCTCAGCTGAACACCTATAGGCGGGTAGATTGAATCTCCTGGTAATGCATTTGCGGAAGCAATGATCCACCAAAGACTTGAATCTTGATAAAAGTCAAAAGCAATTAAGTCTAGCCTGTCGTTTACAGTTGTAATAACATAGTAATCACTATCGGTTGGCTGTATTGTCGGATATACGTTAGTTTGATAGTAAGCGCTTCCGGTTACATCTAACTTAGTTACTGGTATGTTTTGATATCTCGATTGCATTATCCTCCAATTAATACTGAGTTACTTAGATTGAAATCTTCTACACCTAAGCCGCCTAAACCGCCTCTCCTAGGTTGAACTTGTGAGGCGGGAAGGGGTGTTGTCTGTCCCTGGTTAGCATTCTGTACACCTGTAGCAAGACCAGTAGAATTCGAATTATTTGTAGAAACGAGAGTTCGTCTATCTGCAGGTGTTGTTGCAGTTGGATCAATGAAACGATCTTTATTTGCAATCAACGGCACAAAAGGATTTTCTTTATTAACCTTTCTAGGTAGTATGTCCATTATTGGTTTGAATGAACACTGTATTGTTACCATGTGTGGAAGCTGTCTTACATCATCTTCGGCACCGAATTGATTTAGTAATATTTCCCATGGGGTAGTATTGTTATCAATAGTTACGTTTACGTTTTCAAGGAAACCAGGCATTCTATAAAGATAATCACCGATAGTTAATTTTACAACATTACCCCGCATTAAATTATAATTGGGAGAATAGTCTGGATATACCTGTGATATTAATTGATTTATCTTAGTGTACATTGGTAACATTTCTTGCCTGCTTTGAACAAAAGCCTTGAATGTGAATCCAATCGTTCTATCAAATCCTTGATAGGTCCTAAAAGTCTCCCCTCTACCTAAATACTTAAAAGTATTATATTCTGCGCTATTACTATCGGAAATTTGACCCTCTAAGAAAGCTCTAAAAATAAGTGCTGTAGAAAAGTTTAAATTATCGTTATCTATGCACTCGAAAGCAAACTTGATTATATCCTTTGATTCATTGCCTGCAACCTCCCACGGGTCCTTCTGGTAAGGATTATAAAAAAACTGATTAGGATTCTCTACTCCTTTTGCTAAAAGGTTTAGCATATTTAACGAATCTTGTCCGTTATTAGTAGTGTCAATGTATCTAGCTCTTACTCTAGCCGCTCCTGGATTACCTATACCTAAACCGCCAGTACCGTTAAAAGGGTTTGCAATATTCAAATCGCTGTAGTTAGATCTTGGAGTTCCAGCAGGTAATAAATTTCTAAAATCTCTAATCGGTTGATCGATAGGTGTACGCGTATCAGTACCTTGACTAGCAATCTGCTGGTATGTTAATGCAATAGTAGAATAAGCTACTCCAGGTTTACCTTCAACAGTAAATTTAGGGTCAGGTCTTGTCTCACTTATCTTAGTTATATTGGTATCAGTATATCTAGATATTCTAGTAAAACCGATCCCGTATACGGAACCAGGCCCTCCTAAATAATTGAATAACTGATTCTGTACAGGAGATATTCCCAACCTATCTACTAGCGTAGGATCAATTCCTGTACCTCCTACTATATCAGGATTAGTAATAAAGTCGGTAGACCCAATAAGCTTTAAAGCTCTTAATATCGAAAGTCTATTTGTTGCTTGCGTATTATTTTGAGGTGCACCTACAATGTAGGCGTAAGTCTGTTGCGGTCTCTCGTAAATGGTAGGACCAACACCATGCCTGTTAAAATGTGCTCCTGTACCCTGAAATTGTACCTGGGCGAGAGTATTAAGGGGATTATATACGTTGGTTACGGGTAAAAAAGTATTACCTAGGCTTGGACCTGCGAAAGTCAGTGCATTAGGTACCTGTATTCTCGGATTTGTAAGTTGTAATCCGAGCTGTTTTTCGATAAAAGCAGTCCCTCTAGGGGCATCTTTGAAAAACTTTTGTATTCTCTCTCTATCTAAGGTTGCCGATACAATACTAGAACCGGCAGTTAGTAATTGAGTTATCGCACCTCCACGTACAGGAAAGTCTAAAGCAGTTCTATTAATTTCATAATAACCTCTAATTCCTGACGGTGCCTGTTCGTTGTCGATAGGGAATTGCATGTAGGGTTGATTACTACTGCCGCCACCAGGTCTATCTCCGCCAAAGCGAAGACTAGTTAAATCTGTTCTGAAATTAATTAGAGGCATGTTAACGTCCTGTGCTTGATTTAATAAAATCTAAATAAGTTGGTTGAGGTTTTGCACCATACGTAACATCAATTGGGTTTTCAGATACTGGAACTATAGATGATGCTCTAGGTACAGACCCGCCTCTTATTGTTGCAGTAACATTAGAAGGCACTCCTTCAAAAATACCCGAAGGATTTGTTCTGCCTTGTTTGCTTAGCTGGGATTGCTCGATTTGATCTAGTAAGTCCATATTTTATGCTTTATCTAGTCCGTATAACTGGTTAGCATTATTTCCTAGTATAATGTAACCTACTTTCTGACCGTCTAAATAAACGTCCCCTGTATTACGAGTTCCATTTACACTACCTGTTTCTTTTCCTGTTACTTTAGTAGCACCGCCTACGTTTACATTTTGTTGTTTAGTACCTTGCTCTACAGTTGTACCGATAGAAGGAGCAGCTTCGCCAAAGTTCATTCCGCCTATGGTGTTGGCAGCGCCTCTCAATCCTCCTGCAAATCCTGCAGTACCTGCTCTTACAGAGCTTGCAAGACCTTTGAACTTATTTGCATTACCGCCAAAGAACCCGGCTACGTTACCTATGAGATCCAATATACTTGCTACAATATCCCCTATCATTTGAACGGCTCCAGCTAATCTGTTTATAAGCCCGGTAACAAAGCCTTGAATTTTTTGAGGGTTAGTGATAAAATCTAAGATACCAGATTTTTCAATGAACTCAATAAAGATAGTCTTGATTCTGTTCATTGTCTCAGTAAGACGTTCGGCAGTAGAAGTTTGCGTAATATAGTTATATGCATCTTCTCCGATCTTTTTGCTTATTTCTGCCTGTGTTAAACCTCTTTGCTTTAGTATTCTTAACTCTTCTTGAGCCTGTTTTAAATTGGTTGCGCCAAGTTTTCTATAATAGTCTTGCTGCTTAAGAACATCAGCTAAACCGTCTCTAGTCATACCTACGGATTCTGCGATTGCTTCTTGCTGTATTCTATTCATCCGTAAATACTCATCAGTACTTCCTACCTGAGTATTAATCTCTTTTGCAAGAGTTACGAGATCGTTATTAAGAGCTGCTTCACGAGCTCTAGTAAGATTAAGCTCCTTGCCGGTTAATACTTGAGCTTCCATCTCTTTACTAATACTACCTTCAAAGTCTAGGAAACTACTAGCGATTCCGTCGAGCTGTTTCATCTCGTAGCCCATTGCTTTAGTTATCATCAAAGACTTAGCAAGCTTTTCAGGGTATTTTGTAAAGGTCAGTCCAAGAACGCCGGCTTGTTTACTGGCTTGAGTCAGTACCTCTCTGAATTCAAATGCAACACCAGTCTCGAATTCAAATGCTTTGGATTGAGCTAAAATACTCTTTGTAAGCTTTTCAGCGTTTCTGCCCGTCGTAACACTAGTTTGTGCTATAGCTTTTCTCGTTTCTAGTTCAAGGCCTGCAATCTCTTTTAGCTTGATATTATTCTCGAGAATACTGCTAGTAAACTGACTTCTGACACCGAGTGCTTTTGTGAGTTCAGCTTGAGACTCCATCAATCTAGTCTCGTTAACTACTATATTATCGCTAGCCTTAGCTATAGCTCTAAACTCTTCTTTTACTCCTTTAGCTCTATCTTTTGAGATACCTACATTACGGGCAAAATTAGTTAATCCTTGATCGATACCTAATACTAGATCAACAACCCCTTTAAGTATACCGACTAATCCACCAAGTAGACCTCCTATGATAGGGATTTTGCTGATTATGTCTTGAAAGCCTCCAAGGAGACTTGTAGCGCCGGTACCGGAAATACCTCCACCGCCTACCCCGTAGCCTCCTCCAATTCCTCCTGATACTAGACCTGATGCTTGAGCTAATGGAGCTGCAACACTACTCTTTATTAATCCTCCTATAGCTTTAAAAGGGGCAGATAACTTATCTAACCCTGCTTTAATACCAGCTACGAGTCCAGCTATTCCCAGTACCCCTAATATTCCGGCTGCTGCGCCTTTACCTCCACCGCCTCCGCCTGCGCCTGCTGCGCCTGCTGTGGTTCCGCCTCCACCAGGCGGTATATTTGCTCCTCCGCCTGCTCTAGCTCGAGCAATATCGATTTGTCGCTGTCTTTCTTCTTTTGTTCTAAAGAGATTTGCAAGTCTACCGCCAACTCCTCTTTCTTTATTTATGTCTGCAATCAACTTCTTTTCAGTAATAAGAGCATCTTTCTTTTTCTTTGCCTCCATTTCCATAGCTCTTAACTGTCCGCCTGCGGTACGTTGAAGAGCTGCTTGCTTCTTTCTTTCAGCACCCAATTCTCTTTCGATCTGTTTAATTAGGTTTTTATTTGCTGTAGTAGAATTAGCTTTTTTTCTTTCTGCTAATTCTTCTTCTAACTTCTTAACCTCTGTAGTAACCTTACTGTACTTGTTTGCATCAATAACGGCCTTTCTCCCTAATTCTTTGATTTCTTTTTGTAATCCTAACTCTTCTTGCTTAGCCTTTCTAATCTTCAAAGACATAGCAAGATACTGGTTCATAAGGCTAAGATCTTCTTCCCTTATTGCACCTACCTGGCTCCTAGCAAGAGCTTCTTGCTCTTCTCTTTCTTTTTTTGTCATTCTATCGGCCATACTGTACTATTCTCTAAATAAATAGCTATTTACCTCTTTTTTACCTTCGAGACATAAGTAGGAGGTTCTACCTTAGATTTGATATCTGGCTTAGAAATCAAAGGTTTATCGGCAGTAACGGTCTGGCGCTCGTTCTGTATTTCTTGGAGCTTTTCTAGATGCTCGTTGATAAACCTGATATTGAGACGGCGTTCGTTGACCGGCATATCCATGACTTCAGACCATGAAAAGCCTCCACCGCCATGGTAAGTAAGTTCGAAAACCTCTCTTTTATAGATTTGACGATACTCAACTCCCGGGAAAAAAAAATTCCGCTGTCAGCGGCAGGCTCTCCTCGACCTCTTTTCCGGATGATAGTGTAAAATTGACTGTTAGATCAATATCTGGCGTAATTGATCCAATATAGGATCTTAGCGGATTAGAATCTTTAGCAATTAACGCATTATCAACGAATTCTCTTACTGTCTTAGGTTCGTAATCACCGTTAACTGAAAGAATTTGTCTCTTAAGTCTAGTGGTAATTTCGCCGGCAGAAAGATTAACTTTCTTTAAACTCTTAATTTCGGCATCGATTGCTTTTTCGTCCTCTACAGTAAAGAGTTTGAACGTTACTGTATTTTTGGAATGAGGTAGCTGATAGGTAAATTCGTTCTTATTCTTAAAGATACTGAAATCTACTGTTTTGTTTTTTAAAGTCTGCAAGTCAATAGTAACAGTCTCTTTTGTTTCAGTTTCTGCGTCCGTATACTCAAAGCTATACTGGGAGCCATAAGCGAGAATACGTGCAGCAATCAACAAAGCGTTTCTATCACCTAATAAAAGATCCTCAAATTTTATTGGGGATTTAATGAGAGACTGTAGCATTCTTTCGATTGCTATACCTTGCTTCAATAAATTGACATTCGTAAGAATATCCTCCTCACGAGCAGTCATATACTTCATTTCGACGGCTCCGGAAGAAAGGGGATTTGTTGTTTCGTAAATTTTACCTTGAGAAGGTAACTCAATAGTTTCAGTAGGAATTGTAAACTTTTCAGACATAATCTTGATTTAGTTATATATTGATAAATATATCAAATATAACTTTTCTTACTTGATCTTAAAAATATCTCGTACAAAACCTACACCATACTTGTAAAGATCAAAGATGATAACTAAAATAATTCCTAGGATAGTTGAATAGAGTATAAAAAAGAATATCCAAGTTTGCTGCCAACCGTCAGTCTTACCTTCGATAAATGCAAGCCAGAATACAGTAGATGCTCCTGATATAGTAGTCAAAACAAGAATAGTACGAATAATGATTAGGATAAAGGCAATTTCAAGCCAGAATCTAGCAATTAAATACCCTAAAGCAACTACCGTTAAAGAAACGATGAATAATGTTAACCAGCTCATAACTTTTATTTTATACCTAAATATACATATTCTCCGCTTTGGAAACAACTTTTTACAGTAAAATAACCTATTGAGAATCAATAAGTTATGAACATTAAGATTTCCGTAATACTATAAAAAAAGCCGCTTTTTAGGCGGCTTTCTAACTCATTGAAAATCAAGTAGTTTTAGTAGTTCAGGATACAGTAATCCATTCCGATACCTAGTTCTATTGTAATTGCGTCTTGATTTGACCAATCGTAAGATCCGAAGTTTGCAGTCTTAACGAAAGCTCCTTTGATAATCCACTCAGAAACTACATCTCCTACAGGTCCGAGAATTGATAGATTCAGGTCTTTCTTATAGAAATCAGAATATCCGTCACGTCCGGTTACAGATTCGTGTGATAGACGAATCCACTCCATACAAGCCTGTTGTCCGGAAGGTGAAATTGGATTATAAAGATTCAAGGTCATGTCCTGCCATTCGGCCTTACCTTTGATCTTACGGTATACGTTGATATGGTCAAGCTTTACTTCATTCAAGTTAATATTGGGTGCAGTAGCACTCTTAATCATGAAAGAAGGAATGCCGTCGATATACATGATAAACCGGTTCTGAACGGTAGGTTCATAGGCCGTAAACATTATTTCATTTGGATCTAGTACTGGCATTTTATTCTATGTTTTATATAAATATCTGTTAATACAAAACTTATTTTCCGAGGAATCCACCTTCGCCTGAACCGCCAGCAGATTTTTGAACCTTACTTGTAGCAGAGCTTCCCATCTCCTTAGCTACCTGGTCAACTGTCTTACCTTTGAAAGCCTCAGGATCTTTGTCCATTGCTTTTTTAGCAAGAGCTTTCATACCTTGTGTAACAGCTACAGCTAGCGTTGCACCTCCTCCTAGAAGTTTAAGAACACTCATTCCAAACTCTTTTGCAATCGCAGGATCGTTTATTAGTTGTTGAATAGGTTCAGCTAACTCAAACTCTTTAATCTGCTCTGTGTCTTTCTTTGTAGGAGCTTCTGCTACCTTAGTCTCCATTTCTTCTACTCCCTCTTCTTTCATTTTGCCGGTAGCTTTTACTTCAGGAGCTTTTTTCTCTTTCTTTTCTTTTGGCATTTTAACAGCCTCGGTATAAGCACCGCCTGACATATCACCTTTCTTGGCTTCTGCTAATACTTGCTTGGCAAGAGATTCAAACAATTGCTTGGATAAATGCAATCTAACTTTTGTATTATTTTTCATCTAGAGTTATTTTTTAAATTATGCTCCAAAAGTTACACCAGTTGGTAAGATGTTGAAGTCAAGTTGGATGAATTCTGCAGTTCTAGTAGGCTGTAAGTAAATAGCACCTACAAGAAGATTGCGATCTATCACATCAGGTGTGTTATTGGTCTCGTCCATTACTACGCGGAAGGCATAAAGACCTTGACGCTGTTGAACGTAATCAAGATATGGGTTAACTTGAGAAAGGAAGCGATTACGTGTAACGGCTGTATTCTGCTCGAATACAAGAGTCTGTGCAATTTGACCAATATACCCTTTAAGAGCGATCAATAGACGACGTACGTTTACTCTATCAAGTGCAGAAGCACGAGCTTGTAAAGTTTTTTGTCCGTATACTACTGTACCTTGGCCTGGGAATACTGCAATTGGATTTACTCTTCCAGTATATAATGTATTGCGCTGAGCTACAGTAAGACGTCTTTCAGGCTGAATCACAGTTGGAAGACCTCCACGGTTAAGACCTGCTGGTGCAAACCACTCGGCAGATACTTTATCATTGTATTCGTATACTCCAGGAATAATCACAGAAGCAGGTACGAAATTTAAGCGACCAGTTTCGATTGAACGAACCTGAACCCATGGCCAATAAGTAGCACCGTAGCTGTTGTCGTAAGACTGAGCAGCAGTTGTTACTGAATTGATGGCTTGATTGTATCCAACCATATCTACTACTGCAATAGCATCTCCACGGTTCTGAACCATGCTAAGAAGGCTACTAACAATAGATGTTGCATTCTGATTTGTGATACCAGGTGCATAAATTGAGTCGTATACGTACTGATCTTGGTTAGCTAATAGATTGATTGCAGTAGCGTAGTTATCAGGGAATACACCTTGAATATTTGTGGCTGAGTTAGAACCTACAGAAGCTACAGTTGGGATTTGCTCAAATAAATTTAATGCAGCTAAACCAAAGCATCCATACAAAGGACCTACTGCACCACCAAAGGCACCGTTTTGAGATCCGCTTCCGTTTTGAGGAATAGAAGCTGTATAAGCAGAATATGCCTGACCTTGTGGATTTAAGTAGTTAGGTGTAGGCAGGTTAACATTCTTAACGCGTACATACAGAGATGAGTTAGGATAGCTACCTGTAATCTCTAAATACTGCTGTCCGTCGCTATCGGTTGCTACAGTCTGTGTTTGATCACCGATTACGTAAGCAATGTAGTTATTTTGATTTGGATCTAAAGATAGATTAGTCCAAGTCTCAAGTACTGTTTGGTTTGAAGTATAGTCATCACCTCTTCTAATAAGGAGTGTAAATACGCCAGAAGCAGAATCGGCTTGAGTTACTTGCCATCTAACATTGTTTGCGGATCCAGAAGGAAGTATTCCGTTAGTTGCTGTAGTTGCACCTGCGTTATTGTTCATGATGGTACCTACTGAAAGGGTCTCAAGAACAAATGGGCTTTCGCCAGAAATACCGCAAGGTATTAAGGATGATGTAGCAGCAGTATAGGAACCGCTAGCAACTCTTGTTACTAAAAGGGAAGTACCTCCCTGCTGGAAATAGTTGTAAGCAGCTTGGGAGGTTAGATATTCGTAAGTATTGCTGTTAGAAACAAATGTAGTTCCGAACTTAGCTTTATACTGAGAATATGAAGTTACGAGGGTTGGGATATTAGGCTTTCCTACTACAGTTGGGCCGATTAAGGCGGCTCCTACTGTCACTGGACCTGCAGTTACCTGGGAAAGGTCGTTTTCTCTTAGGAATACACCTGGTGAAATTAATGCTTCTGCCATTTTAATGATTTATTTCTAGTAATAAATATCAGTCCGTAAAGGCAAAACCTAATTTATTCCCAAG
>Ga0315909_10008557_pt1 | contig 11202 bp, 16 predicted proteins | sample LakEriMetagenome_11_FD_203527 | JGI IMG/M metagenome (GOLD analysis project Ga0315909, IMG submission 203527) | Freshwater fungal communities from buoy surface, Lake Erie, Ohio, United States - Buoy 2 MA125 | ecosystem: Environmental > Aquatic > Freshwater > Lake | place: USA: Lake Erie, Ohio...
TTTTACGAATATGGCATCGAAAGCTTTTTGATAATCCTCGCCAAACTGACCAATGAAGTTATTCACTGTCTGGATAGCACCTTTTCTCTTTTCCATTTCAAATCTCTCAAGGAATTCCTCAGGAGAAGTGATGTCTATCTCGTCATCTTCATCTTCATCCTTTGTAAATACTCCAAGCTTGAAAAGGTCGTTTGCAAGTGCTTCAAATCTGCTAACCTCTGGTTCATCATCAGAATTTTCCTCAGGAGCTTCTTCCTTAGGAGCTTCTTTCTTTTTTGATTGAGGAATCGCAGGAGCATCGTCATCATCCTCTTCAGCATCATCGTCTCCTCCTAAAAGGAAATCTTGGATACTTTTAGAAGGATCTTCTTTTGGTTCTTCCTTCTTTGTATCTGAGGGTGCTTTTGAGGTAGCTTTTGAGGGTGCAGGATCTTCCTCTTTGATGTCTTTGATTTCATCAGGATTTCCTGTAGAAGTTTCTGGAGCAATGAGATCGTTTAGAAGCTCTTGGCTTCCCATTCCCATGTCCATGGTGTCTTCAATACTGAAGTTACCAAGCGATTGGTTATCTAAGTTGTCTGCCATATGTAGTTGTGTTTTATTGGTTTACGTATGTAAATCTAGATTTTGCCTATTTAATAACAAAGACATGAATCACTATATACATCAATTTCCACGATAATATAGCATTAATGTTTTTTACTCTAATCAAGTTTGTTTGCAAAGGCATCATTTATCAATCTAAAGCTTCTGATAGGAGCTAAGTCTGTGAGTGTCACTTGGTTAATCTCCACTCCCCATTTCTTAACTTCCACCCTAGCTTTTTTTGTTAGAATATTGTCTATCTCTGGATCAATACACTCATCTAATGTTTTTGACATGATGATGTTCTTAATGATGCTTTGGGTCATGTCTGATATAGCGTCCTGTGCGTCATACACTTCCAGGAGAAAGACCTTGACATCTGATATCTTGTATTTCACCACTCCCTTGACTACAATGTTCTGTTTATCAATAGTGTACAGTGATTGAGCAGGTAGGCTGAGAGTGGTTGTCACTGTGTATTGTGTAACCACCTCGTCTATTATTGGTATCTTGAAGTAGATTCCTGGAGATACGATCTTTTTGAATTTGCCTGCTCTGTTCAATACACCTTCCTCATAAGGATTAACAATGACAAAAGGGGCTAGAGAACTAGCCCAATTTGTTACTATGTCTATGAGTTTTTCAAACATTATTTAGACTTTTTACTTGCTCTATTTCTAGCATTAATCTTTGCCACCTCAATATCGTTCTTCTGATTCTCTCTCTCCACTTGAAGTTTTTGCTTCTCAAGTTCCATCTTGTCCATGTTCTGTTTAGCCTTGCTTTGGATGTCAGCCATCTTGATCTCATAATCTTTAGCAGCCTTTGTTTGCTCACTAGTTATCTTACTCATTTCGAGAACGTCAGGAACTGCATTCTCATCAATATCTGGGAGACCACCCTTTGCTTCTGCAGCAATTAGAGCAATCTCTTTCTTATTGATGCGATCAAGTTCAGCTTGATAATCATCGTGTGCTAGCTTCTCTTGCTGTAATTGTTGAGCTTGTTGTAACTGAGCTTGTGCTTGTTCAGCCTGCTGTTGTTGCTGTTGTTGTTGCAATTGCATTTGCTGATCTTGTAGAGCTTCTTGTCTGTCTTTGAGAGTCTTGAATACTCTCTTCATTTCTCTCATAGAGTTGGTAGAATACAACTCAATTACATCATGCAGCGAACCACCATTCTGAAGAACTGCCTGAGAAAGAGCTCTGATCTCTTGGAACAGTTGTTTATCTTCTGGTCTGTTAGTCAAGAACACTTTGAGGTCTCTAAATCTGAGATCTGCACCATTCACTTGAACAAAGGCAGATTCTCCTTCAGAGGTAATGTATGACAGGGTGGATTGTGGCTTTTTAGATTCTGTATACAAAGCAGCATCAATAATAGCTTGGTATAGTTGACCAAGAACATACTCGTGTGCTACGAATATAGGTTCTGTTTGAGAATACGATTGTTGTACAGCTGTGTTTGTACCTGTTGCAGACTCTGAAGCTGATACAGATCCCATTCTTTGCTTAGTCATACCAATAAGTTCCCAACACTCATTCTTAATCTGTTGAGCTAGGGTATAACGAGATTGAATCTCCTGCGTACGTGTAAGATCAATATCTCTAAACTGGTTGAACGAGCTTGGAGATTTCAGGTTCTCAGGGCTGTCATCAATAAACACAACGCCTCTGTTACGTGCTTCCATTTCCCAAACATCTAATGCATCTTGTGCATCACCATCTTTAGGAATAGGTACGTGTCTGATAGATGTCAAATACACTTTACCAACTTCCTTCTCAAGGAGCTTGAAAAGTTGGTTCATGCAGACGTTATATATTGTTTGGAAGGGCTTCATAAGATCCACTAAGGATTTTGCCTCTGTGTTCTTGATCTCATGAGTCATTCCTATAATAGGACAGTAGTTTAACAGTTTGAAGGGTTTGATGTGGTAGATGTCTGGACCAATCTTGATTCCTTGATACCACTGATTCACCCATCCCCAATCTAAAGACTGTTGTGTTGGCATGGTTCCACCTTTATAGGTTTCATCAACAAGCATAGACTGCTCGTTACCCATTTCATCCAGGTAGATGAGTTTACCTATCTTCTTCTTAGAGATCCAATATGCTCTGACAACTACATACTTGTATCCAAATGAAGACACATTAGATGTAAGACCAAGGAAGTCTTGCAAACCATCATTGTTCTCCTTCATCTCACTCTCAATAATCATTCTTGTCTGTAACACAAGAGGATCGTATGTATCGTATGTAACTGAGTCGATTCCTGGAGAAGCGTTAGGGTTACCAAGATTTGACTCTCTGACATTGATCAATCCATAGTCCTGGAGAGAAGATCTGAGGTGATCTATCTCATCTTTTGTTAGGTCAGGAATTGACTCAATGATTTCAGAAAGTTCCATGACTTGGACAGTTCCTGCAGCGTAAGCACCTTGAGCTCGTCCAGTGGGATCTGAGATATATTTTCTATCAGGAGTTGTAAGGAACCACGTGTTCTTAGGATTCGCAACCTCAATGTTAAAACCAAGTTTTGAGTTGTCTTCATATATGTGGTAGAATTCTCTGGCAGAGATGAGTAGATCTCTGAATGCGTCTTCTGATTTTTCTTTTAAGTTAAAGTCTGCTTTCTGACAAGTGAGAATGTGGTTTGCCCACTTTTCAGCTACAGAGGTGTAGTTGTCAAGTTGATCTTTCACTTGCTCCATGCTCATTTGATCTACCTGAGAAAGTGTTTCTTCATCAACTTCCTGTCCTGACATGGCAAGTTTCTCCATAATCTTTTGCTTTGCCTTACCTATCACAAACTGTTGAAGAAGTTCTGTTTTGAATTGTAATTCTTCTGCCTGACTGTCGTCATCAAAAGCTTTCACTCTAAATGCATCTGGTCTCTTAGATATCTCTCCCACCAATTCATTAACAGGAGTGGTCATGATTGAATAATGCTTCACATACGCAGGAAGACCAATGTTTGATGTCAGCATATCAGTGAAACTCTTCACCTGAGGTTCCTGATAGAAGTCTTCCATTCTTAGAATACCTTTTATCAAGTCGTAGTTCTTTACAAACGTGTCTCTATTCTTCACATACTCAGCATATGCCTTGTTTGCAAAGTAGTCCATTGTATTCTTAACCCAGCTCTCATCCTGTTTCTCCTTGTCAGTTTTGAACTGATCAGGGAATATATTTAAATACGCATAGCGTATCGTAGCATCTTTTGTATACCTTATAATTGCCATTATGTAAACAGTTTACTTTTTTTAGTATTAAATAGTCCTCTTGATTCAGAGAACAGTGACTTTTTTTGTTTAGGTGCATACAATGCTTGAACTCTTGCATCACCAGAACCAGAAATTTTTCCCATAATTGGGTCCATTTTCATAGCCTGTGCTATTGCTAGTTCTGCTGCAACGATTCTATCAAAGTTACTTATATCATTGTATTGAATAATCTCTTCCAGCAAAACAGGGTCAAATATTTTAGTTACACCAGTCGCTTCTCTTATCACATCCCCATTCTCGTTTGTCTCTTTGTAAATCACCTCTTCCATATACTTCTTCAAGCAGTTGTGCAGATAGTCTCTAATCTTATCTGCAGAACGATGCACTCCATACTCACGCTTTACAGTGGTATTTGGAACAACTTCCATCAACCACTGGGGCTGTTTCTCTAAATAGTGAGCATCTCCCTTTGCCTTCATGTATTCAATGAACGAGATGTCATCATTCTCACAGAGCGTACGTGCATTGTAATACTTGATGAGCAGTCTAGCCTGTTCTTCCCAAGTTTCCTTCTTATCAGGTCTTGCACAGTAGGAGGCTACAAACATATCCTGATACTTTTCTCCTGTCAGCTCGTGCATTCTTTTATATATGTACACAGATCCTAAAGAGGAGCTGTACACTGATTTACCTTGTCTATATGGATCGACTCCTGCTACATACAATCCATATGGAGGGTTTTCCATAGGGAATTCGTATATGACAATTGGAGCATCCTTCAGATCGCTGTTCTTAAGGGGAAAGTTTGTAATGGGTTGTTTGTCTGTAAACTCATGCCCAATCTTTTCTCCATCGTTAAACAAGATCACAGGAACACCTGTCTTCTCTTGACTCAGCAATCTTGCTTTCTGTCTCTTTGCAGCCTCAATATCAAAGATGTTTGTGTCCTCATTCAGGAATATGTCATCCACTTCCTGAGGATAATACATCTTCTCCTTCAAATATGCGATCCTGTCACCAGCTTTCTTAAGTCTTTCTAAGTTGTTGATGGTTATTTCTTTTGCTTTCTCCTCATTAGAAACAAGCATTTTTACGTTGTGCAAGTCTGAATCTGCTGGTTGATTTAAGAAAGTTCCCAGTGTAGATTCTTCTTTTGCCTCCATTCTATACTTGTACGAAATAAACAAGCCATGGACTCTCTTCTCATCTTTCTCGTTATTGTAAGTGAGAAAGTTGAAGTTGTCCACGTCAAACATCAAGCTTTTGGCATCCATGAATCGTTTCATATCACCACCTGTACCTGTCAGGATTGGAGAACAACCCCAACCAAATGGTGTAGTGAAACCAGGCACAGCTGCCTGAAATCCTCTGAGAAAGTTCCCTTTACCAATCTCATCTATGATTAGCTTACGAGGTTTTGTACCTGCGATGGCTTCTTCATTGTTACCTTCATCTAGGTTCCTGATGAGGATCTGTGAGAATGGGATTCTTTCTCCACCCCTTGTTTTTATACCCAATGTCACCTGATTCTTCCAATTATCTTCTATTCTCTGCCATCTCCAATACTCAGGAAGAAAGTTCAAGCCTTTATCAAGCTTGTCTGTAATCAGCTTTATATCTGGAGCATTCAGTCCTGCAATGATGTTTTGGGAGTTTTCATCAAACGTTGCTCCCCATCCAATGTAGGAAGCCTCCAAAACAGACTTTGCAAAACGTCTAATTCCTAATATAACTAGTCCTTTCTTCTCACTTTGAGCTCTATCAATCTCACTACTCACCAACCACTCATTATCCCTGAGAAGAGGGTTTGCATATTTCTGATTGATTCTTCCATATTCATCGATCACATCAACTTCTGTATGCCAGATGTTAAGGTGCCAATACAAAAATGGGTTGATGTAAACATCACCCATCATAGCTCCATTTAAACAAAGCTCCTTGTGAAAATCAAAGAATGGCTTATACTCAGAAGACTCCTTATCAGGAATCCTCTTTTGGTTCATGAACCAATCCTTGTAATCAATGCTTTGTAGTTCCATTATTTTCTGTTTTTAAGGAAGTCTTCAGCTATTCCTGAAAGTTCTCCCTTGCCTCTCACTTCAACCTTTGCTTCTTCAATGCTTCTAAGTTTTTCCACCACCTCAACTAGTGCAAGATAGTTCTTCATTGTCTCTTGGACAAACTTACCTTGAGCTTCTATAGAGGCAATCACCATTGGTAACATTCCTCCTTTAGCTGTAGGTTTCCATTCAATCCTATCCTTCAGTTCGTGAAGTGGATTGGCATCAACGTAAGCTTTCCAGGATTTGAGTTGTGACTCTGCCCAGTCTAGCTCTGTATTGATGTATGTAGTTTTTTTAACTGTTGCCATATTAGCATTTCCATTTTCTGAGTGACTTATTAATCCTACTATTAGGATCGTTTGCTGTCTTGCTGGATGTAAGTTTCTTCTTCATGCCTGACATCCTAGCACAGAACGACTTCTTTCTAGGACCACCTTCTGGCTGAGGAGCTTTAAGACCAGGTTTGCCAGGATTAGCTCTGTTGTAAGATGCTCTTCCTTTAGCATTGAGTCCTCCTGAAGGATTCTTTCCTTCTGATCTTTGCCAAGCTGGTGTAGATCCACCATTTTTCATTGTCTTAGCTTTAATCTTTTTCTCCTGTTTAAGCATCTCAGCTGTGGGCTTTTTACCACTTCCCTTATTAGCACGAATATTGTCCCACAAACCACGTTGTGAAACAGAACCATCCTTGCGTTTAATCATTTGTTTCATTGTCTTCTTTTAAAATGTTATCAAGATCTATTCCTTCTTGTATAATCCTCTCAATGTCTTGAGATTCAGAACGATTGAAATCCATATTCAGCTGAGCTCTATACTTGTTCAGGGCAAAAAAGATTTCTGCATCAGGAATTCCCCAAACATCCCCATATCCATCAAGTGCTGTTGCCAAATGTCTACCCATGTTATACTGAGGATATTCCTTTTGTAACTCATGGAGAATTCCTAAGATTTGGTTATATGCACTTGCTCGTCTCATATCAATAGTCCTGAACTTGTTGCTGTCAATTTTGTCAGTGAGGGTTTAACCACACTTGTCAAAAGTTTCTGAATCTCTTCATTAGCTATCTTCTGCGTTTCCTCTGAGATTCCTGGTGTAGCACATAACGCTCCCAGCTTCTCAATTACAATCCATGCTTCGTGTATTGGGTTCATATTAATTGGTTTAAATCTTCATCATTAGAAAGATCAATATTCTTTGATATTTCTTGATCATCAACGTTATCAAAATCTTCTCCAACATCCTCAAATCTCTCCCTCATTTCCTTGGACATATAATCTCTTGTAAACAAGATTGATAGGGTGTCCTGCTTTGAGTCAGGAGTGCCTACAAGGTCTATATAGTCTAAACCTTCGTTATACAGTTCCAGGAGAGCATCCAAGAATGCCTCTAAGGGAATTTTGCGTAGTCTAAGTTCTTTCTTTGCCATTGATTATATCTTTAATTTGATCATCTTGTTCGTCTGTAGCTACTGCCACCCACTTCTTTATTGGACACTCACAAGAAAGGCATTTTGTCTTTGCTGCCAGTGTACACCCACAATTTACACAATGTGCATCAGGGCGCAATGTGTTATGATATTTAGAATGATAGGGACATTCCAAACATATTTTAATTCTGTCCTTGGCTGTTTGACTGATCAGCTCCTTCAGATGAGATGGTGGTACTGTGTTGTTTCTCCAGCCCTCCAAGATTTGTTTGATGTTCATAAAGTTTTGGTTTTAAAATGTTTATGTTGTTTATAACGTTTGTCAACTTAACCATTTCTGTACTCCTCTTCTGTTCTGAGATTGAAGGGTCTTCCAACCTGCTCTCAAACAATCTTTTTTGGGACAGCATCTTCTCCATCTTCTTCTGAGCCTTCTTGTAGTTAAATATAAACTTTCCAAATCCAGAGATCTCCACTGAGTTGTGTATTTTCATCGCCTCATTGGCTGAATTGAACTGATCATTTATTACAGCCTCAATTGTCTTCTCAGGAATCATCATCTTGACAGCCAATGTCCTGATGAGATAGTCTTTCATAGAAAGCGAAATTGGCTTATCCATTTGTCAACAGTTTTATTTCTAATGTTATGTCTTTTGTAAAATCTAGGACAATAACATTGTTAACTTTCACCTTACTGCCATCCTTAACTAACACATTGATTTTCTTCAACTTAGAAATAATGTTGTTAATTGTTGGACTTGTGGTTTTGTAAATCTCGCAAAACTCCTTCCTATTATTAGCATAAGAAATATTCCCTCTAATAGCTGTAAAAGCTACAAGCTGTATTTCCCTAGGAGTGAGATGGAGATTGTTGACAGCTGACAAAATTGTATAATACTTTTCTGCCAACTTATACTGATCTTCCTCTTTCCTCTTTAGTCTCTGTAATATTCCCTTTATTGGTTCCATATTTAGTTTATACAAATATAATCAATCTTATTAGACTACCAAATGAATGTTTTAACTACATAGCTATATTATGCATCATCCTTACGCTTGTAGAATATAAACACAAGAGAAAAAAAGTAAAGAGCTATTGTAAATTCCTGCTCTATATATTCAGGATCTTCTGTACCATGTTCTACAAAGGAAATTCCAAACGTATAATAAGCACTAGAAAAATTCTTAACCTCCAATCTAAACTCAAACTCCTCAACTCCTATACAGCCTATTACAAAGGGATAGACTGTAAACAACGTAAGTATAAAAAGTGCTAACATCATAATGTTTGTTTTTTATCCATTCCCACCCACCACCCTTCAAAGTTAACACTCCCCCTAATACAAAAAAAATTTTTTTAGACCCCCCCTCAGTTCCACGTGAAACCCATTTTAAAAATTTTTCCAAATCCCCCCCACCCTTTGTATGCATAGGAGGAGAGACTACTTCCTATCAAAACCCCTCCCATAAATTGCCAAATTGGGGATATCCCCGCATAACAATCAAAAATTAAATAAAATGGCAAATTTCAAATTTTCGAAGAGCGAGTTCTCTTCAAGCACACAAGAAGATTGGGGTTACGAAACAGTAGGAACATTAGGTAAGATTCCTGCGATGAAAGGTAAGAGAATAACTTTTACCAAGAGAAACCTGAAAGGCGACGCTCGTGTTACCTTGCAGATCTTCCCAAAGAGTTACGACAGTCTCAAAGAAGCGATTGAAGCAGGTGACGTCGAGAAGATTTCTTGTACTGTTCCATTGAGCAAAATGGTGCGTAAGGCTCTCACTAATGGTGTGAGTCACAACAAGATGTTGAGTTACCTCATTAAGCAAGAAGTTCAACAGAGCACAGACGATCCAAACAAGTACTTCCTGTTCAGCGAGAAGGGCGATGGCGAGTCGTTGGAATCTTTCTTGATCGAAGACCTCAACAAGGTTGCTGTCACTTTGGAAGACGTGATGTTCTAATTAAGGGGGGAAACCCCCTTTTTTATATATAGGGTGGGTTAGAATAACATTTGGGTGGGTTATTTACAACGTAACTTGTTCATAATCAATCAGATGTATAACCCATCCCTGTATATATCACATAATTTGGGAAACAACAAAACAACAATAACAAAAACATATAAATAGCATTAACATGATTAAATTAGATAAAACACCAATCCTCACTATAGTGGTTAAGAGAGATCATTTCTCATACAATGATCTTCGTAAACTTGAGACTAGAAAACTTTCATTAGATGATGATAAAGTTTTTGGTCCTACGAATATTAAGATTGTATTTGTTTCTCCTTCTGGGCATACAGAAACAATATTGACTAATGCTCGTCTGTTTGATGTTATCACTGATGGAGATAGAGATTGTATGATATATGGAATGGAAAAACCTTCTCTTTGCATTTTTTAAATTCATTCATATGAAAAAGTTTATACTATACATTATTCTATCTATGATGGGGATGATGATTGTTGGTCTTTTAGGGATGTAATAGTCCCTTTTGTTTAACACACCAGTTCTACTTCCAAAGGGTAGACAGATGTAATGGTTGTATATAATGGTGGGAGGTCCTTGTGACTATACATTATATAGGATAACTTATTAGGCTATTACATCTGAGTGTGGATGGGACAAATCTTATTTACACACAAAAAACTTTTAACAATGGTATTAACATTGAAACCTTGCACATTTGACTTCAACACTGAGAAGTATTCATACGAATACTATTTAGCACTCAGTTCAGACAAACTTCTTGTCCTCAAAAGGATGGATGAGACATTTCTTAACTTTGAATTAGTGGAATGTATCATTAATGGGAATGATAATAAAGGCACTTTGTTATCTTGTCCTGATGAAGACACTATGCTTGATGCTATTACAGTCATTAAGGACATAATGTTACAAGGCAGAAATCCATTATTAGAAATAGAATTCAATCAATAAAACCACACATACAAATGAAAACGTTCCAAAAAGATGTTGCCTTAATAGAAGGTAAGTTATCAAGATTCCTCAATGATTATATTGGGGAATTTTATCACAATGGTGATGGATTTAATAAATTCTCTGATGAGGCAATACTATATGCCTTATTGGAGTATTCTAAATTTCCTAGACCATTTAATAGAAAGGAAAGAATAATATACATTCATGGTAAATGTTTAGAATACGAAGGTATTCCTCATTACTATGTTGATGTAGAATTCGATCCTCAATATGACTTTTTCACTATAATGGTCTTAAACAAAAACGAAAAATAAACAAAAACACAGAAAATGAAAATTCAATTAAAACCTTTCAGAATCTACGTAGAAAAGTATCACGTAAAAGATGGCAACATCTATCCTCCAAGAATACTTAACCTTAAGCGTGTAGGTCTATTATTATTGATTATTATTGGGATAGTGGTTGCATTATCATCTTGTAATCATCCTGAATCAAAACCACCCTTCATAACTAAAAGGGTGGTTGTTCTTGAGAATAACACTGTATCATTCATACATGTACCAAAAGGATTAGATTCCATATATAGAAATGATGACACTGTATGGGTCAATTTGTTGACTCACAGAATAGATGATTCAGATTCATTAACAATGATGTGCGTCATTAAAAAATAACCTTATACAAATCAAATAAAATTCACACACAATGAAGAAGTTATTTCAAATCTTAGAAGATTTAAAACCATGTTTTATTGATGAATTAGAGGAAAATTTGTTCCTCTATATGACAATTGGCTCAAGTACATCAGAAAGTCCTATGTGGATTCAACTTAATCCTATGAGGACAGAAAGTAGTATGCTTGTATTTCAGAATTCACAGACAGAATCTGTGCTGTTTCTACTTGACGCTCCTGATGATGAGAAAAAGATCTTGTTTCAGGAATATACAGAG
>Ga0315909_10008558_pt1 | contig 11202 bp, 10 predicted proteins | sample LakEriMetagenome_11_FD_203527 | JGI IMG/M metagenome (GOLD analysis project Ga0315909, IMG submission 203527) | Freshwater fungal communities from buoy surface, Lake Erie, Ohio, United States - Buoy 2 MA125 | ecosystem: Environmental > Aquatic > Freshwater > Lake | place: USA: Lake Erie, Ohio...
GCAAAAAATTCATTTACTACTTCGTATACTTGAATATTAGGATCATAATGATAATCATGTCCTGCTATTACACCACCTATTTTTACTTTAGGCAACCAAGCAGTAATATCTTTTTTTACATTTTCATAATCATGAGCGGCGTCAATATAAACAAAATCAAGTGAATTGTCTGAGAATTTAGTAGCTGCTTCTACACTTGATGATTTATGTTTAGTAATATTAAGATATTTTAACAATAATTTATCAAATTGAGCTTCGGCACCTTGAATTAATTCAGGTGTTTGAATTTCCCAATATGGATTCCATTCATCAACACAAATAATGTGTTTACAATGTAAAGCAAACATTTCACTACTAACACCAGCAAATGAACCAACTTCAATCATCATGGTATTATCAGTAATAAAATCATCAATTAACATTTTTAAACCATTAAGTCTATTGATTCGGTTGTTAGAAGTAGAATAAATCATTCTTGGTGCTTCTAATAATTCTGCAACTCTTTTTTCTTTATAAGTCATATTATGTTTTTAATCAAATAATCTTTGTTGTACTGCTTTAGGTTTAGGGGGTTTAGGAGTTAATACTTTACCATTAAGTAAAGCATCTTCATATTCTTCTAAGGTAATACCTAACTGTTCAGCCATTTTCATTTTCTCGTTTTTAGCAAGTTGTTCAAAATCGGCTTGCGATAGGTATATTCCTTGAAATTTACTATTATGCATATGCGTGTACTAAACTAAATAATTGTTTGTTAACGTCCATATCTTCCTTAACACTAACAATTCCGTTAATTAGATTACCTTGAGCATCGATTAACATTCCTGGTTTAGTAAGGTTTTCTTGAACGCGATTATAAATATTCCACAATTGATTGCCTTCATCCTCAGGGCGATGTGATTTATTTAATTGATTAGGATTAATATCTGAACGTCCTACAAAACGCAATCTAAGAGCATCGCGTGTTAGTTTTTGTATTTGAGAGGTAGTAAGTTCCTTTTGTTTAAATTGAGCAAATTGTTCCATTGCATCAGCTGCTAGTTCATTTATTTTACTCATTATAATAGGATAACGCTCAATACCTTTGTTATTATGAGGAATACTACCTACTTGCTCGCCATCAAAACGAACTAATCCGTTTGAGCAAACTTGACGATACATTCCAAAATCAATATTCATTGCTTTAGTTCCGTTACAAGAATTACCTACAAATAAATTAGCAATACCTTCAGTATTACCTGATGCTGTTTTCATTTGTAAATCTGGATGTGACATTTTGATATGGTGCGAATCAATTTTAAAACTAGATTTGTTTCGATTTTCGCATACACCATCAAGTATCCATCCTTGTTTCATTAGGTTTTCAACTGTATCAATCGTTTCGATATACTTAGGTTTAGTACTGATACGTTGATTGTTTTTACGATACGATTCGCTTAATGTAGGAGCGAATGCTAATGCTTTATCAATGCTGTTATTAACAGGAATGTATGAATTTTTCATTGTAGAAAATTTTGATTAAATTAAAGTTAAGTAAATAAAATGAGGAAACCAAGATTAATCCTGGTTTACCTCAGCGTATGAATAATGAACACTGTCATTGTGTATTGCAAAATGTACTTTAAAGTCCTTATCGCAATCACGATTTTTACTAAAATGAATTGTACGCTCTAAACCATCTCTAGAACGATCAATATGCATCATTGCATCCATCATATGTTTCAAACGATTACTACCTACAAACTCTCCAGCTTTAGTTACTTGCTGAATATTAACAAATGTTGTATAGTATTTTTTCGGATTATCTCCTTTTTTATGTTTTGTTTGTAACTCAAGTAACCACTTTTCAGCAGCGCTTTCAGTTGTGCGATAAATAATCTTATACGATTCAATTACCTCAGCAATAGAGTCAATACATACAACATCATAACCTTCATTGAAAACGTGTTCCAATGTTTCTTTGAATTGATGTTGATAGTTGTTTAGGAACAAAACAGGAACATGCTGAATTTTAGGTAAACGACGACAGTACTTGTAATAAGCAATTTCATCCATTTCAGCACTAACGAATAAGCATTTATAACCTTGCATAACAAGATTAGCCATCGTATCAAGCGCAACTGTAGATTTACCTGAACCTGGACTACCAATCAATATCATATTAGTAGCAGGCATCAAACCACCCTCTGTACTTAATATAGTATCAAGTTCAGAATGTGTTTTCATTGGCTCAAAAATACTGTTGTTGAAATACAAGTCATTACCACGCATCGTTTTAATGATGGACGCGTCAAACTCTTGTTTAACATTTACTACTTCAAATCCTGCGACTTGCTTGCGCGGACGACCTCTTTTTGCTTTATTCATACTTTAATTTTTAATTTCCGTAAAATTACGCACGGCCCTTTGCCTAACCAAGTTTGTTTTTGGCTACTTTTATAGCGCGCGCGTTTCTAACGCTCTATAAAAAAAGAAAAATTTTTGCAAGAAAATTTGGTTACCTAAAATCTCTATCATACCTTTACATTCCTCGATAAGAAGATCAAGGACATATATATTTATAAACGCAAAAAATGAAACACATTTTATCACATATGAATACCACGAGTTGGTCAGCGGAGCGCAGAAATACGCTTTCGATAGGCTATTGCTTTAATGTGGATATTCAAGGCAAACCTAGTACAAACCAGGACTGTGATATTATGAGTTAAATAAAATAACAACTAAACATAAAGCAAGTCCTGGTCCTAAAAAAACCAGGACTTTTTTTATTCGGTGTTCAAGCTAACTTGGTAGAAGCGCTAGACTGAAAATCTAGAGGACTCAGGTCGGAACTGAGGTTCACCGCAAAAACGAAACAACATGAAACGAAAACGTTAACTAGTCCCTCTGAAGCAAGAGGGAACGATATATTCCCTTATAGCTCAATTGGCTAGAGTACGTGGCTTTTAACCATGGGGTTTTGGGTTCGAGTCCCAATGGGGGAACAAAAAGATCTTTGATATATGGAATACACATCCGCGTAGTTCAATTGGTAGAATGTCGGTCTCCAAAACCGAAGATGAAGGTTCGAGTCCTTACGTGGGTGCAATTAGGTCGGTTAGTTTAATTGGGAAAATACGTGCCTTGTAAGCATGGGTCGTCAGTTCGATTCTGACACTGACCTCAAAAATTGCTCTTGTAGTTCAATGGATTAGAACTCTAGACTACGGATCTAGGAATAGTGGTTCGAGTCCACTCAAGAGTACAAATGGCACTTTGTCCGAATGGTTCAGGTGGGGTTCTGCAAAAGCCCTTATACAAGTTCGAATCTTGTAAGTGCCTCAGAAATATAGAGTAGTAGGGTAATGGCTTAACCCCCTTGCTTTGGGAGCAAGAATATGCAAGTTCGAGTCTTGTCTACTCTACTAAAGTGGTGTTGACCTGTCCGCAACCACAAATTCAGAAATGAAGCGCTAAATAGTGGAGGGTGACAATTAGGAGAGAGATCCAGCCAGGGCTGTTGGTATAGATGGCTAACACAGTAGCTTTGCAAGCTACAGTCCCCGGTTCGAAGCCGGGACGGTCCACGATGAGCTGTTTGGTAATTCTGCTCACAAGCCCCTCCGAAAAGGGGGGATAAAAAAAGATTACCACATAGAAGATTAGCTCAGAGGCAGAGCACTGCCCTTACATGGCAGGGGTCGGGATTTCAAAATTCTCATCTTCTACAACTGCAGATATAGCACAATGGTTAGTGCTCCGGTCTTCCAAACCGGAGATGCCAGTTCGAGTCTGGCTATCTGCTCATATTGCCGCTTGGTGTAATGGTAGCACAACAGATTTTGGTTCTGTTAGTATTGGTTCGACCCCAGTAGCGGTAACAAAAGGAGAGTCCTAAAGGAGTAGTTATCCGTCTTGAAAACGGTGAAGGTGTAACAGCTGTGAGGGTTCGAGTCCGTCACTCTCCGCGGCTAAAGGATACTGGTTGTATCGCCTGGCATTAGCTGGGAAAGGGGTTCAATTCCTCATATGGGTCTAGAAGCATTAAGGTGATGCACTGGTTTGTGGAGCCAGGGAAGTCGGTTCGATACCGTCCTTTACCCCATTTGGAGAGTAAGCAGGAGGTCCTGTAGCGGGTTTGCTAAACCTGTGGTCGTTAATTTGGCCGAGTTTCGATTACTCTGCTCTCCGCACTACGCCTATGTAGTTCAATGGTCAGAGCACACGCCTGATACGCGTGAAGTTGGAAGTTCGAGTCTTCCCATAGGCACAATAAGCTGATGTAGCTCAGAGGCAGAGCAGGAACCTGTTAAGTTCAAGGTCGAGATTTCGATATTCTCCATCAGCGCAAATGATTAACTAAGATACTGTAAAACCAGTAGGGAACGTTAAGATATTATTTCGGGAGTTCCTTAAACCCTGACAGCAATGTTAATCATGTTTGGGATAACGCCCAGGGCAGGCAGGACGGTCTGTAAAACCGAACCTCATGGACTTCGAGTGTCCTCTATCCCACACTTGGTAAATTGAAACTTTGTTTGTATATTTACCTTATAAAATAGAAGAATGTAGGCTTGGAAGTAGCCATCATTTAAAGAGTTGTCCCTGAAATATTGGGAGCGTAAGAGAAAGAACTCACCGTCCGGGGAATTCGTTATGGGGCGGCGCACGTTGGTAGTAACGAACCGCGTATCTTGGTGTAATAACACACTTCTATTTTAATGCGGAAGTAGCTCATTTGGTAGAGCACGACCTTGCCAAGGTCGGGGTGGCCAGTTCGAGCCTGGTCTTCCGCTCATTTTGGCCCCGTCGTCTAATGGCTAGGACGCCTCCCTTTCACGGAGGAAATTTCGGTTCGACTCCGTGCGGGGCTACAAAGTGAGAAGCAGACGAAAGTGATTCTACGGTCAGTGTACATATTCCGTAGATAACCGGTAGAAACATTGGTTTATTAGACGTAATAAATCTTCTCACTCATTCGGTTCGTTAGGTAAAGGGCGATACTGCTAGCTTGTCACGCTAGTGTTACGAGTTCGAGTCTCGTACGAACCGCAAAAAAACTACTTGCTGGTTAAGCTCAACCAGCGCATGACGTGGATGGTGGTTTGTATAGAGTAAGTAGTATTTTTATTATGGTGATGTGGCGCAATGGTCAGCGCAAGATGCTTATACCATCGAGGTTACGAGTTCGAGTCTCGTCATCACTACTAAATTGTGGGGTGGTCTGGAGATGGTCCCAGCTCGGTCTCATAAGCCGAATGACGCAGGTTCGAATCCTGTCCCCGCAACAATAACTAGGTGTATATGTGGAGTTGAAACTATCGAAATATACAATACAATGTTATACCACCCGCCAGGCTTAAGACTCAAGGGAGATATAACTGTTATTATTTGGTCCCGTCGTTCAATGGATTAGGACAATTGCCTTCTAAGCAATTTATAGCAGTTCGAATCTGCTCGGGACTACAAGTATACTGCTTCGAAAGAAGGACTGGACAGACTCTAAGAATGAAGAAAACGCTCTACTACAATAAAGGTAGTATAGAGACAGTTTAACAGTACAGACAGTGTATTTAATTGACACGCACGACAACCGAAACCATACTAGTAAAGGGTTAGGCAATGTGAACAAACACGAAGAATACCTCACTGGTGCGTAGGTAAGTTTCAAGTTCTTCTGACCGTGGGGAAAGACCCACTCCATACCCTGGTGGTGGAATTGGCAGACACAGCGGTCTTAGAAACCGTGCCTATGGCTTTGAGGGTTCGACTCCCTCCTAGGGTACAGAAAATATTTATTAACAAACGTCATGGAAAAAGTTTTTAAAACCCTAAGTAATGGGAAAAAAGTAGATTTGATTCCATATGTCAAGCAGTATGTTACCGAACATCCTGACATTGAGATTCTTATAGGATGCGATTCACAAAATCGTAAACGCGAGTCTATCTATGCGGTTGTAATCGGTTTATACCGCCCAGGAAAAGGAGCTCATGTATTATACTCTCGTTTTGCAACAGCTAGAGAAAGAGAAAATACTGTTCGTTTATTAAATGAGGTTTGGCATTCAGTAGAAGTAGCTGAATTAATAAAAGAAAGACTAGGTATTAAAGCCACTTGGATTGATATTGACTTAAATCCAGATCCAAAATTTAGATCAAATAGTGCTTTAGCAAGTGCCGTTGGTGTAGTAACAGGAATGGGATATAAAGTAAGACATAAAGGATTATCTCCTGTGATGACTTATGCTGCTGATCATTTAGTAAAATAATTATTGGCTTGAATGAGATAAATTAACATCTCCTAGAATACAATACTTAATGTTTTGTGTGACGGGAGATGTTATTACATTGATAGTAAATGATGTCACTGAGTTAATTGTATCAAAATTAAGTGATGTTATATTATCATAGTCTGATGGATTAAACCATAATACTTCATTTATTAATCTATATCCACTTATATGGGCTGCTACTAAATAAGCATCACCTAAATCTAATTTTCCATTTTTATTTACATCAGCTGCCTTCCATTGTTTAGTACCTGTCATTATTAAACCAGCTACTAAATTATTGGGTGTATTTATATTTTGAGCTTCAGGCCACACTAAATTAAAATCATCATTTGTTATACCTTGTATAGTTAAGGTTGGATATAATTTATAGGTTGAGTTTAAATCAACATTAAAACTATAAGTACCATCAGCATTAGTATTTTTAGTTTCAATTAATGTTTCTACATTACTAACTACTTTATACAATGATAGACTTGGTGTTATTCCTGCTGGTTTAGAAACTGTGCCTGTTAGTGTAACTGAGTTTTGAGTTGTAGTAAATGTTATTTCAGGGCCATAAACTGTGCCCGCAGCGTTTATAGCATATGCTCTAACATAGTAAGTTGTTCCTGCATTTAAACCAGTTAAATTAACACTAAATGTACCTGTAGTACCAGCTGATGTTACTTTACCATTTGCTGTAATTGGTGTAGCTGATGTATTATATACTACTCCTCTTTCAGTAATTGCACTACCACCATCTCCTGTAATAGTACCTCCTGTTGTAGCAGAGTTACCTGTAATGTTTGAGGCAGCAGTTGTAGCAGTTACAATAGCCATACCTGGTGCTGCTGTACCACCCATAGCATTATCTACAAATAAAATAGGATGTACACTACCATCACCCCAGTTAAATGAACCAAATCCTAATCTAAATGTACCCGATGTTGTAGCTGTATAAGTAATACTTTTCCATCCTGTACTACCATAGCTTTGTACTGCTGGTACTTGAGCATTAGATTGGGTACGAGCAAGCATTGTGAGTTGTTGAGTTGATGGTCCTGTTACTGACATGAAGGTACCATCATCATAAGGAGCATAGTCTTGAGAAACATAGTTCCAATATACAGTAAAACTTTGTCCTGCTGTTAAAACAATATCTTGATACATTGCCCCAACGTTAGTAATACTTGGAACTGATGATAATTGATTACCTGTCAATCCTAATGTTGTTTGAACTGTAGCAGCATTGTTTGCTCCATTAGGTTCTATTCTAGCCATACCTGTTCCTGCTGGTAATATATTCCAAGCTCCAATTGTTGCTTGTCCTGATCTAGTAACATTACCTGCTACTGTAGTCCATCCATTCATATTAACTTCAAATCCACCATTTGTTATTTGAGCAAATGATGTAAGTGAAAATAAAATCAATAATATGGTTAATAATTTTCTCACAGATTAATTTTGCTTCCAATTAAGAAAAATGACAAGATAGGAAAATCAGGGTTGGTAGACAAATTTGCTTTATAATTTATATTAAATTTGAAGCGTTTAGTTATTTGATAATCAAATCCACTACCTAAAAATCCACTAAATGTTCTGTCTGTTGTTGTTACTTTTTCTTTAGATGAATATATTAGGGGTGTTGAAATGATATATAGTTCAGGAGATATAGTTAGACGCTTACTTGCTGTAAATGGTCTAGTATAAAAAGCAGTTATTGAAGGAGAAAAATAAGTATTGTCTTCTTCAGCTACAATTGTTCCAGCAGCGCTAATATTGAATCCAGTTATTCCCCATTTACCAGCATTTAAAATACCACTATAACCTAAAAAGGCAAGTATATTACCATAAGTATAAACTCCTGTTAAATTAAGATTATGAACAAATTTTAATTTTCCGTTATTACTAAAATGTATTTTTGTATAACGACCTGATAAAGCAAATTGCTTAAAATTCAACCATGTCATACTTGTTAGTCCCCAACTACTCATTCCTGTCATTGAGGATTGAGACATACCTAAATTAAGTATTGGAGTAAAGGACTTATCTAGATTTTGAGCTGTAGTTAAATCGGATTGTACTATTATAGGATTACTTCTTGAATTATTATTCCCACCTTTACCTTTTCCACCCCCGCTACCACCATCACTCCCTCTATCTTGTCTTGCATCAACATTCATCGTTGTTGTCGCTGCAACTTCTTCTCCTTTTTCTGAAGTTTTCTCCTTAGATTCTGAAGAGGAATTGTTACTACTATTCCCACTGCTATTACTGCTGACGCCCCCAGTACTATTGTTACCCCCATTCCCATTACTAGTATTTGTACCGCCTTGAGAAGAGCTTGTGTTATTTTGATTATTGCTTGAAGAAACGGTATTACCCCCATTATTATTGTTAGTATTAGAGGTATTATTATTATTGCTATTAGAATTATTATTTTTATTTCCATTGCTTTTCTTTTTTTCATTCTCAGATTTACCTTTAGAAGCATTTAAATCTCCTCCAGTAGTACCACCAGCGGATGAAGTAGCTGAAGCCATAATACTACCAACTACACTTTGAACAGTACTTCCTATAATCTGAGATGTTATTAAATTTTGATTTACTTGTCCTGATTGAACCCCACAAGGAGATATCTTACGATAATCAGCGTAAACTTGATTTATCCAAGCAGAAAATATTCCATTAGCAACATCTGCTGATGTAAATTGTCTTGATTGTCCTAGAAAAAATACTACAGTACCTGTAGCTGGTACTGAAAAGTAGGTTACTTGACCAGTGCAAGGATCAATAAATTGATGAGTAAGTGTCTGTGCCTCAGCTTTCCAACTGAGACATATAATAAGTAATATACTTAAGTATGTTTTTAATCTTCCCAATCACTACTATTGAAGTTTAAAAATACCTTTTTTATGCATACGTAACAATATTTTTCCTGCTGCTATTTCAAGTGCTTTTTTAGTTGAAGTACCTATTGTTGATTGATTAAATTTAACTTCACTAAAATTATCATCATTTATTAATGTCAATTCTCTTACTGTTTTAGCATCACCTAAACCTGAACCAGTAAAATATTCTCCTGTTTCAGCATTAACGAATTTAACTTGTAAACCTAAGCGTGTTACAACTGTGTTTTTAACACCATCTTTCATATTCACAGTTTCATCTTCTGAAACTGAAAAATCATAGCATTCAATATAAACAAAGTAATGAGCTAATCTGATTTTGCCTCTACCATCTAATTTATCTTGAGTAATTCCAGACTGTGATGCTTGGAATTGCTTTACCATTCTATTTTTAATCTCGGTTTTGTCTTCAGTAAAGGTGAAGTGGTTAGTTTCTTCTAAGAATTCAACTACTATATTAGTTACACCTAATCCAACACGCTTATCCTTTAATTCAGGATACATAGCATATACCTCTTCACTAATACCTAAGCTAAGTATTTGGATTGGGATTTTAGGACCATCATAATCAAGTAAGCTATCAATATTTGATTTTTTTTCAAACGATGCCTTATAATCCTCAGTTTTAGTTGTACCTATGGTTTGAGCAGGTAAATTGAGGGCAATTAAAAACATAAGGCTAAACCATATAATAACAGCAACCAAATATTTCCATTCTGTTTTTTTCATAAATTTGTTTTAAAAAAACGCTTAGGTTTTATCCTAAGCGCTTTTAATTAATTACTCTTCAGTTGGTGTTTCTTCGGGTTTATTACCTTTTTTGGCGTTGATAAATTTGTCAATAGATCCAATACCAAATGAACCTAATACAATTACCATAAAACCATCAAATATAAACTCGTTAATAACAAATTCTTTACCAGCAAATCCTGTAACGATATCAACGCCTAAGGCGATTACCATCATTAAGAAAGCGATAAATCCTACAACTGATTTTTCATTGATTGTGTTGTTGTCATCAAACAACTGTTTAAACCATCCCATAGTATTTATTTTTAATTGTTAAGGGGTTACCATTTTGGTTCTTCTGTAAATTCTTTTTTCTTTGGAGCTGGAGCAGGTTGAGCAGCTGGTTTTTCAACTACACGCTCAATTACTTTAGTTCCACCACCAGAAGCTTGTTGTTGCTGGGTATTATTAATTACAATAGTTGGTTGGGCAGGAACAACTTGTTCGGTTTTAGTTTCTCCTTTATCATCACTATGTCCATTAAAAAAAGTAGTAGTAAACCAAGTACCAGCACCTAATATAGCTGTACTTAAAGTTCCAATAATTGTTTTCTTAAGACCTGACCATGTTCCGTCATTATGATCTTGTACATTTGTTTCTTCTGACATGTTATTTAATTTTAAATTTTAATAAATTGTTTTGCTAAACGTTTTTGATTTTCATTATCTAATACTAATAAGTAACGTCCATTAGCAGCTGATGTTAAATCAACTTGTCTAACTACTGTTGTTACATAATCATCGTTTTGTATTTTACCTATTTCTTTTATTTTACGTCCTGTAACATCATAAACTGTAGCTAATGAAGTCATATTTGCTTTAGGAAATACTACTACTAATTCAAAAAATCCACTTGTTGGGTTTGGACGAATTGTAGCTGTAATTTCACCTTCAGATGTTGGTAAGGTTGCTTGTCTTGTAGCTAATACTACATAATCAGATTGTAAATTAATATTAAAATGATCTCCATTTCTATCACTGGCATCCATTAAACGTCTAACATATACGTTAGTCATTATTTCATTATTTCCAATTGGAGAAAACTTTAATTTAAAAGGTGTTACATTACCAACTAACGAACCTTTTATTTGGTTATTCATTCCACCAAAGCGAATAATACCATTAGCATCATCGTGGGTTAAGTATTGTAACCATGGCCCTTGGATATTAGAGATAATTTCCTCAAATTTAACTTTAGTAGGATCATATTTCATCTCAAATTGAAGACCATCATTTTTTAAGCCATTAGTA
>Ga0315909_10008559_pt1 | contig 11201 bp, 3 predicted proteins | sample LakEriMetagenome_11_FD_203527 | JGI IMG/M metagenome (GOLD analysis project Ga0315909, IMG submission 203527) | Freshwater fungal communities from buoy surface, Lake Erie, Ohio, United States - Buoy 2 MA125 | ecosystem: Environmental > Aquatic > Freshwater > Lake | place: USA: Lake Erie, Ohio...
GATATATCATTAAAGCCATCATTTAGCTCATCTACTGATGGATCAGCAGAAATCAAAGGATTAACTGGCACAGACAACAATAATTATTTTTTTGTTCCTTCTCGACTTATGGCAAGCTTATTAAAAGATCCTAAGATGAATACAGATATTGGTAATCTTATAGGATTTGGAATAACAACAACAGATGCATCCAAACCAAATATCAATAATATAGTACCATCTATAGTATCAGGAGAAGAGAATTTTAGAACCGCATCGGCATCAACTGGTAATATGGTGATTAGTAGAGGTATGAAATCCTATATACCTTCTAATATTAGATCTAATATAAAAAATGTTTCATCAGTAGTAGATTCATTTCAAAAAGATACACAACCAACTTTACAGTTAATAAATAACTTAAGACAGTCTGTCATGTCTTATCTAGAAAAATTAGGTACTGAAAAATTCGAAAGTGAAACACAAGCATCATTACAGAACAAACAGAATATTAGCGATCTAGTGAACTTATATAATGGAAATGTCGCATCTATCAAATTAGACAAACCTGTGATTGAGCCCTCAGCAATGGCAGGATCTCCATCTGGTCCTATTACAGCATATAATCAGGCTATTGGTGGCAGATGGACAGAATATCAAGCTAAATTAGCAGCATTAAACGAAAAGAAGGTAGCAGATGGAGAACAAAAATTTCAGTATAGCGATGAAGAAACCGATGAGCTTGGAATTGATAAAGGCGGAGTTCTTAAACATTTTAGATGGACTGATGCTAATTTTAGTATAGATGATTATAATACTATTTTTGGAGAAGCTGCTTTATCTCCAGATATGGTACAACAGCCGGTTATAACATCAACGGGAGACTACGACAAGAACGGTATAAAGTTCAGTTATATTAAATATGATCCTAAGAGTAGATTATATTTAGAAACAGAAAGAAGATTTGGAAAATCATTTGAAGAATTAGGAAAGAATCCATATACGATTATTCCTTCTCAGGGTAATGATGAAACAATGAAACCTTTTAATCCATTTCTTGGAATAGAAAAAAATATATTAGCTTCGCCTGAACATAAATTGGATGATTATATTAATTGGATACTTGCCAATAATAATGGGAGATCATTTTCCTTTCCTATACCAAACTTATCGTCTAGTAATGGAATACCATATAGTCCAATTTATGATGAAAATTCAGATGCCTCTGGTATTTCTGTTTTTCATGGAAGCTTTGATCTTAAGGAATTTTTCAAAGCTCGTGAAGCTAATATGGAAAAAGTCAAGAATGAACAAGCATTATCATATGCTAAAACCGATTTCATGATCGGAGAAAATGCTAAAATTAATGATGCTAAAAGAATTACTCTTGCAAGAGCTTTTTATGAGGCCGCCAAATCATCGGCTCCTGATGCTGTTAAATCAGGATTAGGTAAAAATATAGAAAGTATCGCGGATATTGGTAATACTGCTATAGGCATAAGCAGTAAAATACCCAAAAATCTACTACAAGGAGATTACGAAAGAGAAAGGATAGATGCTTGGAGAGCAACATTTGCAGAAATTTATAATGACAAAGATCTCAAAAAATTCCAAGATTTTGGAATTAATTTATCTGATGAAAGTTTCTCATCAGCTAAGGAGATAGAAGGAACAACAGATCTAAATGAAACGTATGTCAAGTACTGGGATGGCTGGACAGGTGCTGGGAAAGAATTGTTAAATAGCATTGTAAATAGACAAATTATGGCTAAAATGACAGGCCGAACAAGCACAAAATTTATACAAACAGAGGATGATAAAATAGAAGGAGATACATACTCATTTGGAACAAAGGGTGGTGGTAAGATAGAAAATGCAGAAGCTTCTATTCCGGATAGCTGGAATAAATTGAGAGAAATAGCACTAGATCCTCAAAGAATTTTTCCAAATTACACAGATAGAAATGAACTCATTAATAAACTAATAAAATTTTATACTATGGGTAAAAATGAATATGGCGGACCACTTTTACCAGAAGACTTAGCATTAGAAAAACAAACCAGATTAGGTATGCTTACAGACTATTTTATTTCATTCGATAAACTAATAAATACGAGTATGGAAACTGGAGCATCTGACGATCCTGACGCTAAGTTTCCATGGTCTTTTGCGGATTTGTATGATTATAGTTATTTTGAAGATTCTTTAAAAGCCATATCAAGCGATGATGGAAAAACTAATTGGAATAGTTTTGCAAAATACTATAAGGAACACTTAAACTTAGAAACTGGGCGAGATACTCTTCATGTTGATCAAGTAGAAGCTCTAATAAGAGCATCAGCACAAATTAAAGAAGAAGACCAAAAGAAAAAAGATCAAAATAATCAGGGAGCAGGAAATGCGTTTTCTGGTGTTAAAAACTTTGCAACAGGGGGACGAGTGCCAGTATATGCCAAGAATGGAACTCTTGTAAACTATCAGCCTCGTGGTACTGACACTGTTCCTGCCATGTTAACTCCTGGTGAATTTGTTATTAATCGTAAAGCAACACAAAAACATCTACCAGTACTCAAAGCTATTAATGATGGATATTATACAAGAGGCGGAATTGTTAATTATTTATCTAATGGTGGAATAATAGCTCCAAAATATTATGAAACAGCAGGAGGTGTAGCTGGTGGTAATAAAATGTTTGATTTGTCATCATATATGGGTAACGTAGTTGGCCAAATTAGTAGCTCCATAACATTAGCCTTTCAAAATGCTGTTCAAGCAATGAGCGGTCAAAATGCCGCAGCATCATCAAATGGTGTATCATCTATTGACTCGGATGCTCTGAATAAGATTGGTGAATTTACCAATAGACTTAAGAGTGTAGCTGATACTTTGGCCGGATTAAGTGCGATACCACAGGAAATAACTATAACAGTAACACATACTCATAATGTGATAATTAATGGAGATGCCGCATTGAATAAGTTATCGCCAGATCTACAAGATATTGCTATGGGAGCACTAAGAGAAAAATTTGGAGAGCTAATACAAGCAAATCAAGTACCTGGAGCACCATTAGTCAATCCTTTTGATGGCCCAATAGCATAAACCTTTAATAATGAGTTTCAAATATGCATATATTCGATAACATAGGATGTAGTTTTACACTAAATAATAACAATAATTTTGTAATTCTCAATAATTTACCAGGATATAATACCTTAAATGAAACTCATATTGGATCAACTATACCATATTTAGTTAGAAATATTATAGATAATTCTAATATAGAGTGGGAAGTAGGAGTAGGAACAGTAGAGAAAAATGATGCGGCTATTGTGGTATGTAATAGAAGTGTTATATCCTCATCTACTCAAAATAATCTTGTTAATTTTTCTTCCAAAGGAACTAAACAATTTTATTTATTTGTTAATTCTCTAAATTTTAATACCGGATTTAATAATATTTCAGTTAAAGATAGTACCTTCAGGATAGATTCTGCTAAAACAGTTTATATTGTTGATACATCATCAGGATATATTGAGGCGAACCTGATAGATCCAATTAAAAACAAAGCTCTAGAAGTCTTTTTCAAAGTAATAGGATCAGGATCCTTAGCTATTAAGTCTAATAATAAAACTCTTCTATCTTTATCTCATGATGATTATGCTTCTATAATTTCAACAGGTAGTGAGTGGATAGTATTAAATAATAGTAATAGTAATTTATCTTCATTATCGTTAAATGAAAATGATAATATATTTTCAGCTCAAAATAATCCACAAGGAGACGATAGAGCTTTACAATATAATGATGGTGGGTCGTTTGATGGAGCAAATGCTTATGTTGGAAATAATAATAAAATCTTATTAGGATCAGCTACAGAAGATTTAGCTAAAGTAGTATTACCATCATCTGGCACCTTTGATACTATATTTAATCAAACAAAAGAATCTGGTAATTTTATAGTATATGGCAGTGGGAATCTCCCTAATTATCCATCAAGAAATTTAATATTTACTCATGATGGACGTTTTGGATTAAATATGCCATCTGGCATTAAACCAGCCACCGTTTTTCATATAATTAATAATATATGTCAAGAAGATATAAGACTAGAAAATAAATCTTCATGTGATTTCCCAGCACACATAGCACTATATAAAAATCCCTACGGTTTTACTAATGCAGATGGCAAAACTATTGGAAAAGTCTCGTTCTCTGCTAAAAATAGCATCGGAACTAAAATTTCTTATGCTGCTATAGAAGCAAACACTAAATCACTGGCTAATAATGATGGTCAGCTTAATTTTATTGTATCTGATGGTAATTCTACAAAAACTACAATAAGTAGCAATCCAGACTCTACCGTAATATTAAATGGTAATGGTAAATTAGAAGTATCATCATCTGGTGATAGTATAATTTTTGATAATAGTAGTATACAATTAAAATCTTCAAATATATCTATATCTACTACAGGTAATGATTCGTCAATCGGACTTCGAGCCTCTAATATAACAACAACAGGCATAGTATCTGTATTAACATCATTAAGATTACCATATATTACTCAAACAGATCAATTATTATGTTTAGATTCTTCACAACGAATCATAGCCACCACAGGATTTAAAATTCCAGGTCTTGGAAATCAAAGTGCTGGTAAGGTTCTAACCACCACAGATGGCGGAACTGTTGTTTCTCAATATAATGTTTCTGATTTTTGGCCATATGAGACAGGCACTGTTAGACTAGGTGGAAAAGATTTATCATGGACTAGATTTCCTAGCAGATCAGGACAAGTATGTATTGGAAAAACAACTAAAGAAATAGATCTAACCACACCAGCTTTACCAGAAGAATTCGCTATTGGTGATCAGATAGCTATAAATAATATTTTAGATAATACAATATTATATAATATTATCGAAGATATATTTGTTACTAATGACGAAATTACAGGATTAGTATTACAGGATAGTGTTAATTTATCTGGAGATCTTAGTATATATTCTGTTAGCAGAGGTGGAATTTTAAGAAATGAATTATATACATCGGGCGTAGCCTCTGATGCAACAGCAATACAATTAAGTACTAGACCAAATGTTTCAACAATTTTTAATACAACCAAGAAGAATATAGATTTTCTAGTTTATGGAGTAGGTGATGTGCCTGCTCTTAATATTTTAGCTCAAGCCACACTTAATACCAAACCGTCTGGCAAATATTTCCAGTATGCCACACAATTTGAAGCTTCGGATGGATCAGCCATAGATCCCATTCCTGTTAAAATTACGGTTAATGGTAATGGTCTTGGAGGATCTAATAATACTGTAAACTTCCAAGAGGCCGCGTATAATCCTGGTTCTGTTCATTGGTCAGGAATGTTGAGTGTTGTTGGAACAAATGGAAGAAAAAGTTTTTATGGAACATATGATCAAAACGGAAATGTTTACGAATGGACCGAGGATGATCAAAAAATATCTTCAGTTAATTCAATGCAATATGTTTGTGGTGGATCATGGAGAACTTTAGACCCTAATAGTTTAAGAGGATATATACCAACTCCTAGATTGTCAGGATTTGATGACGTAGGATTTAGAATCTGCTCAAAAGCAGGATTTAGTGATAGTGCTATTAATAATTCTATGCAATTTAGATTTACTAGTGTAGAAGATCCAAACAATCCATCAGATGAATCTCCACTCTTTACAGAATCGTATACTAATAGATTTACCATCAAAGCAGAGCCCAATCCAATAACAAAAACTGACCTCGGATCAGTACCATATCCATTCTCTATTTCTGAAACAGAAATTACTAATAAGCAATATATCTCATTTTTAAATGCTGTTGCCACTGGTGCGGCTGTCAATGGTTTATATGATCCTAGAATGTCTGGAACAATTTATGGTGGTATTCTTAGAAGTGGTGATGGTTCGACAAGTCCATATTCTTATATTGCCAAAGATGGCATGTTAAATGTGCCCGTAGTTTACGTTAATTATCTAAGTTCATTAAGATTTATTAATTGGCTAAATAATGGCGCCCCAACAGGGGAGATGGTTTCATCATCAAGTACAGAGGATGGATCATACCATATTAGTGAATCAGCCGGAATAGTTTCTGTAACTCGCAAAAGAGATCCAAGATATTGGCTACCATCATTAAATGAATGGCATAAAGCTGCTTATTATTTACCACTACCCAATGAGGCTGTTCTCGCCTCCGGATCTGCTATAACAATCAATAGAAATGAACCATTTGAATATGCTAGTGGATTAATTTCGACTCTTAGCGTCAATGGTAATATTTATGCTGATTCATTAACTCTTGGATCATCAGGAACCCCATTATTATCTGCTAATGTTTCTAATTCTAATTATAGTATCAAATTTGGAGGTAGCGATACTGTAGTAGAAGTTGATCCGTTATCTGCTTTAACCGGAACCTTTGGTACATTTATCTCTAATACGGGCATAGTATTTGCTACGACAGGCAATACTGTATTTATCAATAAAATTAATCCATTAAGCGTTGTTAGATTTACTCCTACTCGTACAGAATTTTACCAGGATTTATTTATAGGATCAGGTGTCAATAATGGTGGTGGAATTAAAATTAGTTCTAGTGGAGGATTGGAATATGTAGGATCAGATGGAAATGTTATACCTGGAGGTATGTTCCCTGGTCCAAGTGGAGGATTCTTATTCAAAGTAGACGACACCAATGTTGTATCTTCCCCATACTTAAAATCAGAATATATGGTGGTATCATCCACAGATGCTTCTGGTAATATAACAAGTTCGACAGGGTTATATCCTGTGCTGGACGGAACTCCTGAAGGAGCTATAGTTCATAATTCTGAACAAGGATATTTAACAGCCTCTAGTTGGTTCGGTGTTGGACTAGCTCCATCTCAAGCAAGCGCTTTAGGCAGTTATGTGGTGGGTATTTATAAAGCTTCTGGAGAAACAACTGGAGGACAAAGCGAATTACCACCAGCATTATATACCGATAGAATTTTTGTGGGACCACTAGTACCAGGATTTAGTGGTAGTATTTTGACCCATAATGGTACTGGACCAGCATTATGGAAACAACCAGATTATCTTAGTGCTCCAGGAGTAACATGGACAAGATATCCTAGAAGAGCAATAGAATTTATCGGAGCACAAGCTGGTGGAACCATAGATAGATTTAAGTTTATCTCTTTAGATGAATCTAAAGGAGGAACAGGACCAGTTAGTTTAGAAGATCTACAAAAAGAATTTGCTTATAATGAAACTATAGCAATATATAATCAAAACAGAGATGTATTCTATGTTAAAGTGGCGAATATCAGCCTTGTCGATGCTAGAGACACAGACGGAAGCACAGATTTCTTTACTAACGAAACAGATTTAGTTGTAACAGTTTGTCCTCCTATCCCCTCAGACTTTTATGGATCATCTCAGCTAGTTCTCGGACCAGAAGATCCAGACAATGGAAGATTTGTTGGATACGCCTTCTCTATTCAGAAGGGCGCATATCTTGAAATGAAAATTGAGCCAGATGCCATAGAAGGATTTACTTGTGATGGAATATCCACAGATAGCGAATACAGATTCAAACCAAGCACGATAAATACTATCAGTATTAGACCAAATATTTATACCACTTTTAATAAAATCGCAGAAGATATCGACTTTATTGTATATGGTCACAGAAAAACATTATTTACAAGGTATGAGCCAGAATGGTTTGGAGTAAATGAAAATGGTGTTCCTTCTGGATTAATTCCTGCTCTTAGAGTTCATGCCTCTATTCCTAACAGTGTTTTAGGTTCGCTAGAGAGTGGAATTTTCAAAAAAACCAATATTGTAGAAAATGAAACTATTGTTAGAGCAACTGGTATTCAGTTAGATGTTAAACCAAAAATAACTATTAATACAAATTATCCTTATCCTATAGCAACACTAAATGGGGTCTATGAGGGTATTATATCGTATGCTGGAAATGCCGAAGAAAATCTCGAATTAGAAAAACAATATGGTATGGAGATTAGTGTTACTGGTATAGCTATCAGTGGTGATTTACCATTATCTACCTATGCTGATTTGAGTGTAGATGGCTATACATATAGTAGTGGCTTGATCACCAAAGAGTTAGTATTAAATCCAGTGTGGACAGGAGCCATACCAGTTCCATATGAGCAATCATTGAATAAAAAACTTTATGTGCCAAATTACCCTTTAACAATCAATACTTTTGGACAGATTGTGTCTCTCATCCCTCCCCCAAATCCAGAACTGCCTGGTAAACCTACAAATTTAATTGCTACGCCAAAATATAATGCGATTGTGCTGGAGTGGCAGACACCAGAGGATGATGGCGGAAGACCAATTTATGCGTATTTAGTCGAATACTATTCTGATATTGTAGACGATTGGCTACCATTAGAAAGCGAACAAATCACAACGGACGGACTACCATTGGTGTCAAACCCTGCAACCTACAGATACATTAGTAATTTATTTTCTACTACATCATATAAATTCAGAGTAATTGCTATTAATACCGTTGGAAAGTCCGAACCAAGCGATCCTACTGTTGATGTTACTCCATCGAGTGATTTCCCAAGCAAACCACAATCTCTTAGCGTAACAAGAAACCAATATGATGCTTTATTGTCATGGACAGCTCCAGTTAGTGACGGACTTAGTCCAAGAAATGGATATATTGTATATTACTGGCTTGACGATGGAGTAACTCCAATAGGTCAGTTCTCTTGGATAACATATAATGGGTCCGTTAGTGCTTCTGCAACTAGTCTCGTTATAGATAATATTTCAGAGAATAATACATATTTCTTTAAGATAGTTGCAACGAATAGTTATGGAGATAGTGAGCCATCAGAAATTAGAAGCATTGGAACAGATGGGGATCCAAGATCAACACAAACAGAAACAGAAAATACATTCGGAACTGACTCATTTGATTTTAGTGGTGGACCTAGTGGATTAGGTATGATGTTTACTGGAGTATGTTATTAATAAGGAGAATAAAATAAATGGGTACTTTAAGACTAAAAAATGATCAACAAACAACTAATCCTCCTCATGCCAACCAATTAGTGGTTGGAGAAATTGCTATTAATGCAGTAACTGGTAAGCTATATACAAAATTAGTTAATGGGTCTGTTGTTGAATTTGTTGGCAAACAAGTTTGTTTCAGTAAGGTTCCTGCTATAACATTTGATCCAGTAAATAATTTTTGCTGCAATGGAGATATTCTCAGTGTTAAAGTAATAGATTTAATGACAGATACTAATTATGTATTTGAATTAGAAGATCTGAGTGGTAACGATGTTAATTACTCTATGAATACTCCAGTATATACAGAATATGACTATACTGATCCTACATCCAGCAATACCATACCTCTTAAAGAGGCTATTATACCAATAACTCTTAGTATATCTGGTTCTAAAAATCTTACAATTTTAAAATTTAAAATATTGAACTATAATTCAGCATCAGAACTTATAGAATTAACAAGTCGCACCATAACAATATCCTGTCAAAACTGCTAAATATACATTATGCTTATACCAACTGAACAACACAATATAATATCTGCAGCTTGTGGACTAAGTGTCACTTTTGACGAACTTAGGCCAAGACCCATCAAAGTAGCAGATATTACATCTTCTCAAAGAGTAGAAGGTATTTCTACTTTGTCTATAACTAATGTGAGCCCTGAGTACTCTATTATAACAGGAACCAGAGTCGTTGTAGCACCAAATACGGCTACATTTTTAGCTTCTGGCTTAGCCTTAAATAATACCTATACTGGCAATTTCACATTATTAACAGCGAGTGCAGATGAAATTACTTATTTTCAAAGTCAATCTGATGCTGATTCTGTTGATGCTCTTGGTCAAGTTTATTTAGAAAATAATATAGAACCAAAAAATAATTATGTTTTACAATTTAATGCAGAGTCTGTTGTTCCGTCGGGAACTTTCGTAGAAATTGTTCCACAAATCTACACCATCTCTGGCAATGATAAATTTATTCCGATAACATCTTTGCAAATAGTACCAAAGTTCTCCACATCTGCCAAAGTTTTATTGAAAATGACAGTGAAAGGATTGGATTCTAATAGCATAGTTAAAACCCAATATAAAGAGATAGTAGTTTCGGATTCGTCTAATATACCATGCGAGATTATATCTAATAATCCTATTGATGATGAGTTTATAATATTAAATGAAGATAATAATTGGACATATACTTACCAAAATTATATTTTAGCAAAATTTATACCATATACAGATAATATTAATGCTATAATATTAAATAAAAAAAATAATCAATTATTGCCAAATAGAGGAGATAAAAATAAATTTCGTATAATTGCAGATCCATTAGCTATGAAAACTAAAAAAATTACAGTTGATCAAATTAGATCAGCAATATTATCAACATATAATGATATTGAAAGTACAAAATATATTGCAAATCTTGGGAATAAATCTTATGATATAGTAATAGATGATATATTCATTAATTCAGATTCTTTTAAAGATTTGGTTGTTGCAATAGTTCCTCCAGTATCAGGAGAACCAGTAAAATTTTCTGAAGTCGCAAAGACAACAGAATATTTACCAGACTTATCTGAAATACCAAGTATAGCATCTTTACGTTATAATGGTATTAATATTGGACAACTACAATATAATCATAAAATATACGATGGAGATATAATTAAAGGTAATTATTTAGGAAGTGAAATTAGTGGAAAAATTACCCCAATATACATGAATGCTGTAGAATTAATATAATCTAACAAGATATAAGGATAGAGGATGTTTAATCAAGACTTACTATTTAGCGCTCAGTCATTACCGACCAGTGGGGTTAAAGTATACTACAGAGGAATCAATATAGGATCTATAGTTGGGCCAGAGCCTTTGGTGGATATATCTAAAACATTTAATGCTAATAGTAATAATACAGTTGAGAGTATAACTAATCAAATAGATTTAACTGGGAAAATATTAAGTACCACAAAAGCTGCTATTGACACTAATGGATCAACAGGTATTAGTGGGATCATTTTATCTATTAAAAAATTAGAAGACTTATTTAGTTGTTCCAATGGATTATTTGAAATTAAATGTAATAATGAGACCATGTATAGTATCAGTGGTGTTAGGGTGACTAATTTAAGCGTAAATA
>Ga0315909_10008564_pt1 | contig 11195 bp, 15 predicted proteins | sample LakEriMetagenome_11_FD_203527 | JGI IMG/M metagenome (GOLD analysis project Ga0315909, IMG submission 203527) | Freshwater fungal communities from buoy surface, Lake Erie, Ohio, United States - Buoy 2 MA125 | ecosystem: Environmental > Aquatic > Freshwater > Lake | place: USA: Lake Erie, Ohio...
CTGCCTCCGTGGACGATTGACTCGCTAGACAATTTAAAGTCTAGCATTGATGACTTAACACTCACACTCGATAGTCCACTTTACACAACCTCAGTAACCCTATGGGATGCCTATGGGTCTGTAACTGCGTCTGCAAGCGTTGTAGCCAATGCTATAAGGGTTCAGAATGGTAGTGGGGCGGTAGATGGAACAGCGACAGTTACGGCAGACGCTACAAGGGTTCAGTTTGCGAGTGCAAGCATTACTGCTAATGCTAGTGCTTCTTGTGATGCAACGAGGGTGCAGTTTGGCTCTGGTGCTATTGATGGTAATGCTACTGTTACCGCAGATGCTACTCGTGTTCAGTTTGCCAATGGAAGTATTACCGCTAATGCAGATGTAATAGCCAGTGGCACTCGTGTCCAGTTTGCTAGTGGTTCAGTTAATGGTAACGCAGATGTAACTGCTCTTGGTGGAATCGTAGCAAATGCAGTAGCTTCTGTAACTGCTAATGCAAATGTAAGTGCTAGTGGAACTAGGGTTCAATTTGGTAGTGGTGCTATTGATACCATAACCACTGTAACGGCTAATGGTGGTTTGGTTGTTGGCGCAACTGCCAACATAGATGCAAATGCTAATGTTGTCGCTAGTGCGTCTGCAATTTATGCAGGGGTAGCCTCGGTATCAGGTCTAGCAACAATTACTGCATATGGCGTTATCCTTGGTGATAACTGGACTCCAGTACCACAAGACAATAATACTTGGACTCCAGTTTCTGCTGATAGCAATACATGGACTGCTGTTTCTGGCGATACAAACACATGGACTCCAGTATCGGCTAACGATAATACATGGACAATACAGGCTCAAGGAAGTAACACATGGCTACGACAAAACTAACTTTTGGTGAGTGGATGCCTGACCAACCTAGCGTGTCAGGTGCTTTGACTGACGCTAAGAACGTGGTTTCTCAGGCTATCGGTTATGGCCCATTTCCTACGCCTGTTACTTTTTCTACAAGTGATGCGGCTGAGAATTTAACTTCTCTCTATGCTGCTAAGCAACCTGATGGGAATACTGCTTTGTTTGCGGCTGGCGCATCTAAGATTTACTCAGTTAGTGGTGTAGGCGGTATTACTCAAGTTAAAACAGGAATGACAACTGGTGCTAACGATAGGGTTCGTTTTACTCAGTTTGGAAAGGTTGTGATTTCTTGTAATAACGCTGAGAAACTACAGGCTTGGACACTAGGCACTTCTACATCGTTTGCTGATTTGTCGGCTACTGCGCCTATTGCTAAGTTCATTACTGTGGTGCGTGACTTTGTTGTTTGTGCTAATACGTTAGAAACTACACAGCAGCAGTATCGTGTTCGTTGGTCAGCAATCAATGATGAGACAGATTGGACAGAAAACGTAAATACTCAGTCTGATTATCAGGATATTCCTGATGGTGGTCAGATTGTAGGAATCCGTGGTGGTGAGTTTGGTATTGTTCTTTTAGAGCGAGCAATTCACAGAATGACCTATGTAGGTACTCCTTTTATATTCCAGTTTGACAATATTTCTCGTGGTAAAGGTTGCATGGTGGCTGGCTCAATTGCTCAGTACCAAGGCGTTACTTTCTTCTTATCTGATGATGGTTTCTATGTGTGTGATGGACAAAACGTCACAGCCATTGGCGCAGAAAAAGTAGATAGATTCTTCCTACAAGATGCCTCTGAAGCAGACTATAAAACCATGTCTGCTGCTGTTGACCCAATTCGCAAACTTGTAATCTGGAATTACAAAACTGTTAATGGAAATAGAAGCGTAATTATTTATAACTTTAAGACTCAGAAATGGACTTATGGGGATGCTGGTACAGATTACCTAGCAGAAGCCTCTACATCATCTGCAACGCTTGAGCAATTAGACACACTTTCTGCTTCTATTGATGCCTTAACAACAAGTTTAGACTCTCAATTGTTTGTTGGTGGTAAGTATTTCTTAGGTGGAACTTTAGCCACTCGTGTGATGACTTATACAGGTGCTAGTCAAACTGCTGTAATCTCTACTGGTGACTTGGACATTGGTGCTAACTCAGTAGTAACCCTAGCTAGACCTATTGTTGACAATGGCTCTGCAACTGTGGCTATTGCTTCTCGTACATTGCTAAACCAAGGCGTAAGTTTTAATACTGCTGTGGCGGCTAGTACAGAGAACAGAGTTTCCCTTAGAAGCGCAGGTAGGTATCACAGGCTAAAGGTTACTCCTACTGGTGACAATTGGGATAACGCTATCTCAGTGGATGTGGATGTAACTCCACAAGGGGTTCGCTGATGTTTAGAAGCCTACCTGCGTTTGGTGGTGACCAGAGGGCTGTGGCTGAAGTCGTCCGTAATATCATGGACGGAAAGACCAATAACACAGGCTCAATTACTCTGGCAACTGGTGGTGCTACCACTACGACTCTGACAGACAGAAGAATTGGCGTAGACAGCGTGATTGTTTTTGTACCTGCTTCTGCCTTGGCTAATGCTGATTCTGCAAGAATTTATGCTAGTTCACAGGGTCAAGGAACGGCTACTGTAAACCATGTGGCTAATATCTCTGCAAATAAGACGTATAGATATGCAGTTATTGGTTGATTTTAATAATTTATGTATAATGTATTCCGTGGATGACCCATCTCGGAATCCGAACTTTTAGGAGTAAAGATGGCTACTACTACCACATCCACAGTCGCACCAGAAATTGCACCATATTTGACGTATGGTCTGCAACAGGCATCCAACCTTTATCAGGGCGGTGGCCCACAATACTACACAGGTGAGACATTTGTTTCCCCTTCCCAGACTACGCAAGCAGGTGTTCAAGCCTTAGAAACTCGTGCTTTAGCAGGTAATCCTTTAACTGGTCTTGCTCAACAGCAGTTACAAGGTACTTTAGGCGGTGCTTATCTAGGTGGCAATCCATTTTTTCAAGGTGCATTTGCCCCTGCTGCTCAAGCGGCTCAGACTCAGTTTCAGAGTACATTAGGCGACATTGCATCTAAGTCTAGTCTAGCAGGACGTTATGGCTCTGGTGCTATGGGTAATCTACAGAATCGTGCTACAGGTCAGTATGCACAAGCATTGACTAACACAGCGGGTCAACTGGCTTATCAGAACTATGCTGATGAACGAGCAAAGCAACAACAAGCTATTGGCATGGCCCCTCAATTGGCGGCTACTGATTACCAAGACATTAACCAGTTGCTACAAGCGGGTCAGTTGCGTGAAGGCTATCAAGGTCAACAGTTAGGTGCTGACATTCAGCGTTTTAACTTCTTGCAAAACCAACCACAACAGAACTTGCAAAACTATATGTCATTGGTATATGGCAGCCCATTAGGACGAGTTGGACAGACTACTGCGGCTGGTTCTGCTGATACTTCTGCGTTTCAGAAAGTATTAGGTACTGCTGCCGTTGCTGGTGGTTTATACAAGAATCTAGGTTCACCTGATTTAAGTTACATAAACCCATTCAGTTCAAGTTTCCTTGGTGGTTCTGCACCAACAAATACTGTTGACTCATCTAATTGGGCTAACTTAGGCTATTACAACTATGGCCCATAAGGACTAACATGGCTGGACTATTAGACATTTTTGGGACTAGCGGTGCAGACACAATGGGTCTGTTGGGTATGTCACAAGCTGACATTGCTCGTAATCGTGAAGACGCACAAGCACAAGCCCTATATGCCCTAGCAGGACGTTTGTTCCAAGGTGGTAATACTGGACAATCAATTGCTGAAGGTTTGCAACTTGGTCAGAAAGCCTATAAAGGCGGTATGCAAGGTGTTCTGCAAGAGCAATTACAGAATGTTCAGTTGCAAGACATGATTCGTAAGCGTCAGCAAGAGCAACAAGCATTGGCTGAACAACAACGTATTCAAGGCGTTATCCAAGGTGCTGTAACCAAGCCTCAAGAGATTTATGGTGAGGACATGATGGGTCAGCAAGTAGGTCAAGGAATGACTGCTGGTGGCTTTGATTTGCAAAAAGCAGTTCCTCAGTTGATGAGTTCACCAGAAGGACGTAAAGCCTTAAATGAGTTGATTTCATCTCAGAAAGCAATGGCTGGTGAAACAACTTCATTAGCAGAAGGTGCAAAACTTATTCGTGTTAATCCTATTTCTGGAAAAGTTGAAACTGTTGCTGAAGGTACGCCCAAAGAAAAAGCTACACCTGCTGAAATTCAAGGATATAACTTAGCTGTTGGACAAGGATATAGTGGTTCTTTCTTAGATTACCAAACAGCACTTAAGAAAGCTGGCGTACAAAACACTATTGTTAATGTCGCTGGTAAAACATTTGCATCTGAGTTTTCTAAAGGTGCAGGTGAAGCTGTAAATAATGCGTTTGCGGCTGCTCAAGGTGCTGTAGGAACTTTGGGAAGAATTGAAACACTTAAACCAATTCTTGAAGGTGGAAAACTTTTCTCTGGTACTTTAGGAAGTTCTCAAGTTGCTGGCGCACGATTGGCTGATGCTTTAAACATTGGTGGAAAAGATAATGCTGAAAGATTGCAAAATACTGCACTTGCTATGCAACAACTTGCTGGTCTTGAGTTAAATGCGGCTGAAGCAATGAAGGGTCAGGGCGCAATTACAGAGAATGAGCGTGGTTTGATTGCTCGTGCTGCTGCTGGTGATTTGATGAAAATGACAGCAAAAGAAGTATCTACACTACTTGGTGGTTTAGAGAAAACAGCTAATTACAAAATTAGTATTCACGAAAGCAATTTAAAGCGTTTGAAACAAAATCCAGACCTTGCTGCTGTTGCTCAATACTACGAGTTGCCAACTACAACTACAACACCAAGCCCTCAAAACATTGGTCTTCCTTCTGGCGTAACAGTTAAAAGGAAATAATAATGGCAACTTATGAAGTAACTATTGAAGGTAAGGGAACATATGAAGTTAATTCTGATAAAGAATTGACTGATGCTCAAGCATATCAATATGCACTTGCTCAATCTAAAAGTGAAGCTACTCCAAGCGCACCAGTATCTGCATTAGCGGGTCTTGGCGCAGGATTTGGTAGAACAGTTTTAGGTGGTCAAGAGTTACTTGGTAAGGGACTACAAAAAGTAGGTGCTGAAACAATCGGACAAATGATTGAGCGTGATGCTCAAATGGGTCGTGAGAAGTTATCTCAAGAATTAGAGAGATATAAACAAGCTAATCCATTTTCTGCTGGTGGTGGTCAATTAGTTGGTGAGATTGGCGCAACACTTCCTGTTGGTGGATTGCTTGCTAAGGGACTATCTGCTGTACCTGCAATAAGTGCAAGGGCTGCACCATTGATTGAAGCAATTAGAACTGCTGGAGGTTCAGCAGGTGGTGCAGGATTGGGAACAAGAGCCGCAGGTGGTGCTATTACTGGTGGTCTAGGTTCTGCAATGATTGACCAAGAATCAGCAGGTACTGGTGCGGCTATTGGTGCTGCACTTCCTGTAGTTGGTGCTGGCGTATCACGGCTTATGCCAAAAGCTACACAGACCCCAGAAATGGCTTCTGCAATAAATGCTGCTCGTGAAGCTGGATATGTAATTCCCCCTACTCAGGCAAATCCTACATTGTTAAACAGAGTGCTTGAGGGTACTGCTGGAAAACTAACAACAGCACAAAACGCTAGTGCTAGAAACCAAGAAGTTACAAATAAGTTAGCTGCTCGTTCACTTGGACTTGCTGATGACACACCAATAACTCCAGAACTTCTTAGCAACATTAGAGCAACTGCTGGAGACGCATACGAGGCTATTGCTAATAGTGGATTGATTAGACCTAAACTTTATGCTGGTCTAACTGATACTGGTATGCTTAAAATGAGTAGCAAATACTCTGAAGCATTAGATGACATTGCAAAGCCATTCGTGACTGCTGCAAAAGGATTCCCAGAATCTACTCCAAGCCCTGTAATTGATTTAGTTAACTCATTGAAGTCTAATTCTTTTGATGCTTCCTCTGCTGTATCAATGATTAAGCAGTTAAGAACTGGTGCTGATGATGCGTTTAGAAGTGGAAATACAGATGTTGGTAGAGCATCAAAATCAATTGCAAACCTATTAGAGAATACAGTAGAAGACCATCTTAAAAAGACAGGTTCTGCTGACTTGCTTAAAGAGTTTAGAAATTCTCGTCAATTGATTGCAAAAACATATTCAATTGAAAAAGTATTGAATCAGACAACTGGTAGTGTTGATGCTGTAAAACTTGCAGGTCAATTGCAAAAAGGTAAACCTTTATCTGGTGAACTTAGACAAGCGGCTGAATTTGCACAAGCATTTCCTAAAGCTGCTAGAACTCCAGAACAAATGGGAAGTTTGCCTCAGTTTAGTCCTCTTGATGTTACTGCTGGTGCTGGTATTTCTGCTATCTTACAAAATCCTGCATACTTAGCTACTTTAGGAGTTAGACCAACTGCTAGGTCTGCTGCGCTTTCGCCATACGTTCAAAACAGACTTGTTCAGAATCCTAATGATATTTCTAAGTTACTTGAGATATTACGAACAGCAACACCTCCTGCAATCACAGGTTTATATTCGGAATAAGGAATAGAAATGCCAAAAACAAAGATTAGTGAGTTCAGCAGTACCCCTGCTAATAACACAGACATAGATTCGATTAACATTGCAGAGGGCTGTGCGCCATCTGGCATTAACGATGCTATCCGTGAGTTGATGAGCCAATTGAAGGACTTTCAGACAGGTGCTGTTGGTGACTCGTTTAACGGCCCTATCGGTACTACAACGGCTGCTGCTGGTGCGTTTACCACTTTGTCAGCATCTAGCACACTCGCTGTTACTGGTGTGGCTACACTAACTGCACAGCCCATCCTGTCTAGCCTTACAGCAAGCAGAGCAGTGTTTACTGATGCCTCTAAAGGATTGGTGAGCAATGCCATTACTGGTACAGGTAATGTTGTCATGTCCACTTCTCCGACATTGGTAACCCCCACTCTTGGCGTAGCAACAGCTACATCACTACAAGGCATTATTGGGAACGTGACCCCTGCGGCTGGAACATTTACCTCGGTTAATGCAACATCTGTCACAAACTCAGCACTAACAAGTGGTCGAGTAACTTACGCTGGTGCGTCTGGTTTGCTTGTTGATTCTGCCAATTTAACTTTTAGCGGTACAAGTCTTACTTTAAAGAATGGCTATTACGAAGCGTATGACCCAACCGACTCAACAAGTGCGGGTGTTGGTATGCGGTTTTACACCGATGGCGGTGGTACTAAAACAGAAAATGGTAGGTTAACTGTTGCACAAACAGCTACCAGTGGTTCTCTTAGTTCAATGATTTTCCAAACAAACAATGGAACATCATTAGCAGAACAAATGCGCCTCACCTCAACAGGGTTGGGTATTGGTACAAGTTCGCCTAGTACAAAATTAGATGTATCAGGAACAGCGCCTACAGTTACAGTTCAGCCTAGTTCTGGTACAGCAAGTTCAATACTTGATTTGAAAAATCCAAGTCAATCTTGGCAAATACAAAACCAATATGTTGGCGGTGCAGCAGTTGGTATGTTCAGAATTTACGATGTAACCAACACTACAGATAGACTTGTTATAAATCCTGCAAGTGGAAATGTAGGTATTGGTACAAGTTCGCCTAGTGCAAAATTGGATGTTGCGGGTTCTGCATATGTTCGTGGTGATTCATCAAATGCAACATTTACATCTGCTGGTCAAGTAGCAATTAAACGCTCATCTGGCGACCCTGTTCTTTCATTTCACGGAAATACAGGTACTCAGATTGGTAATATTCAATTTCAAGATGCTGGCACTTGTTCTATCACTGTTGCTGTTGCTCAACCATTAGCTTTTACTGTAAATGGCTCAGAACGAGCCAGAATAGACTCTAGCGGTAACTTGCTGGTGGGGACTACGACTAAAAACAATATGAATGGGACGCTACTCCAAACATTGGGTAGTAGCGGTATTATTGATTCTAGTTCTGCAAGTGTTGCTCAAAATGGAACTGTTGTTATAAATGCGGCTAGTTCAGGTGGTTCTTTTACTGGGTTTTTATCTGTTTCAAATGTTTTAGTAAGCAACGCAAACATAAGAACACAAACTCTTTATGCAATTATGGGGCGTGGCACAACTATGACCGCAACTCAACTTGCTACGGCTAATGGTTCTACAAGTGGAGCGTCTTTTACTGTTACTTGTCCAAGTACTGGCGCTATAACAGTAACAAATACTTATGCTGGTGCTACACAAGTCAATATGACTTACATTGGTAACGCTGGCGGTTAATTTTTAATCTTTTAAAGGAAAATATCATGTCAGTAACTTGGAAAATCTCACAACTTGACCGCAAAACAGCAGATGGCTTTGTAACAACCGCACATTGGCAAGCCACAGCAGTAGATGGCGAACACACAGCATCTATCTATTCCACTTGCTCATGGGCAGATGGCACAGTCAACACGCCTTATGCAGAACTTACACAAGCCACAGTGCTTGGTTGGGTTTGGGCTAATGGTGTTGATAAGCAAGCCACAGAAGATGCTCTGGCGGCTCAGATTGCTTTGCAGAAAGCACCAGTAACGGCTTCTGGCACTCCTTGGAGTCAAGCATGAAGCTAGAACTAGACGTTAACGAGATTAACTTTGTATTGCAAACTTTGGGGCAACTGCCCTCGAGTAGCGGGTGCTGGCCTCTGATTCTTAAAATCAAAGAACAGGCTGAAACTCAGTTACCTAAAGACGCACCAACGGAGTGAGTAATGGAAAACGAAGTCACCCACAAGCAAATCTACGACAGACTGGTTGAAGTCGAAACCAAGGTAGATAGCATAGACCAGAACACAAAGGGTCTTGTAGAGGCTATGAAGGCTCTTGATGGGGCTTTTAAAGTGCTTGGATGGGTTGCTTCTGCTGCCAAGCCTATTCTGTGGGTAGCGGGTCTAATCATGGCGGCTGGTGCTGTTTGGCAGACTTGGATTAAAAAATGATGGATTGGCTAGAAGCTATTGTGGCTCTAGCCTTTCTTTTTTGTTTCGTCATGTTTTGCGCTAATGTTATTCTTTGGGCGATGCCGTGAAATGGCTAGTAGCACTTGTCCTAATTCTCTCACTTCACTCCACAGGGCAAGACCTTTGTAGTGTTCGTGAGTTTTATGCAATAGCTTACACAGTACACAACCCAAGTGAACGTCATCAGCAAATGTCTATTTGGCTTACAAACCATCAGAAGTTATGCAAAAGTTCCGACTTTGTTGTAATTTGGAATAATCTGAGCGAATGGGCTGGTGCGGCTGATGGTGCAGAGTTAAGACATAAGGTTATTCAAGGATATAAGACAGCACTTGAGAGGGAAAAGAAATGATTGATAAAATCAGATTGTTTCCAATGGTAGATGCTACTGGCTATCCAGATAAGACAGATGCAACTAATAGACGTATTGAAAAGCATCAAGAAGAACAACGTGCAACAGTTCAAATGATTAAAGCTGAAAATAAGATAGATGAGTTGATGATGGACTTGTATAACAAGAAAGCTGAACAACAAAAATTACGGCTTGAGATATTCAATAATCGTAAGTTAGATGTGTACGTTTAGAGGTAAAAATGGAACATAACCAAGATGTCGTGGGTAAATTAACCTATTCTGTAACCTTGATGGTTGCTTCAACTCTTTGTTTGTCAGTGCTAGGGATGGTTGCGGCTTTCCTACTTGGCTTATGGGCTAAGGAAGTTGATAATGGAGAAATCTTTGCCATGCTTCACCCTGCTTTTCAAACCATCATTGGCGGCTTTATTGGCCTATTGGCGGGTGTAAAACTTTCTCATGGTGATAGTCACCATAAATGCAAACATTGTGAGGACTAATCATGCTTGATATTCTTTCTGGTGGTTTACTAGGTTCAATCTTTGGTGGCATCTTTAGGATGGCCCCAGAAGTCTTGAAGTGGCTTGATAAAAAGAATGAGCGTTCTCATGAACTTAATATGTTTAAGTTTCAATGCGACTTGGAAGCCCAACGTGGTCAGCAAAAACTAGCTGAGATTGGCGCACAAAGAGAGGCCGCTATTGACGTAGGTATGATGGATGCCTTCAACAACGCCATTACACAGCAAGCAGAGATGGTTAAAGCCGCAGGTGGATGGGTAGCCTCACTTTCTGCTTCTGTGCGTCCTGTGGTCACATATTGGGTACTATTCGTATGGTCATTTATCCATGTGTGGTTTGCTTGGAACGCATGGTTAGCAGGTGCGCCAGCTACTGAAGTCTTCAAAACTATGATGACACCAGACTTTTCTGCTTTGCTATCAGGAACAATCAATTACTGGTTTCTTGATAGAACTTTGTCTAAGCGTGGTTTATGAACTTAGAGTTGGCAGCAGAACTATGCAAAAGGTTTGAGGGCTTTCGTTCTAAGCCCTATCTCTGCCCTGCTAACGTGGCTACGATTGGCTATGGTTCTACCTACTATGCTGATGGGCGCAAAGTAACCCTGCAAGATAGCCCAATAGGTGAAGCTGTGGCTAGTGCCTTACTTATGCACGAGTTAGAGCATACCTACCTACAAGGCGTTCTCAGAAACTGCCCCATACTTCTGACAGATGTAAAGAAATGCAACGCTATTGTGGATTTCTGCTACAACCTTGGCATAGGCAGACTACAAACCTCTACTCTTAAACGGAAAATCAATGCCCAAGATTGGGAAGGGGCAAAAGAGCAACTCATGTTATGGAACAAGGGCGGTGGTAAAGTTCTAGCAGGTCTGACAAAGCGCAGAGTTGCTGAATGTGCCTTGTTAAATTAAACTGTAACAATTCTTGTATAAGGTGTTGAAATGCCTAACATTCCTACGCCAGAACACGCTGAACTGTTTGCACAAAGTGTCAGAAAGTGGCAGCAAGTGCTTAGTCTTGGTGATTGGAGAATTGAGAAAGGCATGAAGCCAGCCAAGGCAGCTATGGCTTCTGTTGAGTTTACCCCTGCTGCAAGACTTGCTGTTTATCGTCTGGGAGACTTTGGTGCTGAAAAAATTACACCAGATTCACTAGATAGAACTGCACTACATGAGTTACTTCATATATTTCTATATGACTTGCTTTGTACGGCTACCGATGTGAAATCGTCAGATGAGGACAGAGAAATGCAAGAGCATCGAATAATCAATACGCTAGAGCATCTTTTGACTAAGGACTCCAATGGGCGCACATAATG
>Ga0315909_10008565_pt1 | contig 11195 bp, 11 predicted proteins | sample LakEriMetagenome_11_FD_203527 | JGI IMG/M metagenome (GOLD analysis project Ga0315909, IMG submission 203527) | Freshwater fungal communities from buoy surface, Lake Erie, Ohio, United States - Buoy 2 MA125 | ecosystem: Environmental > Aquatic > Freshwater > Lake | place: USA: Lake Erie, Ohio...
TGTTGTGCGACACCTGGGTTTGCATAAGCATTTTGCTGACCATGTGCCGATAGAATCCATGGTGGTGCACCGTCACTTGCGACCCAAGCCTTCGCCGTGGTTAATGCGGCAGCTTTTGGCATCCCGCGGCTTGAGCGCAAGACGCTGTGTATTAGTTGAGGATTCCCTAGAAAACCTCAAAACCGCAAAGATGCTAGGTCTGCGAACCGTGTGGCTGACCGGCTACACAAAAGGTACGCGACGTCGGCCAGCATTTGTGGATGTGAAAGTAAAATCATTAAGCCAGCTGGCGCGGCAACGTCGCATGCTGGGTTCGGCGTAAGCTGGCCGATTGCTTTTGCAGGCCGGATCCGAGTCTGAGTTACATTACGATCAAAGCAAGCCAGCAAAAAAAACTGCTTCATCGTTATCATCGATTGCTCGACTAAAAATAACCATCATGGCCACTACCAAACCGGGTGAACGTAAGCTGCAGATCCTTCAGGCGCTGGCAGCAATGCTTCAAAATCCCAGAAGCGAGAAAATCACAACCGCGGCGCTGGCGGCTCGATTAGACGTCTCTGAAGCAGCGCTCTATCGGCATTTCGCCAGCAAAGCCCAGATGTATGAAGGTTTGATTGAATTCATAGAAACCAGTATCTTCACGCTCATCAATCAGATTACTCAGAACGAGGAAGCAGGACAAATCCAGGTCGCTAACATTGCCGGGATACTGCTCGATTTTGCTGAGCAAAATCCGGGTATGACCAAGGTTTTGATTGGTGATGCGCTAGTCAATGAAGATGAGCGTCTCCAGCATCGCATGAATCAATTTGTTGAGCGAGTCGAGTTAGGGCTTAGACAGTCATGGAAGCTGGCCGCGAGCCAGGGCATTATTTCAGAGGCCCAGGCGGGTGTTCGAGCCAGTCTGATGATGGCCTTTGTACTCGGTCGTTGGCATCGATTCGCCAAGAGTGGTTTTCAGCTCAAGCCCTCAGAGGATCTTGATCTGATGTTGGATTTACTGATTGCCTAGGCGGATGTTCCACAGACAGCGCAATCATCATTGCGCTTAGTGCGTATGCTCGTCCACTCCATAGTTCTGGCGTCGAGCAACAACAAGCGATTTGCAAGCGACTCGCCAATTTCACCTACCAGCTTGAGTGCTTCGGCTGCCTGCACAGTGCCTATGATGCCGACCAATGGTGCAAATACCCCCATAGTTGAGCATTGTTCTTCTTCAAAGTGCTGATCGGGTGCAAACAAACAGGCATAGCATGCCGAAGTACCCAAGCGTGAGTCGAACACCGATACCTGCCCGTCCATGCGTATGGCAGCACCCGAGACCAACGGTACATGCGCAGCAACGCAAGCACGATTGATCATGTGACGAGTTGCAAAATTATCGGTACAGTCTAAAACGACATTTGCAGTAGGCACTAGAGTCGACAGCAGCGCATCATCGGCCTTGTGGCAAATGGTCACGACCTCAGTATCCGGATTGATCTCTGCGAGCATCTGTTTTGCAGATTCTGCTTTGTGCTGACCAACCCGTGATGTCGTGTGTACGATTTGTCGTTGCAGGTTAGTCAGATCAACCACGTCATGATCGATGATAGTAATCTTACCGATTCCGGCAGATGCCAGATACAGTGCTACCGGCGAGCCCAGACCCCCCGCACCTATGATCACCACATGCGCGGCCAGCAGCTTGTTTTGGCCCTCGATACCTATCTCATCGAGTAGCAGGTGGCGCGAATAGCGCAGCAGTTGTTGATCGTTCATCAGGCTAGGAATGAAAACGGCCGCATCGCTGCGGCCGGTAAAGTCGTGATATGAAAATTACTTCTTGTCGTTTGCGTCTGAATTGTTGATGGTCGTTTCTTTCTTATTTTCGACCTTCGCTGATTTGGACAACTGTACTGACTGGCCTTTCAGGTGATTCAGCGCTTGGGCTAACTGGAAATCTTCTTTGCTACCAAATTCCAGCGGCTTGCGTTTTTTGTCTGCTGCAGCAAGACGCTTTTGTTCTTCGAGTTCATCGACAACGTTAGCGCCTGCGCCGGCTTCTTTGTCTTTGTCATTCGACAAATGCTTTTGCAGATCAGCTTCTCTGAGGCGCAATCCGTTCATGCCATCGCCATCAGCGTACTCATCAACCAGCAAATCTGGCACGATACCTTTGGCTTGAATCGAGCGACCATTCGGAGTGTAGTAGCGCGCGGTTGTTAATTTAACAGCCGTATCCGCAGACAATTGACGTATGGTTTGAACAGATCCTTTACCAAATGTCTGAGTACCCATAATCGTAGCGCGCTTGTAATCTTGCAGTGCGCCGGCGACGATTTCAGATGCTGATGCAGAGCCTGAATTGACTAACACGACCATCTTGATTTTTTTAGCTGCCTCAGGGATGCGCGAGAGCGGATCGCCACCAACACGAGTTGCGTAATATTCGCGACGCGCAAAGTAGGTGGCTTTTGAATCTGGCAGCTGACCATTGGTTGATACCACCGGCACATCTTTTGGCAAGAACGCAGCGGATACACCAATCGCACCCGGGAGCACGCCGCCGGGATCGTTACGCAGATCGAGTACCAATCCCTTCATCTGTGGATCTTGCTGAAAAAGAGTAGTGATCTTTTTTGCTAAATCATCGACTGTAGGTTCTTGAAATTGCGACACGCGTATCCAGCCATATCCGGGCTCTATAATTTTGCCCTTGACGCTTTGAACACGAATTTCCTGACGCATGATCGTAATGAGCAAAGGCTTATCTTCTTCCTTGCGTGCGACAGTCAACGTGATTTTGGTATTGGGTTCACCGCGCATGCGCTTTACGGCTTCGTCTAGCGTCATACCTTTTACAGGTGTGCTGTCCAAGCGAGTAATCAGATCGCCTGCTTTCAAACCAGCTTTGTAGGCAGGAGAGTCTTCAATTGGCGAGATCACTTTGACGTAACCGTCTTCCATACCGACTTCAATACCCAAGCCTACAAACTTACCTTGCGTACCTTCACGTAATTCTTTGAATGCTTTTTTATCGAGATAAGCCGAGTGTGGATCTAGCGAGGCCACCATGCCCGAAATAGCTTCGGTCAATAATTTTTTATCTTCGACGGGTTCGACATAATCGGATTTGATTAATCCAAACACATCGGCCAGTTGCCGAAGTTCCTCGATAGGTAAGGGAGTCCCTGCATTACGCTGGGCTAAAGCGTCGAACTGCATGGAGCCAGCAATGCCTGCAATTAGGCCTAGCCCTATAAGTCCGATATTTTTCATTCTGCTTGCCATGTCTCACCTGTTCATCCAAAGAGACGGATCAATCGCCCGTCCCTGATACCGCATTTCAAAGTATAAACCTGATTGTTCATTGCCGCCGCTATTACCTACAGTAGCAATAATGTCCCCTGCCCTGAGTTTGTCACCTGGTCGTTTGAGTAGAGATTGATTGTTGCCATAAATAGTCATGTACTGGCCACCGTGGTCGACCACCAGCAGGTTGCCAAAGCCTCGCAGCCAGTCAGCAAAAATCACTTCGCCCTTCTCCACGGCCTTCACTTCTGCGCCTTCGGCCGCCTTGATAAACAGCCCCTTCCAATTCGGGCCGTCGGCTCTGCGCGCGCCAAAACCAGCCACCAGCTCGCCTTTAACGGGTAGCTTGAGTTTGCCCTTCATGCTGGCAAAGCCACTGGCGTCCATTGCTGGCACCTGGTCTGGCTCGGGATCAGCTTTGTTGGTTGCCCGTGCAGGAGTGTTATCCGACTTTGCTGCAGACTTTTCCGCAGCGCGAGTTTTGGCCTGCTTTTGCTCGGCTTTGGCGCGCGCACGGCGCTTCGCTTCTTCTTCCTCGGCTTTGCGTTGTTGAGCAATGAGTACGGTAAGTTTTTCCAGCAGCGACGAAAGTCTTTCTTCATCGCGTGCCAAATTACCCGCTTGCTTGCGCTGTGCGCTGAGCTGAGTCGATAGCTGAGTAAGCAGCGTTTTACGCTTGTTTTTCTCTTTTTCGAGTAAGGCTTTTTGTTCTCGCTGTTCGTCAGCAATCTCTTGCAGCGTATTGCGCGCTTCTTCTGCATCCTGTTTGTTTGCTTCAACCGCCGCCAGATTTAGCTTGAGTACTTCAATTGCTTTGGTTTGTTCGGCCGAGACGTAGCCAAGGTAGCGTAGTTCGCGCGCTATGCGATTAGGATTGTCTCCTGATAAAAGTAGACGCAGCCTGTCATCTTGATCACTGACATACTGCCCGCGTAGTATCTTCTCTAGCCGCTTACGTTGCTGATCAACCTCGGCCTCCAGCGTTTCCTGACTTACAGACAATTTTTCAAGCCGTTTTTTTGTTCTCTCTTGTTCTGCGGCTAGTTCGCGCAAGTTCCGGTTCGCATTGGATATCGCTGCTTCAGACGTCGCCAGTGCATCGGCGGCATGTCCGCGTGCTTTTTCTGTTCGACCGATGTCTTCCTTCAGAGTAGCAAGTTTCTTACGAAGTTCCGCGCGCTCTTCTTCTGCCGCTTCTTTTTGTCGGCTGCGCTCTAAGGATTTAACCGAGGGCTCGGCCAAAGCGGAGGAAGCAGCGAGCGTGGCTGCAAGCCATAACGATAGCGTCTTACGGGTCAATGACATTCGTTAGCTGGATTTACCCTGATTGGCGACAGCTTGCATCGCTGCCGCGATAGCAGAAGGATCGCCGAGGTAGTAGCTCTTAATAGGGCGCAGTTCTGCATCAAGCTCGTAGACCAGCGGCTGACCGTTGGGTATGTTTAGTCCAACGATGTCTTGGTCGCTGATATTGTCGAGATACTTGATCAGGGCGCGAAGGCTGTTGCCATGGGCCGATATCAGTATGCGCTTGCCACTAAGGATTGCGGGAGCTATCGTCTCCGTCCAGTAGGGCATAACCCTGGAAACCGTATCTTTTAGACATTCTGTGAGCGGTAGCTGTTCGGGCTTTAACCCCGCATAGCGCGGATCATTAAATGAGGTGCGCATATCGGTGGGATCAAGCGGCATAGGCGGAATATCGTAGCTACGACGCCAGATCAAAACCTGTTCTTCGCCATACTGCGCAGCTGTTTCTGTCTTATTGAGACCTTGCAGAGCGCCATAATGCCGTTCATTCAGGCGCCAGCTGTGCACTATGGGTAGCCACATTAGATCCATCTCGTCGAGTGTAATCCACAGGGTGCGAATAGCACGGCGCAGTACCGAGGTATAAGTCAGGTCAAAGCTCAGCCCGGCTTCTGTGAGCAATCGGCCGGCATGGCGCGCTTCTTCTACGCCCCTCTCGGTAAGGTCAACATCAGTCCAGCCAGTGAAGCGATTTTCGCGGTTCCAGGTGGATTCACCATGGCGCATGAAGACTATCTTGTACATTAGAGGCTAACAATTTACGGAGTGGAGAAACGGAATAAACGCTGTGCTGAATTATTTCAGCCTTCTATTTTATAATGGCGCGCTTGAAGCATACGTTGGGATTCTCGTGAAATTCTTGATTGACAATATCTGGCTCATTTTGTTGGCCCTAGTATCTGGTGGCGCGCTGGCCTGGCCCAGCCTTACTCGCGGCAAGCACTCTTTATCTACACTACAGGCGATACAGCTGCTCAATAAGAGCAAGGTATCGATCGTCGATGTACGCAAACCTGATGAATTCAATGCAGGTCACCTTAGGAATTCGAAAAACATTCCTGTCGATGATCTCAGCCGACGAGTAGGCGAGCTCGACAAATCACAGGCAGTACTTCTGGTTTGTCAGAGTGGCGTTCGCGCATCACGTGCGGCGGCAGAATGTAAGCGAGCCGGAATTGAGCACGTCTACGTACTCGATGGTGGATACACGGAATGGCGATCCCAGGGATTACCCGTCGCTAACTGAACTAATAAAAGGAGTATCTGGCCATGGCCACACGAGTCGTGATGTATAGCACGGGAGTTTGTCCTTACTGCAATATGGCGGAACGTTTATTAAAAGCCAAGGGTATAGACGAGATAGAAAAAATCCGTATTGATCTTGATCCGGTGCAGCGAGCCGAGATGATGGAAAAAACCGGGCGTCGTACTGTTCCTCAGATTTACATCGGCGAAACCCATGTTGGGGGTTTTGATGATCTTTCCGCACTCGACCGCGAGGGCAAGCTAGATTCTTTACTGCAGGGTTAATCTCTCTCAGCTACGTACTCATTTAATTGAAAGCTATTTATGTCTGAACAAAACCAAGCTACCGATCAGCAGCCCATCTTCAACATCCAGCGCGTGTATCTGAAAGATATGTCGCTAGAGCAGCCAAACTCACCGGCGATTTTTCTCGAGCAGGAAGGCCCCAACATCGAAGTGGCGATCGACATTAACTCTGAAAGCCTGGCTGAATCCATTTACGAAGCGACCATTACGATTACTGTTACTGCAAAAATCAAAGATAAAACAGCGTTTTTAGTCGAAGGCAAACAAGCCGGTATTTTTGAAGTGCGCAATGTTCCAGAAGATCAGATTGAGCCATTGCTAGGCATTGCCTGCCCTAATATTCTCTATCCTTATTTGCGCGCCAATATCGCAGACATGGTCACCAGAGCAGGATTCCCGCCGATCCATCTCAACGAAATTAATTTCGAAGCTTTTTATCAGCAGCGCAAACAGGCGATTGCTGAAGCAGCAGCGGCCAAGCACTAATACCTATGCGGCCTGTTTTCCGATGTGATTTTTTTGTCGCCTTCTGCCTGCTGGGTTGGGTGCTGTCGAGTGGTTGCGCCATGGCGGCAGATTTCAAATCGGTAGGGCCCGGGCCAGCTGTCATGTACGATGCGCCGGCGCAAAAATCACGCAAGTTATATATAGCTCCCGCTGGCATGCCAGTAGAAATTGTGTTTGCCAATGGCGATTGGGTGCGAGTGCGTGATGCTGCGGGTGATCTAAGCTGGATGGAAAGTCGTTCACTATCGCCACAGCGCACAGTCGTTGTTGAAGTCACTCAGGCCAGTGTGCGAGCTACTGCCATTGATACGGCTCCGGTTGTATTTAATGCTGCCAAAGGTGTTGTATTAGAACTAGCCGAACCCCCCGCTTCAGGTTGGATTAAAGTCAAACACCGAGACGGTGATTCTGGCTATCTCAAATCGATCGAAGTCTGGGGCGAATAAACCTCTTTAATTCAGTATGAATATCACCGTCCTTGGTGCGGGTGCCTGGGGTACAGCACTCGCTGCAACACTGGCACAACGTCACCAGGTACTGCTGTGGAGTCGAGATGCTTCTTTACTCCAGACCATGGCAGCGACCCGCGAAAATCCACGCTATTTGCCAGCTAGTCGTTTACCGCCATCATTACAATTCAATGCTAATTTCTCTTACGCAGTCGACCACGCCAAAGCCGGTTTAGTGATCGTAGCGACTCCCGTGTCCGGATTGCGCCCCATCGCCAATGAGCTGCACGCATTCGCTATCGATAATTTGGTTTGGTTGTGCAAGGGTTTTGAAGAAGGCACTGGGCTATTGCCTCATCAGGTAGTACACCAGGTGCTTAATCACGATCTGCCCACGGGTGTAGTGTCTGGCCCATCCTTTGCGTTAGAAGTAGCGCGCGGTTTGCCATGTGCGCTGACGATAGCTTCACACAGCAGTCCATTGTGCGCGCGTGTTGTATCAGCCTTGCATAGTGGCAGCATGCGTGTGTATTCCACCGATGACGTCATTGGTGTTGAAGTCGGTGGCGCAGTCAAAAATATTTTAGCCATTGCCACCGGCATAGCCGATGGATTGGGCTTGGGGTTGAATGCGCGCGCTGCATTGATTACCCGAGGCCTGGCTGAAATTACTCGCTTGGGTGTTGCTTTAGGTGGGCGCAGTGAAACCTTTATGGGGCTGACAGGCCTGGGTGATTTGATACTCACGTGTACGGGTGATTTATCACGTAATCGGCAAGTCGGCTTAGGCTTAGCTGCCGGCAAATCGCTGCCAGACATCATTATTGAATTAGGGCACGTGGCAGAAGGCGTGCGATGTGTGCAAGCCGTACGCACCATTGCAAGCCAACACCAAATCGACATGCCGATCGTCGACGCGGTTGCGCGCGTAGTGTTCGATTCAGAAGCGCCATCACGAGTCATACAACAACTACTCTCCCGCGAAGCCAAGCTAGAAAATTAGGTCATTTGTTGTTTCTAACTGAAGGTAATTAGTACATCGTTTGCCGGAACTGTGGAATGGATAACGCTACTGATTCTTTAACGCATGTTAAGGGGTGTCAGTCATGAAGCGAACATTAAGCTCAGAACAATTACCCAAATCAACCGAGTTGTCACATGGCTCAAATACCCCCGCAGAACTTCCTGCCAAGCAGGCTCAATCTGAACCCGTGCTGTCTAATCGCGCAGAAACTAATACGCCAATGGAAATTGTCGGTGAACCAAATAAGTCACTCACTCCAACAGGCGAACATTCAGAACCAGAAACGAGCAATCGTTCTACCAGCGCAAGCTCATCAACTGCTTCAAATAATTTATTAAGTACACTAAATGAAGCGGCTTGGTCGGGAAATGTTGAGTCTCAGTCCCACCTTGGGAAGCGCTACCTCATTGGAGATGGTGTTGAGGCAAGTAAAGAACAAGCCCATATGTGGTTTCGCATGGCGGCCATGCAAGGCCATCTAGCTGCTCAGGTTAAGGTTGGAGAAATGTATTACAAAGGGGAGGGTGTTGCAGTCGATATGCGAAAAGCTTTCGAGTGGTATCAGACGGCGGCGGATCGAGGTGATGCAGGTTCTCAGTTTAATCTGGCGGTAATGTATTACAAAGGCGAGGGTGCTGTGGAAAATAAAGAAAAAGCCTTTGCATATTTTCTCAAGGCGGCCGAGCAAGGTTTTGTAGCTGCTCAGTACAGTGTGGGAATGGCGTACTACAGGGGTGAGGGTGTTGAAAAAAATAAAAAAAATGCCTTTACGTGGCTTCAAAAAGTGGCCGAACTAAATCGTTCAAGTATAGAATTCAATACAAAACTAATGTATGAATATGGCGCAGGTATAGACATAGATGAGGAACGCGCATTTACATGGTTTCACCGTACGGCAAAGCAAGGTATTGTCGTTGCGCAGTTTAATTTGGGAGTAATGTGCGCAAGTGGTGAAGGTGTTGAGGTAGATGATAAAAAAGCTTTATTCTGGACCAGAAGGGCTGCAGACGAAGGTCATCCACAAGCCCAGTTTAATTTGGGAGTAATGTATAGCAATGGAGAGGGTGTTGAGAAAAGTGAAGAAAAAGCCTTCAAGTACTTTCTCAAGGCAGCTCAGCAAGGTCATCACAAAGCGCAGCGACGCGTGAGCGAATGCTTACAAAAGGGTATAGGAGTAGTTAAGGATTTACCGCTGGCGGCCTACTGGCTATTGAAATCTCTGCGTTCGACAATCTACACAAGCAGTGTTGTCAGCCTTGATCATCATTCCGAATTAATAAAATTATTTCCAAGTATCTTGAAGAAATATTCAGAATTCAAGTATATGGATACAATTAACTTCTATTCAGATAAAGATTTTTTTGACGATCAAAAAATTGCAACTATCGCCGAGTTTATTCGGTCAAACTGTATAGTTACAGATCTTGAAATTACTTATCCTGCGTCGGGCATGAGCAATGCTCAATTTAGCTTACTTATAGAAGCATTAAAAGTTAATACTCAACTGCAGAATATAGAGTTTATTGATACGAACCTTTCTGACGAAATGGCAGCCCAAATAGAAGCGCTGTTAACTCAGAATAGGAATATTTTAGAACTTCTGAAGTACGTTGAAGACCACCCACTTATTAATACCTTCGATATTCCTCTGGATGTCATAAAAATTTTAGATAAACAAATCATTGTTTCGTATTTAAAGAGCGGGCAAACTAAAGAGGCCACTAAAAAAGCCATCGATGAATTTTTCCTGATTGTCAGGACGACAGCCCTAGCGAAAGATTCAAAAACTAATTAGGCGATCATCGCTTTTACTACACACTAGCGAGATGCCTTCGTCCAAGTCGTGATTTCAATAAATTGGTATGAGCTTGCTTGACGGATTAGCTTACCTCTAGCTAAGCGTTAGTTAATACTTCAAGTGAGCTGGAACTTTCAAATCAAATTCGTAACAGATGGACTCACTAATCATTGAGAGCATCTGTCATGAGCCTGAATTCAAGCGCAGCAACAACTCCATCTCCTCATCTGGCCACTGATCCAAGCGCGCCAGTTATTTCTCCGCCAGTTACGCCAGCAGAACAGACTAAGGCTGAGCCTAAGCTATCTAGTCTTCCAGCGACTGATACTTCCAAGGGAATACCGAAAGAAATCAACGCGAATTATGGATCTGTAGTTGAACATTCAGAACTAGAAAAAAGCCCTCGCTCCACAAGTGCAAGTTCAGCAACGCTATCTACTACAACGGATGATTCGTTAAACAATCTTAAGCAGGCAGCGTTATCAGGCGATAAGGGAGCCCTGTTCAAATTAGGAGTCTGCTATTTCGAGGGTAAGGGTGTAGAAGAAAATAAGGCAGAAGCATTTCAGTGGTTTCAAAAGGCAGCGGATCAAAATGATGCAAGTGCTCAATATAATTTGGGAGTAATGTATTCAAAAGGCTATGGTGTTGAAGTCGATATGGGAAAAGCTTTCTATTGGTTTCAGAAGGCAGCTTTGCAAGGTGACCGCAGTTCCCAGCGCCGTTTAAGTAGGATCTATCAAGAGGGCAAAGGCGTACCAAAAAATTCAAAGCTTGTGACTTACTGGATGATGAGGAGCAGGGACTCTGAGTCAAAAATTGAGATCGACCAGGAGCAAATCGAATTGCTTGATTTTGTGCCGGGTGTTATTCAAGAATATCAAGAATTTAAGTTAGTAAATTCTATTGTATTGAAATGTAATTATTTTAGTGACGACAGTATGTCGCATATAGATAAATTTATTCGTTCTAATTCGAGCATCAAATTTTTGACTATTGATAATGATAGAGAATTAGATTACATCCAAGCTAAAGTACTTGCTGAAGCATTAGCATTTAATACTCAATTGCTCAAATGTAGCATTAAAATAATAGAGAAGCCTTCTGAACAAATCAGAATAGATATTCAATCATTGCTCAATCAGAATGAGCATATTGAAGAGCTTCGGAAGTACGTTGAAGACCACCCACTTATTAATACCTTCGATATTCCTTTGGATGTCATAAAAATTTTAGATAAACAAATCATTGTTTCGTA
>Ga0315909_10008566_pt1 | contig 11194 bp, 10 predicted proteins | sample LakEriMetagenome_11_FD_203527 | JGI IMG/M metagenome (GOLD analysis project Ga0315909, IMG submission 203527) | Freshwater fungal communities from buoy surface, Lake Erie, Ohio, United States - Buoy 2 MA125 | ecosystem: Environmental > Aquatic > Freshwater > Lake | place: USA: Lake Erie, Ohio...
GAACAAGCCGTTGGAGGCCCAAGTTACGGGCAGTATATAGGACAAATTGGCGGGCCATCTGCCGATCTTACGCTTGGCGGAATGCAAGCGTATAACTTTGGCGGGATTCAAGGTGCACCATATCAAGCCGGGCTTTACACGGGTCGGGTTGCTGGGCCTCAAACGCAATCTCAGCTTGGCCAAATAGACGCTGGGCTTGTTAACGCCTACATGAATCAACTCCCCGGAGTTGCCGAGGGCGCTCAACGGCTTGGCCAACAGATAAACTTAGATTTAGCCGCAGGGCGATCTTTAACTCCAGAAGAGGCAAGGCTGGCCACACAGTCCGCCAGAGAAGCGTATGCTGCAAGAGGAACTGCACTTGGCCCGCAAGCCGTTAGTGCCGAGATTTTAAATCGCGCTGAACTTGCAAACCAACGGTATCGGGAGCGCCAAGCTGCCGCCCAGCAAGCGATGGGCACAATCTCAAATCTGTATACACCTGCCCTAGAGCAGGCATTTCAAAGGCAGGCAGGCGCGGAGGCGTATAATCTTGGTGCGCAAGGTCAGGCTTTTGGGCAGGCAATGTCTCAAGAAGAACTTAGTCGGACAGCGCAGGCTCAACGATTTGGGCAGGCCATGACGGAGGAAGAGGCGGCTAGGCAAGCTCAAGCTCAAGAATTTGGCCAGCGAGTTGGATTGCAAGAGTTAGGCCTTGGTTTGCAGGGGCAGCAATACCAGCAAGCAATGGGCAAAGAGGGGTTGGCGCAACAAACGCAAAATCAAGCTCTGCAACAAGCCCTACAGCGCACACAGCAGGGGATTGCCGGACAACAGGCTATGCTTGGCCTTCAGGGGCAACAGGCTCAACTTGGCGCAGCCGCAATGTCGGCGCTTCAGGGAGCGCAGGCACCTATTTTGCAGGCGTTTTACCGTCAGCCAATCTTGTCTGGAGCAATGGGGCAAGCTCAACAATTTGCGCTTGGCGGCCAACAAATGGCAGGCCCGGCCCTATTTAACCCAGAGAGCCAAATGGGATTTCAGGCGGCATTCATGCCCTATCAAGCCAACATTGCTGAGCGTACCGCTGCCATGCAGGCAAATGCTACAGCTAGCGCAGGCAGAAGCGGCATGATGGGAAGCATCATCGGCGGAGGATTAGGGGCCGCAGCAACTATTGGCGTTGCATTTTAATGAAACTAACACATTCAATAGACACAATACATAAAGCCTTATCTAGGGCAAAGCGCCCAGCCGTGCTCTGGAGCGGAGGCAAAGACTCAACAGTGCTTCTTGACCTTTGTCTAAAGGCAATGCCAAACATTGAGGTAATTCACTTCAAGCTGCCATTTCTTTCGCACAAGTACAAGCACCACCATGAAGTGCAGGAAGAACTTAAGCTGACTGTGCACGACTGGATTCCCTCTTCTGTGGCCCTGTGTCATGGCAAAGATAGGATTGATGTTGTTGAAACGTATTCTCTTGGAGAAGGGTCGCTTAAAGTAATGCGCGGCACTGAAACATTTGACGTTAAAGCTCCTTGGGTGTGCGGGAAAGAATGGCTTAACAGACCAAAGGCTTTTGTTGTTAACGACTTTGATATTTTGTTTTGCGGCCATAAAAATAGCGACGAAGACCCATTGACTGGCAATATCCCGTTAAATCTTGATATGAAGGCTTTGGGGACAAACACGCAGATGTGGTTCCCGTTGCGCGAGTGGACTGACGAAGACATTTCGCTGTATATCACCTCAAATAACGTCAAGTACGACCAGAACAGGTACGACAACGGCGTTGTGTCTCGGCCAGACAAGCACATGAACAGCGACTATGTTCATGCCTGTTTTCGGTGCATCGACCGCAGGGAATCGGCATTTGTGCATTGCCCAAAGCTACAGATCGACGTAGAGAACCTGCATGAGCATGTCCTGCACGAACAGCCAGTCATCCCCTATTGCAATGTCAGATCTGGATTGCCAGACATGCGGGGCGTGCTGCAGCCACAAGGCCAGTTGGCCGATCTTGCGAAAGGATAGATCTGATGCAGTCAATATTCCACCAGAGTTTATCCGGGACGATCTTCCACTGCTTAAGTGCGTTGGAACGCGCTGTGTGGCGCTGTCTGGCGTTGTCGGGAAAGAAGTTTCGTGTACAATCTATGAACATCGACCGCAAGCCTGCCAGCGGTTTCAAAAAGGCAGCCCACTTTGCTTAGAAGCTAGATCCAAATTTTATGCAACCTCGTAATCCTTTTCAAGGTCAACCAGCCTCAAATATGAGCTTCCCAACGGAAGCATACATGGCTGCCGCTGCCAATGCCGCAAAAATACAAGCAGACGCTCAAGCTCAGATGGGGCAAGCAATTGGAGCTGGATTACAAAAAGCAGGAGCTGCTGTCGGTGATTACATGTCCCAAAAAGCTGACTACGAGGCTTCTTCAAAAATATTTGATTCTCCGTCGTTTAGACAAGCAATGGGCCTTAGTGAAGATGATGCCAAGCAACAAAAGACAATTCTGAAAGAGCTAGCTGGCGAAGGTGGATACAAGGCCGCAAACGCATACGCCAAACAGCAAATTGACTCTTTGATTACTTACCATGCATTTAAAATGCAGAAGGAGTTGCAGAGTTCACGAATTGCTCAACAAGGCGACGTGGATCTAAATAAAATAGGAGCGGCTGCTATGCTTGATGCATATGGAAAAACGCCTGCTGTTCCGCTTGGGTCAACTCCGGGAACTTCTGCTACAAGGTCATTTACAGCTCCAATAAAACTTGATCTTACTACAGGTCAAACTGGGTTTTAAATAATATGCCAAATCAACCAGCTTTTTTAACCAACCCGTACATTCGGGCTGCCCTTCAGGCAAAGCAGGAAGCTGCAATGCAGCAACAGCAGCAGGCTATTTTAATGCAGCAACAAAGGGATCTTGCTATTGAAGAGCAAAAGATGGCTGGTATGGCAAGTATTGACAAAGAGCTTGAGCAACTTCCAGAGATTGCAAGAACTGGGAAAGGCATTCAGTACGAAGTTGCCAGAAAAAAGAAGATGATTGAGTATGAGGCACAACTTGCTCGGATAGACCCAGAACAAAAAGGTGCAGAAGTCAGGCTTTCAATGCTTAAGTCAACGTACAATCCAGAGCAGCTTGCCAAGCCATTCGAGGACACTGAAGACCACAAGGCAGCAGAAGCAAGAAAGGTAAAAATAGATGATGACTTCCGAGTTGTTAACATTTTAAACGATCAGCTTAAGGTTGTCGGAAATGATCTTGCTCAGGCAAAGATGCTTGAACGCCAAGGCGGGGAAGAAAACATACAAAAAGCTGAATTTCTTAAACAAAAAGCAAAGGAGTTTGCGCTTCAAAACGTAACTGCAACACTGCAAAACGCCACCAACGCAAACGCAGAGCAGCTAAACGAGGTTCTTCGCAGAGCTGGGGGACTGATGAGTGTTTTTGAGTCATTTGCTCAAGGCCAAAAATTAACTGGCGCGGCAGCAACTTTTGTTCAAAGAATGTTAAATTCAAAGGCGGGATCTCCAGAACGTGAGGGGGCTGTTTCGGCTTTTGCTGATAGAGTAAAGGCGGCAATAAATGCAGATCCTGAAAACTGGTATAAAAGCGCACGAACGGCAGCGCAATCATATACCGACACCCAGAATGAGCTTTTAAAAAAGGACATTGTTGACCGTATAGGCGACTATCACGCGGCAAAGATGGGTGTAAGAAAGATAGAGTTTAAAGACCCTCTAGCCGAGGCCGAGAACATGTTATCAACATCAGCAGCAGTTCCTCAAATGTACGGCGGGGTGCAGTCAGTATCCACTGGAGGAATGGGAGCTAACGCTGTATCTTCAGGTTCTGCCGGAATGGCACCATCGCACCCCGCGCTGCCAACATCTACGTCACCAATTAAATTTAGGTACGTCACATCTCCGTAAACATGGCAGATCCAGTTTCTCAGCCTGAAGTATCAAAGGACTTTTATCCAGCCCAAGGTGGATACTCGGAAGAACCTCAATACGCATCTGTAGGCAGCACAAAGATGGTGCCTGCTGGCACTGTTGTTGAACTTCCATACCACAGGGGGGAAGATGGGAAGCCTATCCGCATCATGCTTGAGGAGGCTGTATCCGAGGGGGATCTTGAGAAGGGATTATCCCAGCAGTTTCCGAAGACAGTGCGGAACATTGCATTGCAGATAATGGATGACGTTGGCGACAAGGTAAGTCTTGAGGACTTCAACCTTGTAATGAACACGGCAAATGCCGCTCAAGAAGCAAGGGCTGAACGCGCAAAAGGAGAGCCGGGGTTTCTTAAAAAGGTTATCGAGATTGGGCCAGAAGTTATTGGCAACCTATGGGAAGGCGTTAAGGGGCTAAACGCTGCCGCAGGAGTTGCGCTAAATGCTGGATACACACCAAGACAACAAATTAATGCCTTAGGCTCGATAGTTGAGGGCGGAATCCGTGGAACTGAAGTTCTTGGCGATACTGCCGGGATGTTAATCCCAATGCTTGGGTCTGAAGATGGCAAGTACAAGGCTTACCTTGCACTGAAAGACATGCAGAAGAAAGAGGCTGAGTATCAGGCTGGTGCCAGCAATCTTCCGCTCGATCCGTGGGCTGCCGAAAACGCTAACAAGATCAAGAATGTCTTGGATGTTACTGTTTTGTTTCCCGGTGTATCTAAACTTGCCGGAGCCTTTGGAAGAAAGGTCGCAGAACAAACCATCGAAAGCGTAGCAAAAGAAAGCAGTGTTGGCGCAGTCCGAAAAGGGGTGTCAGCGGCTACGTCATTTATTGCTGGCGGAATCGAGAAGGGAGCTGAATATGCTGCCGAACAAGTTGGCAGGCTTCCTGTGCCGCTAGGCTCTGTTGGTGCTGGAATTGGCGCTGCTGCAACATTTGATGAACACCCTATAATATCAACGCTATTAGGCGCTAGGGCAATCGGCCCGGCAGGGCTTAAGGCAACCGCAAAGATATCCAAGGCTGCAAAATGGGCTGCGGAAGCTGTAGGTGCTGACTCTGCCAGTGAAGTGATTGCTGAAGGCCTTAAGGCTGCTGCAACCCAGAACAAGTCGGACACAATGCTGCGAGGCATTGCTACATTCCTGCCGCCAGACTCTATTGTTAGAGGTATCGGGCAAGTAGTGGATGCCAGTATTACTGGGGGCGCGATAGGCGCTGGGTTTTCTGGCGTGCAGGCGATGGCTGATCCTTTCAATACTGGCACAGATGTGGCAGCACAGATGGTCTTGGGTGGAGTCGGAGGCATGGCTGCTGGGGCCGCATTAGGGACAGTTGGCGGACTTGCTGAACTTACTCCTGCTGCTCGCAATCGCGCATTTGTTCGCGAGATGGCTAGAGATCTTGTTCAGCGGCCCGAGAACAGGAGCGTCATCATAAATGACCAAGAGATATCTTCCGCTGATCTTGCGGCTAGAATGAATGTCCTTAACAGAGAGGACATGTCCACGACGGATAAGGCCAGACTCTTTTCCATTCTTAAAAGCGCCGAGTTTGCTGGCAATCAAGTGTTGTTTGTAAACAACGAGACGACTCTTCCTGACTATCTTGGCGGCACAGGCGACAACATGGGCAAAGGTCTTCGGGTTGTTAACGACACAAAGTCTGGAAGATCTACGATATTAATTAACGCTGATCAGATCAATGTGCCTTCTGCGATTGAAGAAGTGACACATGCGTTCACGAGCGATAAAACCGCCAACAAGATTATTGACGATTTAGTTCAGCAAAATGGCGGGCTACAGTATGCGCTGGATCCGCTGATCCAACTTGGTCAAATCTATTACGACACCCAAGTCCAAAGCAACCCACAGGCTGCTGCGCTATTTAAGAAAGATCTTGATATTGCAAAAGACGTTTCAAGACCAGCTTCTGACCGTCAACGTGCAGCTTTGCAGTTAGCCCATGAATGGGCCGCTAATGGAGTTGCTCAGATCCTCAAGAACGAAGACCCAACCGCGCTGGCAACCGCAAGAGGCTATGGGCTTGGCATTACAAAAGCCCTTACAGATGTGTTTGCTGGAGTTATGTCTGCTCCAACAGCGCCAACTTTAGACCCAATCACTGGCTTCTTCTATAAAGACGGCAAGTTGATTAAGGATCCAGTTCTTGAAAAGATGGCAGACACACTCAAGCGCAGCATCCGAAACGGGCAGAATTTGTTTGGAGAGTCTCCTCTTCCGCAGACAAGGGGCGCAAAGCGGCCAGTGACAGAGCCAATGCCCGGCGTAAATGTTGGCGACAAGATGCCGGATGGCACTACTGTGATTGGACTTGTACCTCTAAAACGATACGAGGACACGCACTCTCAACCACAAAAAAGTGGAGCAGGCCCCGGTGATCCAACAACAAAACGTGGAGGCAAGAAAGAAAGAGGCAAGCCACGGCCTGAGCTGGGACAGGATGATTATCATGGGTATGTCTTCGACCAGTTTGCTCAGATTGAATCTCCAAAAATATCTTCAGGTGCAGATGCACTTGGAAATATAGCAGAAGGCACTCCTGTAATTTTTGCTAGGGGACTAGATAATCAACAGCTAAATGCTCTGTTTCAGATTAAAACACATCATGGCGAGCCATTGATTCTGCCAGAGAACCAAGAGGCTGTTGCTCGTTTTAATGAGGCTGCAAAGTACGGGCAGTTAATGGTGGTTGATCATGACATTCATCTTGGGAAGACAACTGACGCAAAAGATCGAGTGTATGCAGTAAGGGGGCGACAAGTGCTGATGGGCATAGGGGTGCAGCAGACTAAAGAAGGAGGCCCGCTTGGGGCTGTCTACAATGTCACGCTGCTTAACGATATAGCGAATCACTCCAGAACATTGCCGGGCATGCAGATGGTTGATGCTGCACTAAAGGACTTTAATATCAGATCAGTAGAAGACTTTGTTCCGCTCGTTAAGGCTCACATTGAGAACTACTCAAATCCCTCAAGCATTCCCGGCGCGAAATTGTTTGAGCAGCTTGCTCCAGCCACTGCTGCAAATCCGAAGAAGAGCGCACAAGTCATGCGTGACTTGATGTTTCTTTCCAATGACATTCAACCAAGAAAGACGGAGCCATACGCAAGTATTGACAGACTAAAGAATCAGCCGTTTACCAGCGAACTACCGCAGGCACCCGGACAGAGGTTCCAAGGTTATGACATCTACGGCAAGGAAGTTGCGCAATCAAAGCTGTACCGAGATCGGAATGTTATTCAAAACATCCGGCTGGATGCCATTCGGAATGTGCAGCTTTATGCTGGAAGAGACGGGCTTCCTGTTGGCATTAAGCTAGACATTCAAAAGTTTAAAGAGACTCAGCGCACAAACTTCTCTCCGCGAACCACAACATCTGAAGTTATTGGTGAAGACAAAGTGCTGACGGATCAGGGTACTGGGCGCAAGGCGTACATACTTCCAACTGGTCGCACAAAAATTTACGACGAGACTGGCAAGCTGCTTGGGGTTTATGAGGACTTCCAGCAGGCACAAACAACTTTAAACAAGGCTGATATTCGTTTCTCTCCAAAGAGCCCTGCTGCAATCGCAAGAAGGGCGGAACAGGCAAAAGCCATGCGCAGCCGCATGGAAGAGGAAGCTCCAGCTAGGATCTTGACGGAGTGGATGGCTGCTGCCGGACAAGCAAAACAAAAAGCCAAGTTAGCCGCAGCGCAGCCTGCGCAGCCACAAAAAGCCAAAGGTAAAATCAAGCCGTCCATCGTTGAGCAGGCAGCAATTAGCAGGCAGGCAGAGCTGAACCGAAGAGCAGAACAGTTCCCCGGCTACTCACAGATTACCAAGAATCAAAGAGCTCAGTTTCTCAAGGACTTAGCTGCTTCTGAAAACAGCATGGCGGCGCGTGCGCTTGCGAAGATAGCAAAGCAACAGCAAGAAGTTGTTGGCGGCCCGGCCACAAGAAGAGCAGAAGCTACAGGTAATTTGACACCTCGCGAGAGTGCAATGTTTAGAGCTGACGTAGAACGTGAGCTTGCAAAGCGTGATGCTCCTATTCTTGAAGAAGAGACTGTAAAGAAGATCCGCGCAAGAGTTCGTCAAAAGATGCCATCTCAAGAACTTGAGGCAATGGCGATGAAGGAGATTACTCCAGCATTTACTCGTCGAGATTTTGGCCCAGTTCCGCAACCAACAAAGCCCGGTATATATCAAGGATTCGAAGCTTTGAGTGATGTTGGTCTTCCAAGAGAGCAAGCTCCACAGCGCGTTAGAATCTCCGAGCGTGTCACCAATTTGCTTGGCACCGATCCACGCAAATCAATGGCTGACATTTTAAAAGAACTTGCCAAAAGGGCGGCGGACCAGCCAAAACGCGAGCCAGCTCCTATTGATGTTACTGTTCCAATACAAGAGCCTCCACTTGAGATTATCACGGCAATTGACGAACCTCGACTGCCGTCAAATATGATCCTTGCAAGGACTCCAAAGGGCAACTTCAAGCTCTATGTCGCAACAACTGCTGGGAAGCTCAGTCAAGAAGCTGTAATTAACAACTACAAAGATGCCCTTAAAAAGGCTCAAGCCAAGTATTTCAACAGAAAGAAACAATATGCCACTCGTTAAATCCACCTCCGATAAAGCCTTCACGCACAACCTTCGGCAAGAGCTTGGCGCAGGTAAACCGCAGAAGCAGGCAGTCGCCATTGCTTACTCGGTTCAAAAACAGGCTGCACGCCAGCAACAGGCAAAGTCTGCAAAACGCAGATAATTACTCTGTTGATAGAAAAAGAAAGAAAAAGAAGTTGCACACTCATTCGGAGTGTGTAGCTTTTGGTCATGCCTTCATGGTGAAGGTACAATAACAAAACAAAGTACAATGACACAAATCAAAGATCTGGAACACCTTGCCCCTAACGCTGCAATCGCAGAAATGGTTTTGGGCGTCAAGGCGGTTTATCCGCCAAAGTCCCCGAAAGCGCCATACAACCTGATGGTGTTTGACTCCACCGGAGAAACCCGTTTGGCAATTTGGAGTGACGTTGATCTCTCCGAGTACCGCAACCAGCGCGTTACCGTTCGCTCCACTGCAACAAGAAAAGGCCTTGACGGGCTGTATGTAACGTACAACGAGCGCAACTCAAAGTACGAACTTAAGCTCAGTAAGTCCGGTCAAATTTTTAATGACGCCGAACTAGAGGCAGGAGCTGGAGGCCCAAAGCCGCACGCGCCAGTCACAAGCAAGAGTCCGATTGCGGGGCCGAATGGCGGTTCAGGGGTTGCCCCCTACAATGCTGCGCCAGCAGTTGCTCCAAAGGCGTTCATCTTCCAAAATGCCCAGTTGATGGTCGAGGCCATCAATGCCGCGCAATGGGTTGCCAAGCAGGTTGAGGCGATCACGCCAGACCACGTGCAGGCTATTGCAAGCAGCTTGTATATTAGCGCAGAACGCGCAGGCATGGCAAAACAGTTTCCTACTTCTGAGAAGAAAGAAGTAAAGCCTGCTGCTCCAGTGAAGAAAGACGATGACGACGATCTCGGCTGGTAATATGGAAACACTAATTGGAACCTCGGAAGTTGCCCTTATCTTGGGCATTCCCACTCAAAGTGTACTTCGCTTAGTCCGCGCAAGGAAGCTGCCGCATATCCGATACAACGCTCGGTGCCTGCGGTACAGGCCGGATGACATTCGCAAGTACAAAGAGAACGCAACCGTCAAGGTAAATGCCGATTAATTCCCGAGCCAAAGGCTGCCGTGGCGAACGAATGTGGCGTGATGTCCTCCGCGAGGAGGGCTTCAGTGCCCGTCGTGGCCAGCAGTATGCAGGCGGAACAGACTCCCCTGATGTCCTGTGCGAGGAGCTTAAGAACCTTCATATGGAAGTGAAGTTTGTCGATAAGCTCAATTTGGAAAAGGCTTGCGAGCAGGCTCAGCGTGACGCTAAGAAGTCATGGATTGTCGCCCACAAGCGCAACCACGGTGACTGGAAGGTGACCATGAGCGCTGCGACATTCTTTGCTCTCTTGCGAGAGGGCATGGAGGGCCTGAAATGATTTGGCGCAAAGCCAACCCACAAACCGATCTGTAGGTTCCGACGACTCTGTAACTAGGTCGCTTGAAAAAATCGGAGAGCAGACAGGGGTGCGACTGTAACGCACAACTTATAAAAATATATGACAACAAAACAAATAACAGAAATTGTGCAGCGCAGAATTACATCACTCAACAAGCTGTTGAGCGAGAAGGAAATCACAGCTTCAGAATATGTTGAAATGGCTCACTGTGTGCTTGAATATTGGGTGAGCAAAATTCGCGACATTAAAAGCCGTTAATTTACATGATGGCAGGGGTGCGGCTGCGGCAACGCACAACCAACAACAAACTAACAACATGACCAACAAACAAAGACACTTAATAGAGATACCGGAAGAAGTACAAACAGCCATCCTCATCACCCGACTTACGGACGGCGGGATTGGGATGGTGATACCAAAGGGTGAACCCGGAATGATGGAGATGATGGCCCTCACATACGGCGTGTTTGTGAGCCTCGTGCAAAGCGGAGAAGCGCAGGGCATCTCGGAGATGAATCTTATCAGGGGCGCAGTGAAGAACAGTTCACTGGAGGATATGCGTGATAGCTTCGTTAAGATGGCTGTACTCGCGCACATGATTAAAGACGAGGAGGCATCTAATGATTAAGCTACGCATCACAACCGCAGGCGGCACCAAGATTGAACTCGATATTCCAATCGACGATTCTGAGCCAGCTTCCACCGAGTCCGCTGTACCTTATCATCCAGCACAGGATACCCCAGTAGAAGTGCCCACAGAATCGCAGGACGAGGTAGTCCGCATGTTCGACGAGCCAACGCCTGTGCAGTCGGCGCAGGATCTTGCTGATGCCTATCAAGCGAAGCTCGCTCATTGCGCGGACATCCTTGGCGATGACACGATGAACGTAGAGCAGGCAACTGAGGCGCTTGATAAGGCGATGATGAAGTACAACACTTCACCAACCTTCCCAAGCAACAAGGATCTTCAGTCTACAGGAAAACGGTACACTTCCGTTGAGGCAATGGTTGAGGATACTTGCCCTGAAATCCTAGAGGCTTTTATGCAAAGCCTACAGCAGGGGGAAGGGGAAAAGGGGGAAGATGGTAGGATAGGGGGTGTGGGGGAAAGGAAGGAAGATGGGGAAAAGGGGAAACCCGAGCAGTCAGAAGCCTTCACTTTTGAGTTC
>Ga0315909_10008567_pt1 | contig 11192 bp, 4 predicted proteins | sample LakEriMetagenome_11_FD_203527 | JGI IMG/M metagenome (GOLD analysis project Ga0315909, IMG submission 203527) | Freshwater fungal communities from buoy surface, Lake Erie, Ohio, United States - Buoy 2 MA125 | ecosystem: Environmental > Aquatic > Freshwater > Lake | place: USA: Lake Erie, Ohio...
TGTAAGAAAGAGTCAAGTGATCGTCAAATACGTTGGTTACTTTAGTACCAGTAGAAGAGTTACGTACTCCAATAATGTTTACGTTAAAGTCACCGTTCTCAAAGTACTTGTAGCCTTTGGCTTTCATTGCAGCTTCGATTTGTTCTCTAGTGTAGCTCATAGTTTATAGTTTATAGTTTATAGTAAATTAATCTTCGCTAGGTGCTTCTGGCTTCTTCATGATTTTCTCAACAGAAGTCAAACCTAAACAACCAAATGCAAGCAATGCAACTGCATCCACTAAAGGAACAGAAGGAGCAAAGTGTGCTTCGGTAAAAGAGTTAGCGTACAAAGTAGCGCATAAAGTCACTGTGCAGACCAATCCACACAGACGTTTCATAGATACAGAGCCCTTCTCATCTTTGAAGAGGCCTCCGATAAAGTTTAAAAATTTCATATAGTTACCTTTTTTTAGTTTGGTTAATAGTAAAATCCCGTAATCCTCCAGCAACCACTTAGACAGCAGCAGTGTGAGAAATACAGAAAAACTCACCATAAGGACGGTATCTGATAGAATGTTCAAAGCAACTTCGGACTTTCATAGATTATACTTTAGGTGAGAAAAGGTTGGTTGAGACAAAGATAAAACTTTAAAAAAATAAGTCAACTAGTTAGTAGTTAAACAAAAAACCCCCAGATTTCTCTGAGGGTTTCTGTTGCGTAATAGTTATTATTACAATACTTCTGCCTGAGTAAAAGGAACTACAGGGGTTTCTGATGCAGGAGCTTCAGCAGCAATGTGCTCAAAGGTATCCAAATTGATCTGACCTTTACCGTAGTTAGCTTCGATAGATTGGAAGAACTCATTCTGTTCTTTTACTACTTCAGCCATTGCTTCCTTTACTTTCTCTTTTACAGAAAGCAAGTCATTCATCTGAAGTTCAATCTTACCCAAATCCATAATTACGTTTTGAGTCTTTTGTTGGAAGCCTTTGATTGCTTCGATCTCTTGTTCGTTTAATTTAGTTGCCATGATTTATATGTTTAGTTGGTTTATGCAAATATAATGCTTTTTTGTAAATACTTATAAATCCTGCCAAATTAGCAGTCTTCTACTTTAGCAGCAGTAAATAAGCTGACAAGTTTAGCTTTCAAGTGGCTGTAGCCGAATGCAAAAATGTCAACACCTTCTGCAGAAGATAAATCAGGAACAGTCAAAGTAACAGTGTACTCTTCAGTAACTTCTTCAGTTACATACTCTTGTACAGTGTACTCTTCTGATACTTCTTCACCTGCTTCGTTAGTGATAGTACGAGTCTTAACTACGTCCTTCTGTACAGGCTGCATCATAGTGCGAGTCTTAGTCTCTTCAACTTGCTTAGTCAAAGGAATAGACAAGTACTCACCAATTTGTTGGTTACGTGCTTGACCTCCGTCAATAGGAGCCATAGCGTTAGGAGAAGCTACTGCATCTGCAGCGCTCATGAACAATTGAATACGGAAGTTAGCGTTACCACTCTTAGAGATTTGGTAGTCAGCAATACGTACGTAAGCTTCAGATGTGATACCTTTATCGCATCCGATGTTTTTTGTGATTTTAAGTGCCATTGTTGTAAAATTATAATTTTATGTTTGTATACATATCAAATATACTAAATATATTTAAGTTTGTCAAGTTACTTGTTTTTTAGAAGTTCTATCTCAGCCTTAAGAGCCTCAATCATTGCTTGTTGTTCTTTCATTGCTTCTACTAGTAGAGGAATAACTTTAGCGTAAGCCAAGTTTTTGTATCCATCTTCTTGAGTAGTAACTGCTTCTGGAAGTACTGCTTCAACATCTTGAGCAATAAGACCTACGTCATGTGTGCCTACTTGCTCACCTGAGTTCCAATCAAATTCTACACCACGTAGAGACTTAATCTTATCTACAGGAGTGCTGATAGGAGTGATGTTATCCTTAAGTCTAGAATCTGAAGGTTGAACAATCGGGTAGTCAAAGTTAACAGTGTTTGCACCTCTTGGTATATACCACATTCTTGCATCTGTACCATTCTCTGCTATACGTCTAAACTCAATGTCTTGTCCACCTGCATCTCCAGTTAAGCGTATTTTAAGTGCTTTCCAACTAGTATCCGCTTGACCTCTTATCAAGAAATAAGTCAAAGGATCTTGGTTGTAACCTACGTTACCATGAACTTCTAGACCTGTTCCGTTACCACCTACAATAGTACACAAGTTACCTTCTTGCTCTACTAATGTTTTCCAAGTACTCCAGTTACCATTCCATCCAGTTCTGTAAGTACCTTTTCTAAAAATAGTACCAATGTTACCTGAGTTTTCTGGGAAGTACATCTGCAATAATGGACCACCAGTTTCTCCGTAAGATAAAGCTACACCATAGTCATAGGTAAGGTTAGGTCTGTTAGCTCCACTGTGTCCTAATGCGTTAGATACAATTAACTTACCACTTACATAGTAACTGTTCCAGTCTTGTCCATAGATGTCACCAAACTTAGTAAGTTGTTGTGCTGTAGTTGCACTTCCTGCAGTACTAGCACTACCTGCTGAGTTAGCATAGTTAACTGATTGACTACCAACGTTACCTGTATCTATAATTGTTTTCCAAGATCCCCAAGCAGAATCACTTGTAGCAGTTCTACGTTTTAAATCATCACCAGTGAAAGCAAGTTGTTCCTGTCTATGAGAAGCATCATAAGAAAACCATTTAGCTACTGTAAGTAGACCATGCCAACCGTCTCCTCCTGCACCCGTATCTGAGATATTCTGAAAATCCCACTGAGCATATCTTTGATCGTAGTAAGAAGGTGCTCTAGACGCTCCTCTAGAATCTGTTAAGAATACTCTATCATGATCATGTGCTGGCAAAGAAGTTAAGAAGCCTCCATAGTTACCCAAATCATTACTAAATTGAGATAAAGCAGTAGGACGAGAACTTACGTTAGTCCATGCTACTGCATTTGCAGTACCTGCTGTTGTAGCGTAGCTCACTGACTGAGATCCAATATTACCTGCATGAACTACGGCATTACCTTGGATGTTAAGAGCATAGAAGTTAGAAGTGCCGTTTGTCTGAAGATAATAACTGTCGTTATCATTCATATACATAGCTCCATTTACAGCCTTTCTAATATCCCAAGCTGCCCATGTTCCATTTAAAAAACCGTAACTTGAACCAGTTCCATAAATTTGAAAAGCAAAACCTCCTCCAGATTTTTGTCCTAGAATTCCAACATCAGCATTATTATCTAAAGCTCTAACAATTAAGTTTCTACTATTATAAATACTAAGAGTAGGACCACTATGCATAGCCATCTCACTTACGTTATAAATACCCGTATTGTTTTTATACTGAGCACCATATTGCCACATAGTACTACCACAGTAGATACCATCTGGGTGCCATGAAGCAGAACCTGTACCTCCTACGTTACCATTACCTCTATATCCATAAGATTTAAAATAACCTGCAATCTCCATATCTCCTGAAGTAGAGTTAAGCGCAGCAATAGGAGCATAACTAAGTCTTCCCCAAGTGAACCCCCTACCAGTATCACTATCGTTCATCTGCATCTTAATAGAGTAGTCAGTAACAGGTCCATAGTAGTATAAAGAGGAAGCTCCCATACTAATTTTATAATTATCTGAATTCCAGAATTTTAAACCATAACCATTACCAGCTGTTACATTATAAAAATCATTTACATTACCAGCATTAGGAGCAGAGCCAGCAGTTGCAGCATAGCTTACTGATTGACTTCCTATGTTACTTGTATTAATGGCAGTAGAAGCTGATTGGTATCCAGCTGATGCGTGATTTCCCCAACTGTAAGCCGTATTCCACTGAGTAGAATCTCCATATCCAGAAGAGTAAATTACAGCAGCAATAAAGTTTTCATATCCTGTTCCAGGATTATTTCTAATAGCCATTCTACCACTAGCTTCCATCATAATACTAGAAGCAACTACGTTACCCCAGTGGAAAGCAAGTTGTGGAGCATAATCTATATTTGTATTCCCGTATCCACCATCATTTTCTCTAACTTGATAGTTTGCTGTATATGAAGTACCAACAGAAGAAGAACGAATAGTAGAACCTCCGGCTCCATAAAGGTTAGTAGCAGATCCTGCTGTACTTGCTGATCCTGCACTACCTGTTACGTTGATAGACCATGTTCCTGAAGCACCACTTCCTGTTAAAGAAGGAGAGTAAGAAGTGTAGTTACCTGCATGAAGAACTTGATTGCCGCTTTGTTGTAAAGCTACTAATGAGTTAAAAGCTGAACTAGAAAGACTAGCTCTTTTTGTACCAGCTGTAGAGAAAAATAATGTATTATCTCCATTAACATATAGTACTAAGTTTGCATCACTACCTGAGTGTCCCCAACTATCTAAACCAAAACCTCCTCTAAATGTAGTGCCATCATAAAATCTAAAAGCACTACCAGTAGGACTTAAATCTACATGAGTACCAAATCTTACACTATTAGAAGTTGTATTACCTCTACTAGTTACTGAATTTAAAGTGTCTGTTTCTGTGTATCCTGTAATATAACCTGGACCATTTGAAAGTTGGTTAAGGTTAGTTAAGTTTCCTGATCCCCAAAGAGTACCTGCAGTAGCTGGAAGAATAGGAGTTCCTCCATTAAAGTTAAACTTCAACTCGTTAATAGAATCATGATAAATACCTACATGAGAGTATCCGCTTCTGTGAAGAGCAATACCAGCAGTACCAGAAGTTGCCATTATTTCTGCTTGTAAACCACTATAATAGTTTGAAGGAGAAGCAATGTTATAACTTACATTTAAGTGTCCTGACATAGTACCGCCCGATAAAGGAAGGTAAGAGCTTAGAGCAGATGATGTTACATAACCAGCAGATGCGTGATTTCCCCAACCATAAGCCGTATTCCAATTTGATGAATTGTCTGTAAAGTTACCACTATGATAAATAGTCCACCAAGGAGTACCCCATCCTCCATTATACCCAGACCTCCATACTAATGTAGTTTGACCAGCATGAGCTCCTGCTATCTGCCACATAGTGTCACCAGCTGCTACGTGTAAAATAGGCGCATAGTTAGGAGCACCTCCAGCACCATTTTCATTTCTGATTACTCTAGTATAACTACTGCCAATATTACTAGTTGCAGTCCCTAAGTAAGTAGTATTTAATCCTGCAACAGTATCTCCAGATGTGATATAACCACTAGGGTTACTAGAATTGTATGGGGTATAACCTAGAGCACCTGTTACTTGTCCTGATGTTATTCCTGTTAAGTATCCTGCACTAGCGTGGTTACCCCAACTATAAGCGGTATTCCAGTTTGCAGATGTTCCATAAGAAGTAGTAGTAATAAGTCCAGCTGTCCAAATACCTGAACCAATAGCTGTTTGAGTAACACCATTATCCATGAATAAAGCCTGATGCCCTAATCCAGATTTAGATTGTCCTCCTACGTTTGTATGTGTCCAAGCAATACCATAAAGAGTTCCAGTGCCTGTTCCGTCAGCAGTTAACTTATAAGAGTCTCCCATTGCAAATACACCTTGGTATCTAGTAGAGTTATAAAGACCTACTAAACCATGACCAAAGTTTCCATCTGTGTAAACATTACCATAGGAACGTAATGTATTAGCATTAACTGTATCTAATCTAGAAGTACTATTAGGATCCAAGTAATAATTTGTATCAGCGGAGTCATAAAAAATAGGGGCTCTTAATGAACTTCCAGCTTGTAAACTATTGTTAACATAAACGTTTCCTGCTCCCAATGGATCACTTCCGTTATTAACAGACATGACCTGTGTAACCATATCATAGTCAGTATAGAATTTTATACCTTGATAACTTGAATTTGCTCCCAGTTTAATTCCTGTATGGAATGCAATTCTTAAATCAGGGTAAGGATGATCCCATGCTCCACTTTCCCTAAAAATTCCATATGCGGTAGATAAATCATTATCAAAGTACATTCCATAAGAGTGGTTAGTACTTACACTATAATGATTTCTTAAGTGATAAGAGCTAAGTTTATCAACACTAAAATCTTGCCCAGCTGCACCAGCTTTGTAAGCATATCTACCATCAGATTCTGTTTCTGTGTAATATCTGTCATCGTGATTGTGAGAAGGAAGAGAAGTTAAGTATCCTGAATTATTTGTGAACTGAGAAATGTTCATTGAACTCAATGCACCTGCTGTAGAAGCATATGATACGCTCTGAGACCCAATGTTTCCAGAAGTGACTAGTTCTACATAAGATTGCCAACCTGCATCAATTTTTATTCTATAGAAAATTCTACTATTAGAATATGGCATTACAAACTGACTGTATCTGTTATCAGAACCTATTTCAATAGTCTTAACATTAGACCAATTTGTACCTGCTGGTTGTGTACCTCCGATACCTCCATCGTATTGGTAGAGACCTGGTTCTTTAATTGAATCAAGGTTTAATACTTGGTAAGGACCTTGAATGTTTTTTGCAATGATGTGTTGAGGAGTATAAATGTAATTACTTACATCCAAGCGACCTGTTACATAAGCACCTTGGCTATCTGTTCTTAATCTTTCGTTTCCAGCATGAAATAATAAAGTTTCTGCACTTCCTGGGTTAAGACGAATACCCCAAGAACCTGAAGAGTTTAGAAGTCCAAATCCATTAGCATCAAAGTAACCTAAATGCCCTCTTAGAGTTTCATTTGCATCTCTTACCTGAATAGAACCATAATCAGTTGCATCAGTTTTAAACTTTAAGTAATGAGTATCCACTGATTGGAATCTAGTACCTCCACTAAAATGCAATTGACCAGTGTAGTCAATACTATTAGTATTCATACTAATACTTCTTCCCCAAGTAATGTAGGATAAACTATTTGTATCGTAATAAAATAAAGTACTGTCAGTACCAGCATTTCTTGTATACCAAGTAAATCTGTATCCTGAATCCCAATACCAGTGAGAACCGTAATCAGAACCTGCTGATCCACCTTCACCAAAGTAGAAGTGTGCATCACCTGAATCAGTTGCTCCTACTCTTAGAATGTCGTTAATATGAACTTCATCTCCGTTACCATTACCTAAATAGGAGTTTCCTTGTACTACTAAATTACTTGCTGTTTCAAATCTAGCGTTGGTATAGATACCTCCATTAGTTGAGTTTAAATAATAAGATTGACTATTTAAATAAAAGGCATTGGCTGCCATAAAATTAGAGGCAGAAATATTTGTAATACTTCCAATATCTACACCTTGTCTTAAGTATCTACCATCAAGTAGTGATTGCTTTTTAGTTCTGAGACCGTCAATTCTTGAGGAGTTAACTTGACCAAGAGTTAAAGGTGTTGGTGCATAAACATCATATTGGTTTGTACCAGACCATGCATCATCATAAGATAATGTACTTGCGCTATATAAAATGTCAGGTGCACCAGCTTGATAGAAACCATTAATAGCTTGATCTGAGAATAAGTGATAAACTGCACCGCCACCTCTAAGCATAAATATATATCCCATGGCGTGACTGTATATAAACATATCGGCACACACATCAGTGTAGGATTGGTTAAATACCCTTAAGCGATCAGCATATTCTGCTCCTCCCCAGCCACCAAAGTTACCTTCCCAATCTAAAAGAAGACCTCCGTGGTGCACACCTGTTCCAATTGGATCCCAAGGAGCTGTTTCACCGTATCCACGTTTGATAATAATACGTCTCCAAACATCTTGATCTCCTCCCCAGAATTGTACAGCATAGAAAGTATTTGCATCTCCATTTACTGTAATATCACAAGAGTATGGAAGAGAAGTTACACCAAGCGTTGTCTTAAGCCTGTTCATCTCTGCAGCTGAAACAGATACACCACTTACTTGACTAGCTGAAGCAACTGATTGACTCCCAATATTACTTGTTGTAATTGCCGTAGAAGCGTTTTGTTTAGCGTTCAACAAATCAGAGATATATCCACCTGCCCATGCCATGTACAAGTTTCCATTGGTGGTAATACTAAAAACATTACTCCAAGCATTACTATCTGCTGATGCTCCATAGTAAAACTGTAACTCAGAAGCGTGGTGTATCAACCACTTTGAATCATGATTTGTACTTCTTAAAGTAATAGAAGGGTATGTTCCTCGAATAGTAAATGCTTCTGTTCCATAATCTCCACCGCCCCAGTTCTTGTTAATACGGGTGTATGTATTAATTATTGCACTACCATCGTATGCATATGCAATGTTTATACCTCCATATGTAGACAAACCATATACTGGAGTATTACCCTCTCCTTGTCCCCACCCAGAAGGATGCCCAATACCCACCTTATTGTAAAGGTGCATATACTCATTTGTAAAACGCCCACGAATACCGTAAACATTTAAGGATTCTCCTCCTGAAAAGTAGGTAGTACCTGCTATTGTTTGTCCTCCAGAAGTAGTAATTACATTTGCAGGAACACTTGTTAAAGCATAACTCCCGATGTTACCTGTGTGTATAGACTGGTAACCGCCTATTGTGGTATTGGATAATAAATTAGCCATTTATCTTTTTGTTTAATTCTTGGACTTGATTAGTTAATTCTTTTACTGCACCTATAAGAGCAGCAGTTAAGCGAGAGTAGTGAACCCCTATAGGTTCTCCGTTCTCATCATATTGTACAAATTCTGGATACACTTCAGCAACTTCTTCTGCAATAAGACCTAGTTCGGTGGTCTGAGACCCAATCTTATTGTAAGTGACTGGTCTCAAATTTACTACCTTTTCTAAATTTCCCTCACTTGTTTCTACGTTTTCTTTTAATTTAATAGAAGACGATTCTGTAAGAGATCCTGCAATAGTAAGACTTCCACCCTCAGAAAGAGTAGCTACTACATTATTATTAAATCTAAATTGTAAAACGTCTCCTCCATCATCTCCCCAAGCAATTACAGCATTATAATCATTATTTTCCGCACCTCTTGAAATAAGACCTACAAATAAAGCATCTGAACTTTGTGTAACATGGTAACCATAGGCCCCGGCTGGAAGGTAGTTTGGATATTGACCAGGTGTTTGTATATTATCATATCTACCAAACCACATTTGTTTGTGCCATTGAACACCTGATCCGCTTACTTCACTTCTTATATATAGATAGGCATTTGAATAATCAATATTCAAAGCACCAGTCATGGTATCACCAGCCTTAGAAACCTTACCTGCAATACTATTAGTTACTGTAGTAGCAAAGTTTGCATCATCTCCTAAAGCAGCAGCCAATTCATCAAGTGTATCTAAAACGCCTGGTGCTCCATTAATTAGGTTATTGATTTGGGTTGTTACATAAGATGTAGTAGCGTAACTATACGAAGCATGATTACCCCATCCGTATGCGGTGTTCCAGTTACTTATATTACTTGATGTAAAGTCTCCTGAATGCCAGATTCTACGAGCAGTACCCCAAGTAGTGTTATTACCAACTCGTAAGTACCAATTTTCAGGACCATCATCTGATGGACCAATAATTTGCCAAGCAGCATAAGCATTATGCCATCCCTGTAAAGTCATTAAAGACCACCAAGTTGAACCGCTTAATCCAGGAATTTGATTTGTAAATTCCCAACTTGCACGATAGTCATCATAATCATTAGGAGTTCTTTGAGCAGCACGTGTATCTTCAATAATACCACGGTATGTACTAGATGAAGTTGTTGCACTGCCTGCACTTCCAGTAACACTAATACTCCAAGTTCCACTAGCTCCTGTACCCCCTAAAGTTGGAGTGTATGAATTATAATTACCTGCATGTAAAACTGTACTTCCACTTACGTAGAAACCACCATCAGCTCTCATTACTCCTGGAGTGTATACACCTGAAGCATAATGATTGCTGTTATTTAATCTAAGCCAAGAATCATAGTTGCCTTCTATTGCATTTTTCTCTCCAAGATAAACTATAGCATTACCAGTAATTCTAGTAGTCCAAGTAGTTCCATTATGAATAGCTAAAGCATAGTTTGCAGAAGGAGATACCCTAGCGTACATACCATAATCTAGTCCAGCATTATTTACATATAATCCCCAATCATCGTTAGTTGACTTAGTTATGTAAACTACAGCATCTGTAGAAGAATTACCTGATCCTCCGTTAAATATTCCTCTACCAATTACATGAAGTTCTTCTGCAGGAGTAGAAGTTCCAATACCTACTCTACCATTTGTGTCAAACCAAACTTTTTGGGTTCCTCCTGCACTAATACTTACTTTATCAGTTGCTGTTCCTGAACCAATTGCAATTCCAGGAAGAGAGGTAGAATATCCAATAATCCAGTTATCACCTGATTTTCTAATTCCTGTATCTGCAGCAAGATTAACACCTCCATTAAAAGTAACAGCAGTAGAAGTTGTAGCACCTCTTCCAGTAACTGACGCTAAAGTATCGGTCTCAGTATAACCTGTAATGTATCCACTATTATTAGTAAATTGAGATATATTCATGTTAGACAATGCCCCTGCAGTTGTTGCAGAAGTAGCTGTCGCTGCATTACCACTAATATTGGTAGCAAGATCTTTATAAGGAACTGTTTGTATTAAGGTACAATCGGATAAATCAGCATCTGTCCAAGACCAACCAGAAGTATAAGAATCAGCAGAGTTAGAAGAGTAGACACTTTCTATGTACAATTTAGGCCAGTATTCAGGACCAGGAATATAAATAATTACATATCCATCTGGACTCTTAGCAAGACTAATTGTAGGAGCCCACGCACCATTACAGATAGCGTTTCTACTGTAGAATTCATTATTGTAAAAATGCCAACCAATAGACAAAGAAACCATTTGCCCAACTCCGTACCTAAATCCTTTAATGTTTACAGTAAAGTCAGAACCTCCGTAGTTCCACGGAATGTTTGTTTTAATTTTATATTGAGTTGGGGTAATACCTGAATTAAGATCAAGTATACCCAAGGATAGTTTACGTGCATTTGCAGATACAATCCCAGTTACACCTAGCAACCCACTAACAGTAGTATTACCTGTAATAATAGTTGTGCCTCCACCATAGTTAAGATAAAGAGTTCCTCCTGTGCCAAGTACAAAATGAGAAGTATCCCCTCTAAAGTAATTGGCAGTACCATGAGTACTGTTTACGTTAGAGATAGAAAGGTCTAAGCCTGGAAAGTAAGTACGTCCATCTGCATAAATGCTTTGGCGAG
>Ga0315909_10008570_pt1 | contig 11191 bp, 16 predicted proteins | sample LakEriMetagenome_11_FD_203527 | JGI IMG/M metagenome (GOLD analysis project Ga0315909, IMG submission 203527) | Freshwater fungal communities from buoy surface, Lake Erie, Ohio, United States - Buoy 2 MA125 | ecosystem: Environmental > Aquatic > Freshwater > Lake | place: USA: Lake Erie, Ohio...
TAGCGTGACAACTTTCTTCTGCTAGAATGCTCAACAACAAATCTAACGGAATAACTTCGTTTCTACTGTTAAAGAGAACCTGTGCTAAACTGCGCTGTAAAACTCTATCTACGGTGTGGGTTTTCTTCGGCGGCCCTTTTTGCCCGTTGGGTGTTGCAAGTCCGTTGAGACCGGTATCGTTAAGATAATTAGTGATGTCTGATTTAATTTGGTCAATGTCAACCTCTAAATCAGTAGCTAGGTTTATAATATCTTTGTACTCCAGCAGACACAGCATAATATGTTCTAGGCAGACATACTCGTGACCTAGATTATTAGCATTATTAGCTGCTGCAACAAAAATTTTCTCTACTGCTTGATTCTTCTTACTCATTAGTACTGTTACCTGTCTCTTCTTTAATAATATTTAACCATTGAATGTGTTGCGGATCTGTTAGTTTGGTAATTGAAATGCTAACTAAAACATATAAGTCGCCGTACCTTTTTGTTTGCGGGTTAGGCATACCCCAGCCCTGAATTCTCAATCTAGCACCAGGTTGTACACCAGCTGGTATTTTTACTTTTATTTGTCTTTCTGAAATATGTGTGTAGTCAATTTCTGTACCCTGCATGGCATCCATGGCATCCACATTGACTCGTATAAACAAATCATCATTTTCTCTACCTAGATTGTTTGGATAAGTGATGTTGAGTCTTACAATTAGATCACCTGGAGGAAGGTCCTTAAATCTACTGGGACCTTTACCGTGCATTCTAAATTTAGTGCCATCTCTTACACCTGCAGGTATAGATAGCGTGTCTTTTACATATCCTAAATCTAGAGTAACCTCGGCACCGGTATAAGCCTGTGCTACACTTATAGTAATATCAGTTACACCGTCGGGGTTTCGTTTAACCTGCTGCCGCCGTCCAAAAATATCCCCAAACATTTCATTGAATGGGCTACCCTGCCCAAACGGGTCATGCCCGGCCCATTCTGGCGGAGTCCAATTTTCATACTGTGATGGATTATCGTACTGCGATTTCTTGTTGCTGTCACTGAGGGTGTCGTATGCCTGACTAATCTCTTGGAACTTTTTAATATCACCACCTCGGTCAGGGTGGTGTTCCATTGCAAGCCGTCGATAAGCCTTTTTGATTTCTTCTGGCGAAGCGTTTCTATTAACGCCTAGAACTTCATAATAATCCATATTTTAAGTTTAACTTCTAACCAAGTAAAAGTCAACTTATTTCTGTGGATCTGGGGTAGATGTAGCCTCTACTGCTGTAACAGGTTCTTCTTTCTTGATAGTATTTAAATCTTTTGGCTTACGCATTAGGATTTCTGGGGGATCTGGCATGTATGCCTGCGGTACTAGTTTGGTCTTTGTAAACATGGCACAACCACCTAGTGCTAATACCAAAGGAATAATCAATAACTTTTTCACTTACCTTCTCCATTTTTGGCATTAGCAGCATCAACGGCTGCTTTGTTATCTCTGATCCATTTTTGTAGGGATTCTAGTTGTTCTGCATTTTGTTTACAGACAGCATAATTGCCCATTACCACAGCTAGTGCGCTGTTATCCATAACGCCTGATGGCGATTTATCAGATGCTAGGGCCATATCGGGATTAGCCAGCTTGGCTGCTGCATCGTGTAAATGAATCCAACCATTTGATAACTGAACGCTTGAACCAAGTGAAGCAGTTGCGTCTCTGTAGATAATTTCTTTCTCTCGGATAGTATTAGTTCTATCCACAAACTGAGTTGTTACATTATCTGAAATCTTAGAATTTTCAGTTTTTAGATCTGAAATTTGTTTTTCGGCGCTGGCTTGATAGTTAGCAAGAGCAATTTCTGCTTGGGCAGAGCCCTTCATATAGCCCCAACCCGCAGCGCCTAGTACTAGAAATATCAATGCAAAAATTTTAACCGGTAACGGGATGAGTCCGAACATGTGTGTTCCTTTTATGTTATTTTTGTTAGCAGTACCTGGTCCTGATCAGTTGGATTATAAATCACAATGTATTGGTCAATTGGTAATGCTTTCATTTCTCCCAACATACCTTTTAGTTTGTCAAATAGTGTACGATCAAAATCAGACTTGATAGCACTTTCTGCTATGCCGTGATTTTGTAGTATTTCCTTACCGATGCCAAAATCAACTATTTCTAAACTTAGAGTATTTCGAGCGTCCTGTATATGTAATTTACCATCATTAATACCGGCACGCAAAAGATTTGTGGGTCGCAGGAATTCTAAAATTGACTGGCTGTTACTTTCACCTAATTGTGCTTCGGCTGTAATACGCTCTTCCTCAACTCGCTGTGCTTCTTCAGCAGCACGACTCGCTTCAAACTCTTCACGGGTAACATATTTGCTAGGATCAGTAATGATATATTGATATACTTCTTCTTCAGCAAGGGGCAAGTAATCATCGTTTAGATAAGTTCTTGCTTTCCAATTTAGCTTGCCTGCTACTCGCTCGGTTTCACTGATAAAAAACTTTATTGATTCGACAGCCTTTTCGTTACGGTCCATCTCAACGAACAGCATATAGTAACCATCTTCATTTGGATTGGGTGAAACTTCTAGGTCTCGAACTTCTTGAATGGAACCGCTGAGAAACTTATAAAGGTCGTGACCAACTGAATCTTCAGTTACATAAAAGCCCATTACTAGAACGTCTTTGGCATCACCAGTTTTAGGTTCAAACTCGTCAATACTGATTTTGCTTAGTACAGTATCTTTAAGATCATTTTCATGTAGGCTCATTAGATGCTACCTCCTGCGGGTAGTGCAGGTGTCACTGGTGCCATTGGTGCTTGCTGTGCCTGAATCTCGTTTTCGCTGTTTAGTGATTCTAAATCAACATACGCATCTTCGTCCGCTTGGACGACGTCTGTTGAAAATTCATCAACATATTTTCTTGGTAGCTTGATTTCAACTACCCAAATAGGATGGCTATCAGTTCTTGCTTTGTAGCGGTTACGACCGTCGGGTGTTACTTCAACTGTAATGTCGTCAAATGTGCGTACTTTGCGAGGAGTAAGCAGGGTTTCTTTAACATACTTTACAAAACCACCTCGAGCAAGAATTCTTTTGGCACCATCTGGATCGGGCATGTCCTTGCTGCGGTACATTAGTTTTACACTGACCCAGTGACGGTCTAGTGTAGGGCCTTCTAGTATTTCACCCTTAATCCAATTCTTGTAAGCATAAAGCTCTAGGTTATCTAGTACATGCTCAAACTCTAACAGCATATCAAGCAGCGTATTTGTTTCGCTGATCTTCTTAATACTGTCGTTTAGCATTTTAACTGATATAGTCATAACTTACTCCTGTTATAACTATTTATCAGTTTAACGCTTGCTAGTTACGGGCCAATTGAGCTTGAAAAATGATAGAGCTGCTTCGTCAGCAAAATATAGGAAAGTTCTATAGCCGTCGTGTACATTAACATACCAGGCCCACTTATCGTTGGCTAAATGTGCTTGTTCTGTGATTTTTAGCTGTTCCCAATAGTAGGTTTCTACACTGGGTCCAAATTGGTCCCAGCACCATTGCCGTAACTGCATAAAGTTAGCAGTACGGTCAAACAGTTGACGATCGTTATGGTGACGAGCAACTTCTACACGGTGTGTAAAGTGTTGGTGCCAGGTATAGCGACCGTTTAGTTTAGTTACTTTATAATGCATTATTTTAAATCGTATGTCCAGTCCTTATTAATGTGCGTTTTAATAGTATGGCACAAATGACATAAGGTTTGACAGTTTTCGGGTTCATTATTATCGTGGTTGCCATCAATGTGGTCAACTGTTAGTAGTTTGTTTTGGCATCGTTTCATATCAGCTTCATTTTCAAAGTTGTTGATGTTGAACCGCTGATCATCCTCGTAGGGATTATATCCGCAATGTTCGCAACAATGCTTTTTATGATATGTATATTTTCTATCAGAAAAAGCATTACCACCATAGCCAACGCCTTGGATCTGATGTTCCCTACACTTAGTGTCGGAATCAGGACCTTTGTACAAACTTAATAGTTCAGCACAACCAGGAACGTCGCAGACTATGTTATTTTCAATAATCCTACGACGTTCATGTTTGCTCTTTGGTTCGTCGTGTAGTTGTCTTACCACAAATCTTCCTCTTTGGGGACGAAGCCATTATTTGCAAAATATGTAGGCACCTTGCGCTTCAGCGTCTTTTTAATCTGAGCATTCAGGAACGGGATACCATGCGTTGGTAGCTTTTGCATACTGGGCTCGGGCTTGTCAGCGTCCTTAAAGTCCTTATACTTTTCTTCGTGCCAGTTTTCGTATGCAATTTCAGCCTTGGCCCAAAACGGCCCGCTGGGCGAAAAGTCTGCACGCCAAAATGTTGTAGCCATGTCTGCTAGATCGAGCATGTAGTCCTCATCAAGTTTTACACCTTCTGTGCGACAAATCATGATCCAAGTAAGCATCATATAGCTTTCTTTCGGTTGAACTGCTCGCTGTTGTCTAATAGCAGTCCAATATACGCCAAACAGATGTAGATCATCAGCGGTAGCCTTTTCAATCTCAGCCAAACGCGAAACAGCACCTACTTCGTGTGCATTGTCAAACTTTTCATGTGTAGCAAATAGTTTGAATCGCTCTAGTTGCTTTTGCTTTTCGTTTGCTTCGAGCCACTTTGGATTCTGCGAGCTATCTACTCGAACGCCGTAAAGCATCTGCATCCAGATGTCAATGGGATCTAGTGGCGTTACATCATCACCGTTGAGTCCAACAAAGCCTTCGCGTATTGCGGCTTTTTCAGTAGTGGGATAGATAACAATGGGAATATCTGCTTCATCCCAGTTTTCACCAAAAACATATGTACAGATAATATACAGCATAATAACAGTATGCTGACCGTCCCATGCAGTATATACATCCTCTTCTGCGGGATGCGGATTAACAGAGATAGGCCTCACTTTAGTAGACCTAAATCCGTCAACTTTATTAATGCAGCTATCAATAACCAAAAATCGCTGCATAGTCTTGTCAACCTTAATTTTTGATCCTTTTGCTTTTTGTGCAATACACAGTGGAATATCACTAAATGTTTTCCATTGCGGATTCCTGCGCTTGAATTCACGGCATGCCATCTTAATCTCAATTAGACGAGATTCGCTAACAAACTCCTGAAAGCGAGTAGGCACATCAACATACTCGCTTTCAGAGTGATTGTATCGTGCATTAAATTGATCTGCGTATGACGACATTTTAGAACTCCTAAATTTTAACTATGCCTATATATTAACAGATTTTTATCTAAAAGTCAACCACTTTAGCAATTAGAGCTTAAAATTAAAGCTAAGTTTATAATTATTTTATTCTAAACTAAATATTGTTGTGATGAAAGAAGATCCAGTTCTACACACAAATGCTGTTATTCAGGGTGCTAGCGGTTCGCTACGCACCTTTTTTAATGGCCTTAAATCACGGAGTCAAATATGTCACGACGAAAAAGAAAAGAAAATTACAATCGTTTTCATTCCGAGCAATTTGAAAAATTTAACAAAAAGGGAGAAGTGCATTTGAGATTAATACAAGGTGGCGCTGTAGAGCGAACAAGACACACTAAAGTAGATATAACACCTAGAAATTTTCACCAAGACGATTTACTAGGTTACTTAGAAGATAGAAACATAGACATTGTTTTTGCAGTTGGCCCAGCCGGTACAGGTAAAACTATGATCTCAACACTAGCAGGAATAAAGGGTTTAAGAGAAGGAAAAATTGACAAATTTATCGTAACAAGACCAGCAGTGAGCGTAGATGAGCAACATGGCTTTCTACCTGGTACATTACAAGAAAAAATGGCACCATGGACACGCCCAATCTTTGACATATTTGAGGAGTATTATAGATCAGATCAAATTGAATACATGCTAAAGGAAAATAAAATTGAGATCGCACCATTAGCATATATGCGTGGTAGAACATTTAAAAATGCTTTCATTATTGCAGATGAAATGCAGAATGCTACCGATAATCAAATGAAGATGTTGCTGACTCGTATTGGCGATGGCAGCAAACTAGTTGTAACAGGTGATCTTAATCAGCATGACCGAGGTTATGAAAGTAACGGTCTAAAGATGTTTATTGATCGTCTGGTTGAAAAAGGCTCAGACAGAATCAAGTTAGTCGAATTCACAAGCCACGACATTGAAAGACATCCAGTTGTTGAAGAGGTGCTACGACTGTACGGCGAGGCTTAAACTAGATTTTGTTTTTTCTGGATGTAACTGCTGATTACCATGTCAGCAGTTACATTAGAATTTTCGTATAGTTGTCTTATTTTATGTTCCCACGGATCAAATGAAGATAATCCTTTGTTCTTAATTGTGATTGCAAGGCGCTTGCTTAGTACCCTTGCCCCTTTGCTATGCATTTGATCGTGCGTCCAATTTAAACTTATAGGATTTCCGTCTAACACAGTAATGCCGTATTTCTTTGGGTTTTTACTGAAATCACTGAAATTATATTCATTTCCTGGAATGTTGTATAGTCCTAGAGGGCTGGGTAAAATGGCTTTTAATAGCTTCTCATCGCACAACTGAGATATCGTTTCAATTATATGTTCTTTAGTTTCTAACGGTACACCGACAATATATCCACTACTTGTATGCCAGTGTGGATACTTGTCTCGAATAGTTCTCATAAAGTTCAGTGCTTGATCTTTATGAATGCCTTTGCGGATAAGTTTACTTGCTTCCCTATGTAAGGTCTCGATGCCATAATAGTGTCCATGAAATCCAATCTCATCTAAAATTTCTAAATGTTCTGGTTTAGCCATTAAAAGATCAAATCGTTGGTAACCCACTATATATGGTTTATAATTTAATTCACTGGTTGCTGCTAAAAGATTATGTAATTTAGCTACATCTTCATTAAATGTATCATCAACACAACTAAAGTTTTTAATTCCATATCGTGTGTACGCAGAATCCATCATTGTAAATATTTTTTCTGCTTCACTATCATTTACTTTTTTAGCATTGCGAAATTCATGCGAACAGAATGTACAGTTAAACTTGCACCCAAGCCTAGTTTCAAAATGAATAATGTCGTTATGATCTAAACAAAAGTCGTCATACAAAACAGGAACAATTGGATCCTCCACAACAACATTTGTTGGATTGTGATAAATTGAGCAATCAAATTTGTTTTTTACAAAGAAGTTGTTAACCGGTGCTTTGTCTAAAATATACTGCAAGAATAAATGTAAACTTCTTGCTTTAAATACACCATCAGGCTTCAAATCTATTAATGTTGAATCTGCAGGCGGTATTGCACCGCCAATTATTAGTGTTACATCAATATTTTTTTTAAGTAGCTTGATTGCCGTGTTTACTGGTCTTCCGTTGTGCAGCTGACTATCGTTAAACATGATGCTAGCACAAATCATTACTCGTTTGATTGAATGTTTGGAACACCAATCAGCCATAAATTTGCATAAGACTTCAGCATCCCAAAAGTCAGCATAGTTGATTACGGTACTCGGTATGCTTCTAATATTGAACTGATGGTGGAGCCAAAACGGTGCTAATGGTTTAATAGTATTAGTGCGTCCTAACATTGTTGAATTGTTAGTACAATCTAAAATTATTGCTCCATCAAACACTTTAGAATCCCTGTAACCAGGCTGACTTTTCCTTAATGTACTTTTTAACAACAATATCTCGTTTTCTGTTTAATAAGGGCAGCGTGTTGTTATAGTCCGGTATTGACATATTTAAGCCAAGCGCCTGCAGACCTGCAATCTCATGCGCCGTATACGCTGATGTGAGATTTTTAGCAAAGAACCTATCAACTTTAGCGGATAGTGTTGATGCAGCAGACAAATTAGTCCAGTCGTTTTTCCAAGAACTTGATGAATATCCTAGCTCTTTCCATTCTTGTGTATCGTCTAGTGGTGTGTAGCCAAACTTTTCAGGATTTAAATCAATATCGCTCATGATGTCTTTATTACTTAAATCTCTATACAATCTTAGAGCATTGCACCCTGCACTAGTTAATAACTGCTCATCAGCAATGATATGATTGTAATGCCAAATACTTTCTTCACTATCACCAGTCAAGCCAATAATGAAATTCGCATAGGTAAATGCTTCGGGATATTCCTGTTTTAATAATCTAAGTGTATCTAAGTTTTTCTCAGACCTACCGCCTTTGCGGATCATTTTAGTCACATTTGGATTTAAACTTTCAATACCAAAGAACATAGTATTGATGCGTGATGCCTTTAGTAATTCAATCTGATGCTGTTGTGCTGCTAATACATCTAATCTAACAAACGCCATAAATGACGGTTCAAAAGATAGATCCTTCACTACATCTGAAAGCAGTAATAATTTACTATCAACTTCGTTGATTGTATCGTCAGCAAGAATAAAATTGGTCATACCAAATTTATTATATGCTGTTTCTAAACTTTCAACAACTGCGTCCTTGGTAGCAAGCATGGGGTTTTTGTTATTGCGGAAATCGTATCCACAGAAGCTACAATTAAACTTGCACCCTAATGCAAGTTCAATAGTAAAGAATTCACCAGACTGCCAAAAATCTGTTTCTATTGGTACAGGGCAAACTGGATTTTCTAAAATCTTAGTAGGTGGATTCTTTAGAGTTAGCGGATCTGTTGCAAATACATACTTGCTTATATCCTTACCTTGAATCCATTCTGAAAAGATATTAGTGCTTCTACCAACAAATGAAACGTCAACCCAAGAGCTATCACCAACTACTACGCGATAACCACCGAGTATAACTTTTAGATGTGGAATGTCTTTTTTAAGCTCTAATACCAATGATTTAAAATCGTCAGTACTACTACCGTCAATGCTACCACTAAGGGCTAGCCAAATGCCATCGCTATCACCAAACCATTTAAGGATTGATGTTTTGAGTAGTTCTAATGGCCATTCACGCCAATAGTCCAGGTTAGTTGCATCTACTCCCAAACTTCTTGCAACGGCAGCAATATGCAAACTACCTGCGGGCCTGCCGTTATTTTTTATCAGACCTACTCTAGTAGGTTTCAAACCGAGATCTGATAAAATTAGAAGTTTCTTCATCACTGGGAATTCAATTGTAGCTCAATTAGTGTAGCACTAAGATTAATTTCTGAATCAGCACATAGGCTGCTCTTGGCCATTCCATCACGAATAATCACAACAGCTTGGTCCTGTTGTAACTGTGTCTTGCCCCAAAGATCTAGATTGCGATACATGAAGCGATACACTTCGTCATACTCTTCCGGCCGGGCTTGCCCTACAATAAGTTCACGAGCAGTTTTATATTCGCCACTCTTAAACAGATCAATAGCATTCAGCATCCAATCACTGGAACTCTTATCACCTGCTTGCGGCTTTTGTAATGTACCATCAACAACATTTTGCTGTACTAGGTTAATACACTTACGCAAGTCTGGATAGGTTGCTTGTACATAAGTGTCCAGCGTTTCTAGATCAATATCAACACCTTCGGTTACACAGATTTCTGCAATCCTTGCAGTAAATTCTGTAATGTCTAACTTTTCAATGTGAAAGCCCTGACAACGACTGTGTAGTGCAGGAATAATCTTATGAGGATAGTTACAAGTTAGGATAAATCTACAGAAGTTGCTAAATGTTTCCATAACATTACGCAATGCTGCTTGAGCGTTTGGAGACAGGTAATCCGCCTCGTCAAGTAGAATATATCGCATACCACCAAAGCCCATTGTAGTTGCAAACTTTGTGATACGATCTCTTACTTCATCAACACCATTTTGAGATGAACCATTCATCTCTAAAATATCCATACTATCGACACCAAGCTCGTTGAGCAATACTCTTGCTAGAGTAGTTTTTCCTGTACCGGGAGCACCGCTAAACAATAGATGCGGCAATGCACCATCAGTAATCCAGCCACTCACCTGTTGTTTTTGTTTCGTGTCGCGAAACACATATTCGTTAATCGCCTTGGGGCGATATTTTTCTGTCCAAAGTTCTTTCATTGCGCTCTCTTATTGAATGGTAATATCTGGTATATCTAGCTTTTTAACTCGGTCTCGTGAATTATATATCTCCAACATAATATCGTTGAAATCACTTTCCGAAAGGATAGTTTTATAGATAGTTAATGCCTGTGCTGCTAGTACAGCAGCAATTTCTAAACCGCTATGACCGTCTGTTAATGTTTTTTCTGCAACAAATTGCATTACATCTTGGTAGAGTTGCTCAGTTAAATCTTTCATACTAGTTCCTCTAGAACGCCTAGCAGCTCTGCGCCAATTAGAAGTAGGCCTGCTCCTACTAGATTGCCCTGTATCAGGAATACGCCAGCAATAATACGCAGAACGCTTTTGCTTAGGCTTACATAAAAATGACCCTTACCGGGGTCCTTGGAATTGATTTTAAACATACATGGTCTCCTATGTCCCATGTATATTATAGCAAAAAAACAGGCTTATGTCAATTGTTTTTTGTTTTACCCATCTCGACACCTGCGGCGCTGAGAATCAAAAGTATAGAAAGTATTAACCACCAAGCTGAAACTTGCCCCCAAATAACAGCGGCAAGTAGAATATTGCCCGAAAGGCCTAGGGAAGTTAACCCAACTTTTTCAACTGTTGATATTTTCATATAAATTCTTTCTTTGCTGCACTCACAGCATTAGTATTGAAAACAATAGTATCAGATGGAGGTTCATCGCTGACTAGCAAGCATGCCTTTGGGTCGACTTTCCATACCTTCTTTTTATTTTCTGGAGTATCAAAGCGTTCATCTTCTAATTCAATCGCTTCTGTCCAACGAGCATATTCAACATAAACCCATTGCCCGGGCTGTATCCAATCGATATCTGGGCCTACTTCAAATACGCGAAACCAGCGAGGCACAATGCCTTCGCCCTTGCCAATAGTACTTTGTACAATTAGTCCGCCAGCGGTAACCTTATCACCAAAGTCGCCATCGGTACACAGTATATTATCTCTAATTGCTCGCAGTTGCATTTTAGCCTCCAAGTTTCTTAAAAGCGCGGCGCATCCGTATATCATGTTTTAGATCTCCCATTGGATGCTCGTCGGGGAGATCATTAATTACTTCCAACAACAATTTTAAATCGTTAATGAGTGTGGCATCAATTTGAGCGTCTTCTTTGCCTGTCTTAATAGTTAAAACACCTGCGGCAGCC
>Ga0315909_10008576_pt1 | contig 11185 bp, 12 predicted proteins | sample LakEriMetagenome_11_FD_203527 | JGI IMG/M metagenome (GOLD analysis project Ga0315909, IMG submission 203527) | Freshwater fungal communities from buoy surface, Lake Erie, Ohio, United States - Buoy 2 MA125 | ecosystem: Environmental > Aquatic > Freshwater > Lake | place: USA: Lake Erie, Ohio...
CTATCCATGTCGTTGCATTTTCGTCAGCATAAAAAATCAACTGGGTCTCGGTTTGACCTGGAGCGATGATCGCTGGGACCATGGATACTCCTTGAGGCAAATTTTCGCATGTGACTCGGATTGGGCCAGCGAATCCACCCGCACGCCGTACGCTGACTTGCATAGCGCACTGGCCCCCTTTGCTCAGCGAGACGCCGGTCGTCTTGGCTTGGACGGCGTTGTTGGTATCGGGGACCCAATGCCCGACGGCGTGGAAACGGGGAATGGTCGGTCCGACCCGTAGGTTCAATCGCGTCGCCCATTTTCTCGACGGAGTCATCTGCAGATCGGTGATCGAGAGCCGAACGTTTTTCGCGACCGGTCCGGCCGGGATCGTCGCGATGGGGTCTGCTGAGCTTAACCCCACGGCCCGAGTGCCGGCTCCTGGTCCGTCCTCAGCGATTGCGATCACCTCGCGTCCAGTGTTCTGGATACGAGGTCGATAGTCTTTGACGCGTTGCTCCAAGGCTGGGTCCAATGCGGTGCCTAACGGGGCATTCATCGCAGCCTGTATTTCAATCAACTGCTCAGGCGTCGGCGCTGGAGCGACACGATCGGCCACAATGCGTATATCGGACATTTGACCGTGCGAGGCCGAAAAAACCTCGCATTCATAAGCCTGCCCCTCTGCCACAGGAAACTCGACCTGAGCCTTTGGATTCTGCGGCGTCAATTCGATCGTGGTCTGCCAAGCTGGGGATGGAAAAAGGCCGCCGGCGGGTATCGTTCCCGGATCGACCGTCGGCCAACTGGCGAGCGCTTCCTCAAACACGCTAAAGGGTGGCCTCCAGGCCGCAGTGGACAAAAGGGGATGATTCTCAGGAGGATCGATCACCAGTGCAAACGACGCGGTCTCGGCCCCGCGATAGAGGAAGTCGTAGATCTTCAAGTAGATCTCTTCGACCGGTTGGCGAGGTATCACCGTCGGCGTTTCGAAGAGGATCGGTCGTTTGCCCTGGGCTCGCAACTGACTCAGCACTGTTTGCTTGCCATCGGTCACGGTCAGCGCAGGCAGGGTGGCCGCATCGAGGACCTGTGCTGCGATCAAGCACTTTGGCCAATGGTCTGTCTTTTTCGTTTTTACGATCACCGTATCGCTGCGCTTGGTCGTCCCGACGTAGCATATCCCCGGTTTGACTTCTATAGGATTTTTTGGATCGATACTTCCCGGAAGCTGTTCGACCGGAGTAGAGACTACGGCGATGGTGCGAGGATTGGAAATTCCATATCGACCTGCGGCCCAAACTTCGTAGAACCCCGGTGGGGTCGCCGGATCGACCGTGACGGTAAAGCTCCCAAAGTTTTTCTGTGGGACATCGTCGAGAGCCAAATTGGGAGCTGGTTCCAGGACTGCACTGATGCGAGGGTCGGAAAAGACCAAGGCATCGATATCCTGAGTGAATCTTCCCGCCGAAATTTTCAAGGGGTTCGCATGGACCGACGAAAGGACGGGAGGATAGACCGCATCGACTGCCAAGATGGGGACTTCAGCAGGCGTTATCTCGCAGAGCAAACCTACGAGCAACAACGCGATGGCCGACCTGATCAAAAGAAACGATCTCATGGAATCAGTCGGATTAGTGATTGAACAGAAATTCTTTGCTATTGACGATACCCCAAACGAGATCCTCGTAAGCCTCCTTGAGTCGATCCGCACGTTGCATCAAGTACTCTAGCGCAATGGCTTGTTCGGACTCGCTCGGTACTCGGCCCAGACTGCGGAGGTACAATTCGCGGATTCGCTCAGGAGCTGTCTTGCGAATATTCTCCACGGGGCTCAGAGCCGCATCGGCAATCGCGGTGCTTGCCCATTTTGCCGCGCGGCTTGCGTCTGAGGATAGTTTCCCTTGCATTTCTTTCGAGTTGAGCAGATGCAAACTTTGAGCCAGCGTTGAAGAATTGGTTCGTTCGCATTCGCACGCAGTCGAGGAATCCGGACGTCCGAAAACGGTCAAGAAATACGACGCAAACGACGTATCGGGCAGTTCGATCGCCCGGGTTCCTACAGGCAAGCCATCGAATTGCGAGATGCTCCCAGTGACCGTGTCGATGCAATCGAGCAGAACCTCAGCCGAAAGTCGCTTGGGGTAATACCGCGAGTAGCAATTCGTGTCCTTGATGTTCCATTCGTTAGCAACCGAACTGAGTTGGTAAGTCGTCGAGGTGCAAATCGAACGGACCAAGGATTTTAGATCGTATCCGGACTCGACGAGTTGCTTGGCCAGCGCATCGAGCAATTGAGGATTGGAAGGGGGGTTGGTGATCCGCATGTCGTCCTCGGGTTCGACAAGCCCTTTGCCGAGAAAGTGCTTCCAGTAGCGGTTGGCGATCGATTTGGCGAAGAATGGATTGCTCGGGGCGGTCATCCACTCGGCCAATGCCCCACGGGGATCTTCGTAATTGGCCAACTCCACCTTGGCCGAATCCAATCCGCTAGCCGCAAGAGCTTGGCCTGTCTTGGGGTGATTGGCCGTTGCGGCGGCGACTCTAGAGGCGAATTTAGGTTCGTTGGGCAAGGCCCCTTCGCGACGGTCGAGGGTCGAGAAGAACGCGGCCATTTGGTAGTAATCCTGCTGGGCCCATTTTTCATAAGGATGGTGATGGCATCGGGCGCACTGAAGTCGTTGCCCCAAGAAAAGTTGTGCGATGTCCTCGGTGCGGGATTCGGTGTTGCTCACTTGCCGATACCAGATCACTGCGGGATTGGACTCGGCGTCCCCAGTCGCGGTGAGAAGCTCGCGGACCAAAACGCTGATCGGCTTGTTTTCGAAGAAGCTCTGTCGAAGCCAATCGTGGAAGGCATACGACCCGTAACGGGTGTCCTCGCCGGATCGGTTATTTCTAAGGATGGCAGACCATTTCGATGCAAAGTTAGAGGCATAGTCGGCCGATTCCAAGAGCCGGTTGACCAATTCGATCCGACGTAACTGCGTCGCTTCTGGGGTATCGCCGCCGGCGGTGACTATAGCGCTGTAGGCATCGACCTCCTCGACACTCGGCAAACGGCCTGCGATATCCAAGGTGACCCGCCGCAAATAGGTCGCATCATCGCAAGGACCCGAGGGGGGGATCCCAAGCGCTTTGAGCTTATCGAATACCGCTTCGTCGATCGGCCCCTGGGCGATCGGAAGCGCCTGGGTCAGAGTACCGAGCGGGACACTTGCGCGGAAAACAGTCACCTGCCCCTGGTAGCGTGCCATGATCGATACCTCGCCGCCGAAATCCCGGATGCTCACTAGGCCCGAGGCGTTGACGTCGGCCATGTCGAGATTGTTCGATTCGTACTGGACGGTTCGCGTGACGTTCTGGCTCGATCCATCGCTGAACTTGGCAAGGACGCTCAGTTGCTGTTGGGTATTGCGAGCCATTTGACGGGCCGAGGGAGTCACGACGATCGAAGTGATCTTGCGCGCGTTCGGGTCGCCGTAGGGCATGGCTTGGGAAATCCAGCGGCGAAGGACGCGGTACTCATGGCTATCGAGTTCCATCCGCTGTCCACCGCCGTGAGGAACCGTGCCGATCGATTTGGTCAGTAGCAGGCTTGTGTCCGGAGCGGCTGGGAACAAGCGTCGGCCCCGCGATTCCCGAACCAGATGCTCGAAATCTTCGGCCGGTTCGGAACCCAAAAGCGAGAGGCGAAATCCATTTTGCCCTGCGATCTTCCCATGGCATCCGCCCCCATTGCATCCGAATTTGGTGAAGATCGGGACAATTTGGTTCGTGAAATTCACGGGTTCTTCCACACCCGAGAGTTCGACTCGGATGGGGATGATCGCTGGAGCATACCCATCGGCATGAGCCGTCAAGTTCAGCGCACCGGTGGCCATCGGAGTGATGAGTCCTGCCGGATCGATGGCGATCAGATTCGGTACCGATGGCTCGAACCGGACGATTCGCGTCAGATCGATGACTGCCCCATCGGTGCTAGCAGGGGTATGAACCAGCAGTTGCGCCCGTGCATCCTCGCCTACCAAGGTAATCTCGGGGGTATCGAAAACCAGAGGTTTAAGCTCCTGCGGGAATGCCGATGGCGACAAGGCCAGGATTCCCAGTAGCAGGGCTATAAAATACCGAAAGCCAAAACCCAAAACGCTATCTTTCACGGTAGCCCCTAGATCAGTTCGCGGATAGGTTCGTGGTCGACCAAAAATTGGGGGCGTCCCGTCGGGTCGACGATGGTGTTCGTCGCGGTGTTGATGCCCAAGTTATGGTAGAGCGTCGAGATAATCTCTTGCATGTGAACCGGTCTTTCCTTGGCGTATTCACCGAGCCGATTCGTCGCACCGATCGCCTGTCCGACTCTCATCCCTCCGCCAGCCATCCATGCGCTGCTGACCTGGGCCCAGTGATCGCGGCCTGCTCCGTTGTTGATCTTGGGGGTCCGACCGAATTCACCCCAGACGATGATCGTCACATCGTCGAGCATGCCCCGCGCCGTCAGGTCGTCCATCAGAGCGCTTAGGCATTGATCGAGTTTACTGCCGTGGTCGCGGACAAGGTCGAAATTCGCACCGTGAGAATCCCAACGTCCATAGCTTAGGCTCACGACACGAACACCCGCTTCGATCAAACGTCGAGCGATCAGGAGGTGGTCGTTGCACGTCGGTGCGCCATCGTACTGGTATTTGTAGGGCTTACCATCCCCGTAGCGTTCGACCAGTTTAGGATCCTCTTTGCTCAGATCCAAGGCGTCTAGGAGTTTGCTGCTGGTCAGCACATCCAAGGCCCGTTGTTCGAATGCGTCCATTCCGGCCATGACTCCGGAGTTGTCGATATCGCGTCGCATGGTATCGAGACTGGTAAGCAAACGGCGTCGATCCTTGAGCCGGTCGAGACCGATCGACTGGAGTTTCATGTTTTCCATCCCAGGTCCGTCGGGTTTGAAAGCCGAGTAAGCTGCCCCCAAGAAACCGGCCTCTCCGGAATTGGACCAAGGACCATGCTGGGTTTTCGAGGCGAGCCCAACAAACGGTGGAACAGCAGGGTCGACCGATCCTTGGAGTTTGGTCACCGCCGAGCCGATCGAAGGTCGGCCGCCGAGAGCTTTCAGATCGTCGGGGAACCATCCGCTCATGCACTGATGGGATTCGTGTCGGTCTTTGCAACCGACGACGGATCGAATCACCACGGACTTATCCATCCGCTGTGCGAGTTGGGGGAAGACCTCGCAAATTTGGATACCGGGAACGTTCGTCGCGATCGGACTGAATTCGCCTCGGATTTCCGAGGGAGCCTCCGTCTTAATTTCCCACATGTCTTGGTGTGGCGGACCGCCACCGAGGAAAATATTGATCAGACCCTTGTGCGTACTCTTTTTGCCGGCTTGCTCTTCGGCTCGGAGCAAGTCGGCTAGGGAAAACCCGCCGATCCCAAAGCATAGGGATCCAGCCGACAGAAAGCTGCGTCGCGAAAGCCCGCTGCACATCCGATGCGAACCGCCAAAAAAGTTTAGCATGGCACGATTCCGTGTTGAAGGGTTTGGAGGTAGGGAGGGGTCAGCCCGAGGGCCGATGGCGGGAACCCCTCTTTGGGGGTTTGGATTGCCGACGGGTATTTTCTACCGTCAGAAGGTCCTAGCTGTATTATGGTTCCTTCGTACAGCCTCTTGCAAGTCCAGGAGGATAGGATTCCACGATTTAGAGGGGTTAGAGAAAACGTAGACAGTCGCCCGGATTATAGCGGTTTTCAGGATGGTTTGGTGAGTTGGCCCAGGGATTGCCGAGGAAACGAATGGGCTGGGATAAGCGAATCGTACCCATCCGCTGCCAAGCGGTGGACGGCGGCGCGAGTAACGCCTCCACCGTCTGGCGACAGGTGGCTACGTCCGGGGAAGGTGAATCGTCTGCTGTCGAATCGTGGCCATCCGCTGCCAAGCGGTGGACGGCGGCGCGAGCAACGCCTCCACCGTCTGGCGACAGGTGGCTACGCGCCAATTGAGTCCGCCGAAGGCGCAATTTCGTTTAACCCGCAGCCAACGGCGAGGAACTTGACCAAGCCCGCCAGGATTCTGCGTTTGGGGCAAAACGCAGGAGGCGACACCACCACCTTCGCCACTCCGGCCGCCTTCGCGAAATCATTTTCGGTGACCAGCACGTAACTCTGCTGAGCGATACGAGGCGAGTTCTTCCAACCCATCGCCGTGTTGGCGGCAGCTCGATACTGCGGAGCCGCGACCACATACTCGCTCTTGTCGCCGAAAAGCAGGGAACCACGGAACACACCGAACACACGGAAAGATAACATAACCCCGGGAGGATTTATTTCCGTGTGTTCGGTGTGTTCTGTGGTTAAGAAAAACGGGATAGCGGCTCAGCCCCAGGATCACTTGCCAGACGGGGTTGGCCTTCTACACGTGCATGTCAACGAACACTCGTTTTAGGCGGTTTGATTCTTCCCTGCATTTCAAGATAGTGAGCCAATAAATTGCCCGGCCGAGGAATGCTCTATACAATTGGCCTAAAGTACGCTGCGACGGCATCGTCAAGTGGCAGATCAAAACTGGAGAATAGGAAACTGACATGGAAAAGCAAAAATCAATCGCCGATGCTGCTAGACCCATTTTTGAGTCATTGAAAAGCCAACTTGAAGCGGATCACTTGACCCTATCGCGTGGGGACTGTACCCGGTTTCTTGCCAGTGCTCTTCAGCTTGCGACTATTGAGAGATAGTAACGCGATCGCAAGATGACCAATCGTTGTGTCCCCCCGGCAGCACATGGAAACGGATGTTTGGGGAAGTCTCACTGAGCGCCTTAGCGTGAAGGATTGGAATTACTTCGTCGGCTTCTGCGGCATAGATGTCGATGTTTCCTTGAAAGCCTTGCAAGGATTCGGTGTTGTCCCAGCGGTCGAGTAGTAGCAACCAAACGGGTAAAAAGAAGAACTTCTCCGATGCGACACGCACCATCGAATCGAACGGGGTAATTAGAACGATTTTTGCAGGTGGAGGCTGGGAGGTCGCAAGCCTTGATGCGGGGCCACTACCGAGTGATTCCCCGATAACACAGACAGGTGTGTTTGGGTATCGAGAACGAAGAATCCGATAGGCCTCCTGGGTAGCAGCGTCGATCGAACTCTTAGACGGTGAGCCATCGCGTTTGCCATAGCCTGGATACTCCAGCACATACAATGCTTCGTGATCGGCCAAGTGTTCGAGTACATAGTCTCGGTCGGACGCCTGCCCAGCGTTTCCGTGCATCATAAGCCAAACCGCGTTGGGGGATGGCGTTTCGTGGCAGTACCCAATGGTCTGGCCGTCGTCAACCCAAGGCACCAATCTTGTCGATCGGGGATGGTCCGTGGGAAAGTAAAGCAAGGATCGCTGAAACAAGAATACTCCGACGCAAATCAAAGCATAAAGGCCGAAGCCCCAAATCGCGACGAAAAAAAATCGTCGATTTCTTGAAGTTGTCATCTTTTTGGGCACCCAGGGATCTAGTTCAGGGAAGGGATTAGGGGCATGCTCTCGCCGGAGGTTTATTCGTTCTGATGACAGGAAAATTGGCTTTTTTGACATTGTTTTCGCGTCGGTAGCCCAATTGCGGCAATAGTAATGAGTGCAGCGGTGATTGCGGAATTAGAAATTGGAGACTTGCCCGCATCGAATGGAACAATCGTGGCCAACCTGAGACGACGGTGCGGCGACCATGAACTCGCTCTTGTTGTCAAAGATCAGGGATCCACGGAAAACAAGAATAGGAGGGAACCACGGAACACACCGAACACACGGAAAGATAACATAGCGGCTGGAGGATTTATTTCCGTGTGTTCGGTGTGTTCTGTGGTTAAGAAAAACGGGATAGCGGCTCAAGCCCAAAATCACTTGCTGGAGCGGATTTGCCTCGCCAAGTGCTTCCCATTACAATCAGGTCGGAGGAAAAGCAAATGACACTAGAGCAAGTACTGTCTGAGATCTCATCGCTTACGCCGAGCGAACAATTGAAGATCGCCCAAGTTATTTGGGATAGGCTTCCAGATGATTTTGGAACAGATCTCTCTCCAGCACAACAAGAGGAGCTTGATCGGCGTTGGACCGAGTACAAAAAAGATCCCTCTAGTGCCTTAAACTTGGAGGAATTCAGGGAAAAAATGCGGGTTGCGCGAGGCAAATGATCGCAAAACTTACCGAAGATTCACAAAGGGATCTTCTTCGCGGCATCGATTGGTTTGAGAGAATATCGCCGGGTCTTGGCGATCGATTCGAATCAGAATTCTATAAGGCTCTGAATCGGATAATGGACAACCCGTATCTGTTCCCGGCAAATCATACGGGTTTTAGGTCATGTCGTTTGAAGCGATTCACCTCAGTCGTCTATTTTCGAATTGACGGAGATTTGATCATTATCGTGGGATTATTTACCAGTGGCGAAGATGAAACAGACTTGATGGTTCGACGATAGGACCAATCCTGGCGTCTTGGCTGAGCAAATGGGTACCCCCGTTTTGCTAGAGAAAACAATACCATAGGTGTTCCATCCGAGTCTTTTTATCGCCTTTTGAACTCTCCAGAAACATTGGGGAAAACATCAAAAAGTTCGGTTCCTGTCCTCTCCGTTAGTTTTCTGAAGCCCGTGCTGCAAAACCAAAGGTTTTCCCAGGGTTTTTCGCATTTCTGGCCAATTGCTTTGGAGTTCTGTAGCGCCCATGCTGGCTCGGTGCATGGCGGATCGCGGCGTTGTATTTCGCGTCGCGCACCGAAAATCGAGTCGTTTTTCGAGTCGCGCTGGGTCGCCAAAACTCTGGGGTTTTGCAGGGCCCGTTCTGGTACCGATCCACGCCGGTGGAGGCGGTAGGATTCGAACTAGGCATGTGATAAGTACTTCCGCCTCTGTGGCGTTGGATTACGGGCTTTGTCCTGCCTTTCGCTGCTGAGATTCCGACAAAGAAAAATCCTAACTATTTTGACAATTATTCCGTTTTTGCCGTTTTCCGGACCTTGTCCGTGCGGGGGGGGGGGGGGTAAAACCACGTGTCCAAGTGGCATACGAACTAAACGGACGTCCGCCGCTGACCCTTGAATTGCACAGGGGTACTGGAGTTTTGTGCAGTGATGGAAGCTAGTGTCTTAATAATTCGCCCAAGCTTCTGTACCCGGCATTCATTTCGTATTTCCATTTACTGGTTTATAGAATCATCACTCGAAGGAAGACCAACTTATGAAAAAATTCAGACACCGTTTACTCGACTCACGAAGCGTTACCGAGAAGATTCAAATTTTCACTCGATTACTCCTGACTATCGTGATGATCTCGTGCTCGATGCTCGCTAACTTTGCAACAACGAATGCAGCGGTCATTATGCTTCAAAGTCAAAATGACAGCGTATATCCTGTCTCTGCAACCGACCTTCTTCACGGGATTGCACCGACTTCTAAATCTCAAATTTTTGACAGGGAAGGCCTGAACTCGGATACTTCAGGGATTAGTCTTACCAATGGATCTTTTGGGCCGTTGGGGCTCACGGGGGTAAATCCTGAGGTCAGCATCATCAATAACGGAGGTTTGCTCGTTTATGATCTCCCCTTCAGCACCGACATTTTCGAAATTGCGACGTACACTGGATGGCGTGATTCTGGTCGGTCGAAACAGGACTTTACGGTATCGGTTTCAACCGACAGCGGGCTCTCCTGGAATCTTCTGTATAATGTTGCATCTGTACCAGGGGGCATGAGTCAGGAAGTGCGTTTAATTGACTCGGTCGGTGCTCCGTTGGCAGTCAATATCAACGCGATCAAATTTGAATTTCCGAATACCCAGAACGGATATGTAGGCTATCGAGAGATTGATGTATTCGGCAGTCCTGCAGTGCCTGAGCCGAGCATGATGGTGATAGGGACATTGTTTGGTTTAGGTGGGCTTATGGCTAAGAGGCGGATGAAGAAGTAACCCTTTTTCCTTTGGGTCGTTTCCCGTAGCCATCCGCTGCCAAGCGGTGGACGGCGGCGCGAGTAAAGCCTCCACCGTCTGGCGACAGGTGGCTACGCACACCGGCAGAGAGTGTCGCCCTCCGGGCTAAATCCAAACAGCCGGATCTCTGCGGGAGATCCACTACAAAACAGCCGGATCTCTACGCGAGAGCGATACCACGGAATACACCGAACACACGGAAAGATAACATAACTGCGGGAGGATTTATTTCCGTGTGTTCGGTGTGTTCTGTGGTTAGAAAAACGGGATAGGAACCCTTTGTACCAATTCCTCGTCCCCACGATCGGCTCGCGAAGGATTGCATCGACACCGAGTTTATCGATGCACTGGCTTACCCGCGAATTTCGGAAATCCTATATCCAGGATGTTTCGGATCGAAGAGATCCTCTTTCCACCGAGCCCCCAGGCCAGGTCTCTCGGGCAAGCTCAGGTGGCCTTGTTCGACCCGCACCTCGATATCGATCAACTGCGGATAAAGGGTTGCAAGATGAGCACGGACGGTCTCTTGATAAGCGACCCCGCTGTTCGAGCCGGCGATATGCAAACCCGACAAGAGGGTCATCGGCCCGGTGCAATCGTGCATCAATGTCGGAACGTTGTAGGCTTGTGCCAGCTCCGCAATTCGACGCGTTGCCGAGATACCCCCGACCCAGGTCGGATCGATCATGATCATGTCGGCCGCTCCGGCTTCCAAGACCCTTCGGTAGCCATCGATCGTCACGAGCATTTCGCTCACGGCCACGGGGATATCGATGCTCTTTCGAAACTCGGCCATCGTCTCGACGCAGTCGGGCCGCAGGATGTCCTCGAGCCACAAGGGTTTGACCTCTTGCATCGCTCGTGCGATCTGTCTGGCTGCGGCCAAGGAAAAAAAGCCATGCCCGTCGAGCATCAGATCGATCTTGTCTCCGACCTTGTCGCGAATTGCTCGAAAAGGCGCAAGTCCTTCGTCGATGTCCTTGGGAGTAAGCAACTGGCCCCCTTGTCGACGATACACCGCATCGAACGACCAGAGCTTCATGCCTCGGTAGCCCAGTTCGATCAGCTCCTGAGCCAATTCCTCTGGTCGATTCATGCTCGCCCAGTTGTCCTCGAGCGGCCCGGGCTTGCCGGGATCCCCGTGCCCGGGCCATCCCGAAGATGCCGGCAACTGCTGGTTGCGTCTGCCATAGCTCGGTCCTCCGCTGCTGTTGTAGACAGGGACCGAGTCGCGGACCGGCC